>Ga0074195_1002371_pt1 | contig 21360 bp, 25 predicted proteins | sample EPASupsiteHSE623_FD_64525 | JGI IMG/M metagenome (GOLD analysis project Ga0074195, IMG submission 64525) | Bioremediated contaminated groundwater from EPA Superfund site, New Mexico - Sample HSE6-23 | ecosystem: Environmental > Aquatic > Deep subsurface > Groundwater > Contaminated ...
GACTATGAATACGGACCGCTGGGAAAATTGGGTCTTGATATAGTTGTTGACCCTGCGGGAAAACCGTGGCTGATCGAAGCGAACGGTAACCCCGGTCTGGTTCCTTTGCATGCACTGGCAGAGTTTCCGGACTGGCGTTACCAGGTTTTTGAACTTCCGCTGTCTTACGCGTTATACCTTGCCGGTTTCAGTAATCTGCATACCGAATAACTGTTAAACATAAAGGAGAGGCAGTTAACCGGATAAAACCAAACTCCGCTAGGGTCGTGACAACGGTAAAAGGCGGAAGAAAAATCGGCTCCCTCGCCGACAGGGCATCCGTGCCCTGACGGCGAGCGCGGTACGTCCGTGTACCGCGGCCGATTTTTCTAACCACCTTTTACCGGTCACGACTCCTAGCTGCGTTTACGGTTTTCTCCGGTTAACTGCCTCTCCTTTTTTGTTTAAAAGGGCTGCTCCGTGACGAAACACAAAAAAACTGGGGTCAGGTTGTTTCAAAAGGTTTTGTTTTGTTGCCGTCGTAATTCCACTTAATCACAGGCGAGGCAAAACCGCAGGGCGGAGCCACGGATGGCGGAACCGCCCAGTGCCACGGATGGCACTTGGGCGGGTGAAACCCAAGGTTTTGACTCGCCTGGGATTTAGTGGAATTAGATGGTAACATCACAAAACCGTTGAATAACCTGACCCCAGTTTAACTTGATGATTTGTCAACATGGATGGTTATTCGGTATGAAGATTACTGAAACCGGCAAGGTATAACGCGTAAGATAACGGAAATTCAAAAACCTGGTAACGCCAGTCTGGAAACTCTGCCAGCGCATGCAAAGGGAGCAGGCCGGGATTGCCGTTCGCTTCGATCAGCCACGGTTTTCCCGCAGGGTCAACAACTATATCAAGACCCAATTTTCCCAGCGGTCCGTATTCGTAGTCAAGAGCCTCGGCTGTTTTCAGGGATATATCTATCATTAGGTTTATAAATTCTGTTTTGGGGCAGGGAAGTTTCCCGGCTATATGATTAAAAAGGTGTTTAAGTAAAATAAACCTGCCGCCCGATGAGTAATTGGTCAGAAATCCACCGGCTGCCGCGGCTTTAGCAAAAATTGCCGGTACCGCCCACCGCCCGCTCCCGTTTTTATAAAGAATTACCCTGATAGAAAAAGGTTTTCCCCGGTAGTCCATTTTGGGAACGCCGCTCTGGATGATATATTGTCCTCTGCTAAGGCCTGCCCGTTTCAGGATAGCGAGAATCTGATCGAGGCAGGTAATCTTCTCGGCTGCGGCGGTACCATTGGCCATGTACCGGCATACCAGACTCTTATCGTCTGAAGCAACTGTGACAATTCCCCGACCTTTCATCCCGTTCACCGGCTTTAAAAAAATCTCCCGGTACTTGTTGAGGAAATATTCCAGGTCTGAAGCCTGCTGAAACAACCTTGTTTCGGGTAAATGAGCACTTAAAACCCTGTTTTTATGCAGCGCTATATAAAAATCATACTTATCCAGCATAGTTTTTTTGTTAAAAATTTTTCCTTTGCCGATCACTCTTTCAAGACGGGTATGTGCTCTATATGCGTTGGGATAACATCGGTCCATAACGGCGTCAGGGCAGGGGAATTGACCCTGTTTCCATGTTTTTGTAAAACTATCGAAATAGTAACCGTTGACGGTCTTTTTTTTACTATTGATATCACTGCTCCCGAAAACATATAGAAGTCCGTTTTTCAAGCGTTTGGCGTAATTCAGGTAAAATCTGAAATTTTTGCCGGCTATAACATGGCGAAAAGTGAGAATTCCGATTACCGGACCCAGGCGAAAATGTTTGTCCGGAGTTGGTTTAACAGACAGTGCAATATTTTCAGGTATGCGAAGTTTCTTCAATACTCCTTTGGATAACCACATTTGGATTCCGTCCGGTAATTCTTTTAAATTCATTGGCCTCACTCTGACATACGTAGATAAAGAACCAAACTGCAACGAAACCGATTGATGTTCCTTTAAATTTAGTTCAATCATTAAATCGGCAGGAAGTCCCCAGATCCAGTCTTCATTATCGAGTATGCCCACCCTGTAACCTTCCAGCGTTGCACCCATCTTAACTCCATCTCCCTCCGAGGCCCCGGCTGAGTCCTAGCATGGTTCTGACTTCACCGGGTGAGGCTATCACAATTCCTTGATGTGCGGCATTTTCGGCGACTCTGGCGACTAAGCCCCGGTTGGTGGCCAGCTTTTCTTTTTTCCCGTCTGTCCAAATACAGTCTTCTATTCCCGTTCTGACTCCCCCACCCAGTCTGATAGCCAGGTTTTCTACTTTTTCCTGATATACTCCCACCCCGGCTGCTGCCCATACCGTATCGGCAGGAAGTAAGCTGCGAAGATATGCCAGGTGTTCCTTTTTTGCGCGTATAGTCCCGAGCGACCCCAGGAACAGGTTGATATACAGCGGCATTTGCAGGATGCCCTTTGAGATCAAGTATTTAGAGTATTCCAGCATCCCTATTTCAAAGATTTCTAATTCCGGCAGCACCTTTTGCTCCATCATCATATCGGCCAGGTATCTGATTACGTGAGGCTCATTTATACTCGCCTGCCTGGGAAAATTAAAAGAACCGCAGGTGAGGCTGGCCATATCGGGCCGCAGGTCAGGTGGCAATCGTAAAACGTCGGCTCGTGCTGAGGGATCTTGACAGCACCTGCCGGAAGTTGAGGCGCAGATAATCAGATCAGGAGCCTTTTCCCGGATCATGCCAATTATTTCGGCATATATGTGGCGGTCTGTTGTAGGTTTCCCCATTTTATCCCTGGCATGGATGTGTACAATGGAAGCGCCTGCACAATAAACTTTATACGCGTCATCGGCAATTTCCGCGGGACTGACGGGAACATACGGGGTATCCTCTTTAGTGGGTATTATTCCTGTTAAAGCCGCGTTGATAATCAACTTATGCTGTCTCAGGGGTGGCAGATCTAAAGCTGTTAAGTCTGTCTCCAGTGTTGTCCACTCATCTATGTCTGCACAGCCGAACGGATGGAGTTTTTTAAGCTTTCCCACTTCTATATAACCGAACTTTTTCTTATACCAGTTTATTGTTTCCGGCCGGTCGGCATTTGTTATCATTATTTCACAACCGAGGGACCTTGTTGCCTGCATCCTTTTTAATTGAAGTTTTTCGCCTATCCCATAACCTCTAAACTTGGGTAAGACAGCCATCAGAGTAGTCTTGGCTTTTTCCGGAGAAATAATCTTATAACCGGCAGCGCCGATCAAGGCATCTCCGTCTTCGGCAACATAAAAGAACCGGTGGTCCAGTTCAGGCATCTCCGGTGAAGGTATATGGTGCATATTGTATTTTGCCAGAACATGCAGTATATCTGGAATATCATTACGTCGCGCACGCCGAATCTGAATATTCACTAAAACTCCTCCTGAAGTAAGTTTCCTTTACCGGATTGATGGTTAATTCCCACTTCGTTCCATATGATATGAAATTTCATGTTAATTCGTTACACTTTATAAACGTTCTTACAAACTTCACTTACTGTTCACAGTACGGACACAAACACCGCATATACTAAAGCCGTAGATACAAAAAAATAGAATTAAAAACGAAAGGGGAATGTCAATGGAGAAAAGAAAAACTATCGCCACAGCGCTAAGCGGGGTGTTGGTGGGCGGACTGCTGCTGTCAGGAGGTTTGGCCTTTGCAGGTGACGTAAAGAGTTCGGTTTATGATAGCATTACCGGCAAAGTGCCATTTTTCGGACAGATGATGAAACACCGGGGAGGGATGGCTCCCGGCAAAGGGATGGGTGACAGGGCTATACTGTCTCAGACGACTCTTGACCAACTTGTCAAGGACGGAACCATCACTCAAAACAAAGCGGACGAAATAAAGGCGTATATTGACAAAACTCAAAAGGAACGTGAGGCACTTCGTGAGAAAATGGAAAACATGACCTTGAAAGAAATCCGGCAATATATGCAGGATAACGAGGGAAAACTACAGAACCCGTTGGATCAGTTGGTGACAGACGGGTTAATTACCCAGGAACAGGTTGATGCATTCCAAAAAGCAATGAGGATAGAAGCCCAAAAACAAAATCAGCAGCGGATATCGGATAGACTCAAAACTCTCGTCGATAAAGGCACTATTACCCAGGAGCAATCCGACAAGATAGTGGAAAAGCTTGAAGCTGTCCAAAAAGAGCATCTGGCCCTCGACGAAAAAATGAAAGACATGACACCGGAAGAGCGTCGTCAATATGTACAAGATAACAATATAAAACTTCAAGACCCTATAAGTCAGCTGGTGGCAGACGGTACTATTACCCAGGACCAGGCGGAGGACATAGGAAAAAGTCTGTTCGGTCACAAGGGTTTTATGGGTGGGCATAAAGGCTTTAAAGGCGGAAGGCGCTAACCGATAAGGAATAAAAAGATATTGCATTCTGCTCCATAAATGTGTGAACATTATGGGGCTTTTCCCTTTGGAATCATCGGCTTTTTAACGTAAGCGTTTTCGTGTACAATTAAGAATAGATAATTGTAAATTGGAGATGGCAAAATGGGTGTCAGGAGAATATTAATTGCTGATGATGAAGCCAGATTAAGAAGATTGGTGGGAGACTTTCTAAAAAAAGAAGGATTTTCGATTATTGAAGCCGCTGATGGGCGCCAGGCGATAGAAGTGTTTACCGATAACGCCGACATTGACTTGATCATATTAGATGTTATGATGCCAGGGTATGACGGATGGACTGTCTGCCGGGAAATCAGGAAATTGTCCCAGGCGCCGGTTATTATGCTGACTGCAAGGGGCGAAGAATCCGACGAATTGTTCGGCTTTAATTTAGGCGCGGATGAGTATATTGCCAAGCCGTTCAGCCTGAAGATATTGGCTGCCAGGGTACATTCCCTGTTGAGGCGGGCCGGTAATAACCATATGGCTGTCAGGTCCTTTGATGGGCTGGAAATCGATGAACAGGGGCGGTATGTATATGTGGACGGTAAAAAAATAGACATGAGTCCTAAAGAATACGAACTATTGGTTTACCTGACAGAAAATCCGGGGAGAGCCTTAAGCAGGGAACAAATTCTAAACGCAGTCTGGGCTTATGATTATTTCGGCGATGCCAGAACGGTGGATACTCATGTCAAGAAACTCCGCCTCAAATTAGGTGATAAGAGTGAGTTAATTCAGACTGTCAGGGGGCTGGGTTACAGATTTGAGGTGAGGAAGTGAAGATGTCTATACGAACCAGGCTTTTTTTGGGGATCAGTGGTCTGATTGTTTTTTTCGTGCTTTTTTCCCTGTTGTTGAACTCACAGTTTCTGGGAAGGTACTATATTAAGCAAAAACAAGTAATTCTAATTAAAAGCAAAAAGATGATTGACAATTTGTACCAAGGCAATCCCGAGGCAATCGCCCTTGAATTGGAAGGTCTGGAAAGGAACAGAGGTCTGAATATAAGTATTCTTGACCCGGATTATTTGCTAAAGTACAATTCTTCCCTTAGGATATTTAATTCCGAAAACAGGAGAAGACCTCTGGACCGGTTGCCCGGAGGGCTCCCCTTAAACATAAAAATACGCGATTTGGATGTTGGAGATTATATTATCGTTGAAGCAACTGACCCTCGCCTGAATACAAATTTTTTATCCCTTACCTCCAGGCTAAAAACTGAGGAAATACTGATAATAAGCACCCCTATCGCGGCAATTAATGAAAGTACCGCCATTGCCGGCAGGTTTTTGCTATTTACCGGACTCATAACCATTGTCATTGGTGGAATAGCTGTTTTCTTTTTTGCCAAGAGGTTTACCAAACCAATCCTGGAATTAAATGAAATTGCCCAGAGGATGTCTGGGCTGGACTTCAGCAAAAAATACTCTATCGCATCCCATGATGAAATTGGGCAGCTGGGTCAGAGTATTAATTCCCTATCCGACCAGTTGGACAAGGCTATTTCAGAATTGAGAGAAGCAAATGAAAAATTAATGGAAGATATTGAACGCGAACGCAGGATTGATAAAATGCGCAAGGAGTTCATCTCCAATGTATCCCATGAGTTAAAAACTCCCATTGCTTTGATTCAAGGGTACGCAGAAGGGTTAAAGCTAAACATAAATGAAGACGAGGAGAACAGGGATTATTATTGTGATGTTATTATGGATGAAACTGATAAAATGAACAGGCTGGTTAAAGACCTGCTAGACCTTTCTCAGATAGAATCAGGCTATTTTAAATTGGAAAAAAGCGTCTTTGCCATTTCTGCCATGGTGGACCATGTATTAAACAAATACCGTCCGATATTGACGGAGAGAGGAATAAATGCAGATATCGAAAAAGATGAAAATATAGATGTTAACGGGGATGTTATCCGAATTGAACAAGTCTTGCTCAATTATTTTACTAATGCTATTAATCATGTTGATGAGCATAAAATAATCAAAGTAACGGTGACAACCCGGGATGACAAAGTAAGGATATCTGTTTATAATTCCGGGAAGACAATTCCCGCAGAATCCCTCGATAAGATCTGGACCAGTTTTTATAAGGTGGATAAAGCCAGGACCCGGGCCTATGGCGGAACCGGCTTGGGCTTGTCCGTTGTACGGGCAATTATGGAACTTCACCATAATGCCTTTGGTGTAGAAAATAAAAAAGACGGAGTCATGTTCTGGTTTGAAGCCGACAAGGCAGACACGCAGATATGATAAAAATGGCCAGGGATTTGGTCCCTAGCCATTTTTATTTTAAGATTTAGTTCTTGATTATATGGCGCTCTGGATTGCGGCCAGGGCATCAATCAACCCGCTGCCCTGTATATTAGGCGGGTTATTGCCTATATTTCGGGCTGTGGACTTCAACGCATTTTTGATAATATCCGGGCTTATGCCCGGGTTCATTTGGATCAGTAAAGAGGTAACTCCGGCGCAGATTGGGGTAGCCATGGAAGTACCGGATAAGCGGAAATACCAATTCCCAACCCTTAAACCGGGACGGGTTCTATCTAAGGTAGAACGGGGAGACCGCAAAGAAATCACGTTTACACCCGGCGCAACTACATCAGGTTTGGTAACTCCGTCTAAAGTCGGGCCCCGGCTGGAAAAGCCCGCAATGGTATCATCTGTAACGGGGATAGTTCTTTTAGTATCATCGGCCCCAACTGTAACAATATTTGGATTAATACCTGGAGTAATGATGGTACCTGAACCAGGACCGCTGTTGCCGGCAGCCGCGCAAACCACGATTCCGGCCTGCCAGGCTGCTCCCACCGCCTGGCAGAGGGGATCAAATTGGCATGACTGGGTTGCCGTTGCCCCCAATGATAAGTTTATTACCCTGATATTGAAATTTGCTTTATTGTCAATGCACCATTGAATTCCCGCTAATACTGTTGACAGAAAGCCTGAGCCGTTTCTATTCAGTACTTTTACGCCGATCAGATTGGCCATAGGCGCCGGTCCAGTAAACAGGCCATCTGAGCGGGCGCCGTTTCCCGCCGCATCGCCGGCAACATGGGTGCCATGTCCGTTATCATCATAAGGACGGGTTCTTCTTCCGACAAAATCCCTAAACGCTATGATCCGGTTGACGGGAGTAGTCAGGTCAGGATGAGGATAGATCCCGGTGTCAACAACAGCAATACCAACGCCATTTCCCCGGAAACCGAAATTCCATACCGGCGGCGCATTAACTACCGGAGTAGAAATGTCTAAAACCGCCTTAACTGTTTTGTCACGCCAGATTACTTTGACAGCCGGATGACCGGCAAGTTTTTGTAAAGTTTTCCAGTTAACTTTGGCGCAACACCCATCGATCATTGGGTACCTGTATTTGATATGACAGCCTAAAGCCTGGCCCAGTTTATGGTTATTTAATTTCAAGTATTTATGTCCTGTAAGAAATTGCATTATAACCGAGATATCAGCCATTAAAATCCTCTCCCCGGAAATTAAACATTACAATTAACCTGTTTGTTAACCTGGATAATTCCTTCAAATACCCCGAAAATTGTAAGCCTGGGGCCATTAGGGCAAGTAACGGTAAATCTGCCTGACCAGGTATCGGGAGCAACGCCGGTAGCCGTTAAAAACGCACTGCAATTTTTGCTGATAGTCCCGTCTATTACATTTTTTAAAACGACATTTTTGAATGAAGTATTTACATGTGGGGACGTATTGCTATTGGTGGTCTTTACGGAAACAGGTCTGGTGGAACCGAATTCGTATTTTTGGAGTTGACTGTTTCTAAAAAACTGAACGATACCCGAGATAGAACCATCAGGAAACTGGTCTGTGCATGAAACTGCAACATTAACGCTGCCTATAGTATCAAGAGAATTGATGATTATACCGCTTACGAAGCCATCAGACATAAAAATCCCCCCTTTGGTTACTTGATAAAAATGGCTAGGGATTTGGTCCCTAGCCATTTTCTCCGGACAGGGTAAAGTCCGTACTTATGTTTACTTTGGTTAATTACTCACAGAGGTTCCTGGCAAATTACAGTAGCATTTTGTATTGAGCTTCCGGTAAATAGTCCAAAGAATGTTAATGTATGTGTGTCAAACAATACCGTAATTGAACCTTCCCATGTCGTATCAGTAGTACTATCTGCTGTAATTAAAACAGTACCGTCGGTAAATATTTCCCCTGTAGTAGTGTTTGTTACGATGACATTCTCGAATATAATATGGATGAGGTTTAATGCTTCATTTACGCCCAGTAGAAGTGGAGTGGCAGAAGCGAATGTAAAGTCTTCAAGTGTAGGGCCTCCGGTAAAAATATTGTCCAATGTACCGGAAATAGTGCCGGTCGATACTCCGCCGGTGCAGGATGCTTCGGCTGCAAAATTTAAGCTTAGCGTACCATTAGTTAAAAAACCATCCACTATTGCGTCAGCCATAAAAAATCCCCCCTTTCTCTTAACATAATATGTGAATGGGGGCAATATGTTACTTAGGGTAAAATAATAATTCACTTGGTTACACAACATGCATAACATAATAGCATAAGAGCAAAAGGAGTATTTTAACAGATGGATAAAAAAATACTTGTTGCCTGCCCGGTGAGTTCGAGAAGTTGGATTCTACCTTATTACCTGAGAAATTTATATAATCTTGATTATGACAAGAAAATACTGGATATTTATTGGATAATTAACAATTCTACGGACAATAGCTTAACCTTATTACAAGAATTTAAAGAACAATATGAAAATGAGTATAACTCTATTAGAATAGAAGTTTATAATAGTAAAAATAAATTTTCAGATGACAGAAGGTTAAAAATTCGTGAAAAATACAGTTATTATTGGCTGTCTGATCTTCGTAATAAGTTGTTGAAAAAATGCCTTGATTTAAATGATGACTATTTATTTAGTTCAGATTGTGACATATTGTTTAAAAAAGATATTTTAGAAAGATTGCTGTCCCATAACAAACATATTGTTTCTTCAATTATATATAATGGATATCTGGTTGCTAAATCTTTAGATGGAGCACATAAATATCCTAACATATTAAGAAAAGTTGATAATAATAGATATGAACATATAGTAAATTATAGAGTTAAATATCCTGATAAAAATCCTGTTGGAACACTTGTTTCCTGTGATTTAACCGGAGCATGTATTTTAATTAGTAAAGAAGTATGTTCTAAAGTAAAATATGGTTGGCATAAACAAGGAGAAGACGAATATTTTTGCCGTCTGGCAAAGCAAGCAGGATATGATATATGGTGTGACGTTTCTATGTACAGTCAGCATGTTATGTCACCTGATTTACTAGAGCAATTTAAAGATTTTGCATAATCAACAATGGAAAATGTTAAAGGAGTTTCTTATGTGCAAAATTTTATATTTTGATCTCAATCCTTCTCCGCTGATGCAATATGGTATCATGCCGGCATTTGAAAAACTGGGTTTTAAAGTATGTATGCCTAGAAACAGATTACAGTTTGAAGAATTGAAATATCCGAAATGTATGACCACTACACTTTCCGATAAAGAAAAATATCAGATAATGTATAACGCCATTAAGCGTTCAGATTGTGATTTTGTATTTTTAAATGGAGCAAATCATTACTACAATGCGGTTCCAGATGCTTGCAGAGACTTTAATAAGAAATTTATATATTGGGCTACGGAGGACCCTGTATTATATGATTTAATGTTGCCCATTACTTCTAAATATGCTGATTTGATATTATCAACTTCGATTGAATGTGTTGAGAAATACAGGGATTTAGGATTAAATGCTCACCTGATGATGTTTGCCTGCAATCCGGATTATCATAAACCCGGTAAATATAACCCCAAATATGATTTGGATATTATATTACAGGCTGGTTGTTATAATCATCCTGCCAGATTAAAGGGTTTTGATATAGTAGTTAAACCTGCAGTGAAATTATCAAAAGAAGGTTATAAATTCAATGTTTACGGAGCGTTTTGGGATAGCCTGTTGGGCATGAAACATTTAAAGAATCCACTCCTATATAAAGGTTTTCATCCCAATGAGGATATTCCGGATATATGTGCATCTTCTAAAATAGTTCTGGGGGTACAATGCAGTGATATTTCAGAGACTCAACAATCTATGCGTTCATTTGAAATTTTAGCAAGTGGTGGATTTCATCTAACCCAATGGACACAATCGATGGATTATTTTTTTGAAGAAGGTAGACATTTAGTAACTGTTAAATCTCCCAATGAAGCATATGAAAAAATTAAATATTATCTTAAAAATGATGACGAAAGAAGAAAAATAGCAGCACAAGGTATGGAATATGTGAGGAATAACCACACATATGAATACAGGGTTAAAGAATCTATATTACCAAATTTATAAAGGAAACAATAGATCAGGAAGACCGCGCCTATAAAACTTATGCGCGGTTTTTTTAGTTTTAAAATAAGGATAGAGTCCCCGGACCGGCTTTTACTAAAAACAGACAGTCAGGCGCCTGTTGGATTTAAACCATTTTGCATAAAAAAAAATAAGCCTGGTAGCAGGCTTTTTTTATTTTTTGTAATTTATTTAACCTGAGTATTCACACATGGTAATCGGCGGTCATAATATGGCATTGAAACAAAGGGGGTAGAGAGTTACGGGAAAATAAGGAGAATTCCAAAAAAACTAGGTTGACCATGGTTACCGGTCCCGCATTTAAACTACTTTAACAGTATATAAAAAAGTTTTTTTAACTGTTGTTTCCGTACGTTACGGGAATAAATAAAAATTGAAAAGGAGGGGAATTAATGGCTGTTCAAAAGAATATCGATTCATCGAGTTTGGCCGAAGTTATCGACCGGATTCTGGATAAAGGCATAGTAATTGATGCCTATGCCAGGGTATCTCTGGTGGGTATCGAGCTTTTGGCCATTGAAGCAAGAGTAGTTATAGCCAGTGTTGAAACTTTCTTGCTTTATGCAGAAGCCATTGGTTTAACTGCACAACCAGTCTGCGCTTAAATTTTGAATTTTTATGGAGGGATTGTAAGTGGCTGTTCAAAAGAATATTGATTCTTCGAGCTTAGCTGAAGTAATTGACCGGATCCTTGATAAGGGTATAGTAATTGATGCCTATGCCAGGGTATCTCTGGTGGGTATCGAGCTTTTAGCCGTTGAAGCAAGGGTAGTTATAGCCAGTGTTGAAACCTTCTTGCTCTATGCAGAAGCCATTGGTTTGACCGCTGACCATCACCATCACGTTTGTGAGGCATCTTAAGACTGGGTAAATTTTTAGAATAAAACAGGGTTACCATCATCTTATCGTTTGTCGAGACATAATATGGTATGTCTCGACAAACGCCATTTTCCCCGGTTATTGCTTTAATAAGGAAGACATTAATGTTTATGGAGGAGTGAATATATGTCTGTTGCATCAGAAAAGAGAGCGGAAAGAAAAGAGAAATTACATGAGATAAAAGAAAAGGTCAACGAAATTTTTGAAGAGTCCGCAGAAGAAAAGGTGGAACGAAGAGAAAAAATTGAGGAAATAAGAGAAAAAGTTCAGGAGATTAAAGCTGAAGTCTGTGAATTGTTTGAAGAATTTGCTGAAGAGCGGGAAGACAGGAAAGAGAAAATACAGGAGATTAAAGAAGAAGTCAGAGAATTGATTGGATGCGACGAGGAAGAAGAAGAATAAGAATAAGACAAATTATTGTCCTCTCCAGCACTGGAGGGGAATCCTTTTTGAAGTCCTGTTGTTATATAGATAAATTATATGGACTGAGGAATAAAAAGCCTTGGGGAGAATATTATGAGTATTAAAACAGGAAAAAAGGGGGATTCCGTATTGAGCATACAAAATGCCATGAATGTTGTGCTGCGGTTCTTTGAAAAAAATCTGCAGAAACAGGGGGAGGTCATAGGGGTTTCCAAAACCGAGAACGGCTGGAGAATAGAAATAGAAGTTATGGAAGAGAGCGAATATATGCGCAAGCACGGGCGGAACGACCTCCTGGCAGTATATTCAGTAGAATTAAACGATAACCTTGATATGATTCGTTATCAGAGGGAGAGTACCAGGGAGAGAGGTAAAGTTATTCTTAAATAATTGAGGAGGTATGCAACGAAGTGAAATCTGTTATTACTCTCCAAGCCAGGCCTGATTTTGTTGAAACCCCATATATAGATAATTTAATCAAGCGTGTGCTGGTATATATCAAGGCGAGGTATCCGATTCATTTCCGGGGGCCGGCAGGCACCGGTAAAACAAGTTTGGCTATGCATATAGCATCTCGGCTTGGACGTCCGGTAGTCCTGATCCATGGCAATGCAGACTTTACTCCAACAGACCTGGTTGGCGGGTTACATGGTTACAGGGAAAAAAGGCTGTTGGATAATTACATTCATTCGGTCAAAAAGAGTGAAACGGCGACTTATCTGAACTGGGCTGATGGGTCTGTAACTGAGGCGGTAAGAAACGGTTACACCATGATATATGACGAATTCACCAGGTCAAAACCGGAAACAAATAATGTGCTGCTGTCTGTTTTGGAAGAGAAGGTTCTTGAACTCCCAAGTGTTACCAAAGGTGAAAAACATCTGAGGGTGCATCCTGAATTCACGGCGATTTTTACCAGCAACCCTGAAGAATATGCGGGGGTGTATAAGAGCCAGGATGCTTTAAGAGACAGAATGATAACCATTGATTTAGATTTTTTCGATGAGGAAACTGAAATTGCCATTACCAGGACCAAAACAGGGATTTCCAAGGAAAATGCCGAGAGGATCGTCCGGGTTATCAGAGGGTTCAGGGAAACGGGAGAATATGAATTCGCTCCCACAATTCGCAGCAGTGTTATTATTGCTAAGGTTTTAAAAACGAAAAAAGTCCAGGCTGTTAAAGAGGAGTCCTTTTTTCAACAGGTTTGTCTGGATGTCCTGGTTTCAGAAACGAACCGGGTTGATCTTAAAGGCGGCAGGAGAGCCCAGGTCAACAAGATCATTCTTGATCTTATAGAAAAATATTGTTAAGCCAGTCAGGATGAAAGGAGAGGGATAGACATTAATTCGAGAAATTCGAACGGGAGTATGTTGGATTCGAGAGCAACCTCCATTTCCAGGTTAAGGAATGCTTCCTTTTTAGAAATGCAAATGTTGGTTAATAACAAGAATTTTTTGGAAAATCAACTGGCCGTAATGGATTTACGTAAGAAACAGATAGGGAAAAAACTGGAGGACCTTTTAAAGGAAATGAAAAGAGTTGAAGAAACTGTAAACCGGCAATCCCACATGATTAGAAATAGCGGAGACAAAAACAAGAGGTTCGGTGTTGAGATGAAAACGGTAGAGTATTGTTAACGATACGTGGTCAGGGGTGAAGATAGAATGTCCAGAAAAAAAGACCATGCTGAGGATGCCGGTGTAAATTTTGGATTCGGAGGTATATTTAAGGGTATCGAAAATCTTGTAAACCTGGTCAATGAAATGAACGAAGCAGGTAAAACGGAAATAAGCCGTACAGGGGAAATCACGGGAACGGATAACAAAGGTATCCGGGCAGTTTACGGTTTTACGGTAAAAATGGGTCACAAGGGAAACCACCAGGTTCAGCCTTTTGGCAATATAAAAAAGAAAGAAAACCGGATTGTGGTTCAGGAAGTCAGGGAACCGATGGCAGACCTGTTTGATGAGGGAGACAACCTGCGGCTCATTATTGAACTTCCCGGTGTCCGGCAGGAAGATGTTAATCTGGATATAAAAAATGATATTGTGGTAATATCGGCTAACAGCCCGGACAGGAAATATGCCAAAGAGATTTTTCTGCCATTTCCGGTAAACCCGGATACGGTAGAAACTTTTTTTAACTTAGGGGTTCTTGAAATAAGACTGGCCAGGGAACAGGTTTAATAACAGCCAGGTTCCCATAGTACTGAGGAGGGGGGATTTTGGCAGCATCAAGACCGAAAGATAACAGGCTTAAGTTCATAATGTTTAGCGGAAAAGGTGGAGTGGGAAAGACTACCAGCGCCGCTGCTGCTGCAATATATTACGCCGGGCTTAGTAAAAAAACACTGCTTTTTTCTACAGACCCGGCGCATTCATTATCTGATAGCCTGGAGCAGAGGATAGGTGACAGTGTACAAAAAATACAGGGGACCGAAAATCTTTTTGCCATAGAGATTAACCCGGACAAAATGCTCCAGGAATATAAAAATGAATTCAGGGAAGAAATTGTGAGACTACTGACCACAACCACCTATCTTGATGAAGAAGATGTCTCGGGTTTCTTTTCCCTTACTATCCCGGGTCTGGATGAAGTGATGGGTTTGAAACGGATAACAGATTTCATAGAAGAAACTGATTACGAGCTTTATATCTGGGACACTGCTCCTACCGGCCATACCCTGCGCCTGCTGGCTTTGCCTGAGATGCTTAATGATTGGGTCAGGGTATTGGCCAGGATGAGGTGGAAGTATAAGGAAATGCTTGTCAGGCTTATGAAAAAAGATGCGGTCAATACTTCAGATGATTTCCTCTTAACATTAAAAAAAACCGTCAACAAGGTGGGAAAGTTTCTTAAGGAACCGGGCATGAACAGGTTTGTGGCAGTAACGATTCCCGAAGCAATGGCAGTTAATGAAACCGGGCGGATGATTAATCTGCTTACGACATATGGCATTTCTGTAAAGCATATACTGGTCAACAATGTAGTTCCTGTCAGCGCAGATTGCAGTTTCTGCATCTCCAGAAGAAAAGCGCAGCAACAATACATAAACGCAATCCGCAAGGAGTTCCAGTTCTGTGAGATAATTGAAGTGCTGCAAAATGCAAAGGAAGTGAGAGGGATCAGCAGTCTGAGGGAGTTTGCCCGGCAGTGTTCAGGTTTGTTTTGGTGAGAAAAGAGCAGTGAAGGGACGGGGTGATTAAAGATCAAAGAGTATGGGGAGGTCTTACAGTTAAGGGCGGCAGAAGCGCTTCCCAAGGACGTGGGCAGAGGAATTGTCAGGATTGACCCCCAGGATATGCAAAAACTCGATGTTGACACAGGAGACATTGTTGAAATTACCGGCAGGAAAAAAACAGTTGCCAGGGTCATGCCAACTTTTAAGGAACAGCGCGGTAAGAGTATTTTTCAAATTGACGGGATTATCCGGCAGAATGCTCTGATTGGTTTGGGAGAAAAGGGCCAATTACTGAAAACAACTGCCAGGCCTGCCCAGACGGTTGTCCTGGCTCCGGTTGACACCCTGAAAGGCAGGACAGGGGAAAAAGACAGTCATTTTATTGGCCGCTTGTTGGAAGGACTTCCTGTGCAAAAAGGAGATAAAGTCAGAGTTAATTTTCCTGGTTCTATATACCGGGAGTTTTTAGTTATTGAAACCGTTCCCCAGGAAGCGGTTCTAGTACAGACTGCCACTTCTGTTAAACTGAAAACCGACGGGAATGTGGAAACCGGGGGTTCCAAAGTAACATACGAAGATGTCGGAGGGTTAAGTAAAGAAATAAGCAAGGTCCGGGAAATGATAGAGCTGCCCCTGAAGTATCCGGAAATTTTTATCAGGCTGGGCATAGAGGCGCCGAAAGGGATATTGCTGCACGGGCCTCCCGGCACCGGTAAAACCCTGATTGCCAGGGCTGTGGCCCATGAAACTGATGCCTGGTTTATTCATATCAACGGACCGGAAATCATTAACAAATACTACGGGGAAAGTGAAGCAAGGTTACGGCAGATTTTTGAAAATGCGGCGAAAAACGCGCCAAGTATTATTTTCCTTGATGAAATTGACGCTATCGCGCCAAAGAGGGCGGAAGTTACGGGAGAGGTGGAAAAACGGGTTGTGGCTCAACTACTGGCCCTTATGGACGGGATAGAGTCCAGGGGACAAATTATTGTTATTGGGGCCACAAATATTCCTAATGCTCTGGACCCCGCATTAAGGAGACCAGGCCGGTTTGACCGTGAACTTGTAATTAGCATTCCTGACCAGCACAGCAGACTGGAAATTTTGCAGATCCATACAAGGGGAATGCCGCTGGCTGAAGATGTTGATCTTGAACAGATTGCCCGCATAACCCACGGTTTTGTAGGCGCTGACCTGCAAGCCCTCTGCAAAGAGGCCGCAATGATATCTCTCAGGAAGATTCTTCCCAGGATAGAGTTTGAGTCCGCATACATTCCCTGTGAAGTTATAGCTGAACTTCTGGTTAGTATGGAGCATTTTGATGCGGCGCTTAAAGAGGTGGAACCTTCTGCCATCAGGGAAATCTTTGCCGAAGTCCCCAATATCAGGTGGGAAGATGTGGGAGGGCTACAAGAAGTCAAGCAGGAGCTGTTGGAAGCCATTGAATGGCCCCTCAGATATGGGCAGCTTTTTAAAAAGGCTCATATCACTCCTCCCAAAGGAATCCTGTTATATGGTCCTCCCGGTACCGGCAAAACCTTAATTGCCAAGGCGACGGCCAATGAGAGTGAGGCCAATTTTATATCTGTTAAAGGACCGGAACTTCTCTCGAAATGGGTTGGCGAATCTGAAAAGGGTATCAGGGAAGTATTCAGGAAAGCCAGACAGGCAGCCCCGTGTATTGTATTCTTTGATGAAATAGATGCCCTGGCCCCCGTCAGAGGGGCTGGTTTCGGAGGCGCCGTTACCGAGCGGGTGGTAAGCCAATTACTGACTGAAATGGATGGGATTGAAGAATTGAGAGGCGTGGTGGTCCTTGCTGCCACCAACAGGCTGGATATGGTAGACCCGGCTCTTTTGCGACCGGGAAGGTTTGACCGCCTGATAGCCCTGGCGATGCCCGATGAAGAAATGAGAAAGGAAATACTTAAGGTTCATACCAGAGGGATACCTATAGATGAAGATACAGACCTGATGTATCTGGCCCGTCTGACGGACGGCCTGACCGGTGCGGAAATAGCCAGTATATGTAACAAAGCCGGTCTTTTGGTCATCAGAGAAGTTATCAAGCGGGAAGGTATGGTTTCTGATTTAATTTCCAGTCAATTCACCGTTTCAAAAAGGCATTTTAAAGAAGCGGTTTCATTATACAGAAGCAATCGAGGGGGAAACAATGAGTAAGAAAAGAGAAGGCATGTACCTTTACTGTATCATTGAAACCAGAGAGAGTAAAGAGTTCGGGCCAATCGGCATTGGCGGTCGTGGTGATGAGGTATATACCGTCATCTACCGCGACCTGGCCATTGTTGTAAGCAATACTCCTATAAAAGTGTTTACCCCGGTTAAAAAAAATGCCCTGGCTCATCAAAAAGTAATTGCCGAAGTCATGAAGGGGTTCACAGTTATTCCCATGAGTTTCGGGGTGGTATTTAAAACCAAGAAAGACATACGTGAACTGTTGGAACAGGCCTATCACGATATCAAAGACCTGTTATGCAAATTGGAAAACAGGATTGAACTCGGATTAAAAGTTTTTTGGAAAAGAGAGAGCTTTGCGAGTGATATTGAAAAGGCCGATCCGCAAATAACAAGACTTAAACAGGAGTTGGCCAGCTTACCCCCAAATAAGATTTATCATGAAAAAATCCGTTTGGGTTCGCTGGTCCAGTCTGTGGTAGAAGAAAAAAGACATTTCTACACCGAAAAAATATATGACCAGCTAAAACAATATGCCGCCGATGCCCGGTTGAACAGTCCTATTGTGGAAAGAATGATCCTCAATTCGGCGTTTTTGGTTGACAAGGACAGGGAACAGGAGTTTGACGAGAAGGTCAATGATATTTATTTATACTACTCCGATATATTGGAATTTAAGTATTCGGGTCCCTGGCCACCCTATAATTTTATCAGTCTTAAACTGAATTGTGAATCGTGAGGTGAATCAGGTGTTCATACTTGACGATATTTTCCTGTTCCCTGTACGGGGGGTGGCTTATATCGCCCAGAAGCTAGCTGAACAGATTGACCTGGAACAGAACGATGAGACAACAATCCAGAAAAAGCTGCTGGAGCTGCAGCTGCTTTATGAAATGGATGAAATCACAGAAGAAGAGTATGAAAAAAGAGAAGCTATAATAATCCGCAGGCTTAAGGCAGCCAGGATACGGGCCCGGGGCGGCCTGGGAGACGTGATGGATACAGACGATGTAGGTGACATAGATGATTTAGATGATTTAGATGACATAGATGATTTAGATGATTTAGGCGATGTAGAAGGAGATGGTTAGATGGACAGTCCGGATGACAAGCTGCATGGTTTGTACCTGTACGCAATAGGAAGGTCTAAGGCTGAAACCGTAAATGATCTCCGCCTGGAAGGTATTGATGGCAAAAACCCTCTTTTTTTTGTTGCATTCAAGGACATATTCGGGGCTGTCAGCATAGTTCCTTTAAGCGAGTTCGGCGCAAAGGCGCTCGAAGAAAATATAAAAAATTCCCATTGGCTTGAAAAAAAAGCTCTTATCCATGAAGACATCATCGAACAGATAATGAAGAATTCAACCGTAATACCTATGAGGTTTTGTACTATTTATCAGAATGAGGTCAGGGTCAGGGAAGTCCTGGAGGAACAGTACGAAAAGTTTTATAATGCTCTTGATTTTCTTGTGAATAAACAGGAATGGAGTGTAAAGGTATTTTTGGATCAGGCTATACTTGCCCGTGAGATTTCCAAGGTTAATGACAAAGTGCATAAAATGGAGAAAGAGTTAAAAACCTGCACGGCAGGCAAGGGTTTTTTCCTGAAGAAAAAACTGGACAATTTGATCAAAGATGAGGTGGATGCGGCGAGTTTTATTTATACTGACAAGTGTTACCACAGGCTTGAACGGTTCGCTGAACGTTCGAGCCTCAACAAGCTGCTGGGTAAAGAAGTTACCGGCAGCGACAAAGAGATGGTTCTAAATTCGGTCTACCTTGTGGCCGGGGATAAGGTCGAGGAATTTAAACAGGAGGCAGGACTTCTGAAGGAAGAATACTGCGCTCTGGGCCTGGCATTGGCAGTTTCAGGCCCTTGGCCAACGTATAATTTCTGTTGGGAAGAACCGGATGGAAGTGGTGTCGATGAGTGAGGCAGCAAAGAAGAAGGATCTCACCCTGCTGGAAGTGCTTGACAGGGCATTAGATAAAGGAGTGGTGGTTGCAGGTGATGTCACCATCTCTGTCGCGGATGTTGACCTGATTTACCTGGGCTTGAGGCTTATTCTTTGTTCGGTGGAAACCCTTGAAAGCAGGAAAAAAATATGAACCTGTATATTTACTGTATTGCAAATACCGGACTCCCGATAATGGCCGTCGATCAAGGATTTGCAGGAGGCGCCGTATACAGTATATCTTACCGTGATACCAGTGCTATTGTCAGTAAAGTTTCGTCAGTTTATTACAGTGATGAAAACATTCTCCTGCATGAGAAAATCATTGAGCGGGTAATGCAGGATTATACTGTAATGCCGATGCGGTTTGGGACTGTTTTAAACAGTGAAGACTGTGTTAAAGCCATGCTGGAACAATATTACGGGGATTTTTCGGCGGATTTTATACGGCTGGAAAATAGGCTGGAAATGGGGGTGAAAGTTATCTGGCCTGTTGAGAAAATAAAAAAAGAGATTACTGCTGGTAATCCTGGGACTGGTCATCAGGAAGACGGGGGGGAAGCGACTCCGGGCACGGCATACCTAAAGAGAAGACTTAGGGAGTATTTGTGGGAACAGGCCCTGACGGCACGGGCTGACCGGTTTATCCGGGAAATAAATGACCTGCTGTCGCCGTGTTTCGTGGAATGCCGGACAAAAAAACTAATGACCGAAAAACTGGTGCTTAATGGGGCTTACCTGGTACCCAGGGACAGGGTTGCAGAGTTTAAATCCAGATTAAGGAACCTGAAAGGTCTTTACCGGGAATGCAAATTCTTATTAAGCGGGCCGTGGCCGCCATACAATTTTGTATCAGTCAGAACAAAAGTTTAGTGGCCACTGTAAAAAAAGAGGTGAGAAGATGAGTCCTGATGACAATGAGAATGACAGTGATATTTTGGATGAATTTATTGGAGAGATGAAAGAAGCAAAGGCTCCGGCTCCTCCCAGGCTCGACTTGGACCAGGCTAAAGTTGAGCAGGGGTTGGCCAAACTGGTGCTGACACTGATAGAGTTAATCAGGAAATTGCTGGAGAAACAAGCTATCAGAAGAATTGAGGCCGGTAGCCTGACAGAAGAGGAAATTGAAAGAATGGGTCTTACTTTTGTGCGTTTGGAAGAAAAAATGGAGGAGTTGAAGGAAATATTTGGGCTGGAAGATGATGAACTTAACCTGAATTTGGGTCCGCTTGGCGATCTGATGTAGTATGGACTGGAAACCCGGGTGAAAGGAGGGGAAAGTTGTGGCAGGAGGACAGAGCTTACAGTCATCTACTCTGGCTGAGGTGTTGGAAAGAATTCTGGACAAGGGTGTTGTCATAGCGGGTGATATTTCTATTTCCCTGGCCGAGGTGGAACTCCTAAAAATAAAGATCAGGCTTGTGGTTGCATCTGTTGATAAGGCCAAGGAAATAGGTATTGACTGGTGGGAACGGGATTCGATGTTATCTTCAAAGGCTGTTCCGACCGAACAGGTTAATACCTGATGGTATCCTGTTGGATTAAAAAAACAGAAAGGAGAACAATAAGAATTGACTGAGATAAAGGTGAAAAGTGTGAACAAGGCCTTGAAAGCGCCGAAGAGTGTAAACAGGGTGGCCAAAAACGCAAACAGTTTAAATAAGGGAGTAAGTAACCCCACAAGTGTAAACAAGCTTATAAAAAGTCCGGCCAGTGTAAACAGGGAAGTCAGCGTCCCTTCAAGTGTAAACAGGGAAGTCGGCGTCCCTTCAAGTGTAAACAGGGAAGTCGGCGTCCCTTCAAGTGTAAACAGGGAAGTCGGCGTCCCTTCAAGTGTAAACAGGGAAG
>Ga0074195_1002372_pt1 | contig 21345 bp, 21 predicted proteins | sample EPASupsiteHSE623_FD_64525 | JGI IMG/M metagenome (GOLD analysis project Ga0074195, IMG submission 64525) | Bioremediated contaminated groundwater from EPA Superfund site, New Mexico - Sample HSE6-23 | ecosystem: Environmental > Aquatic > Deep subsurface > Groundwater > Contaminated ...
GAAAAAATACATCGGTGGCTGGACCGGAACCTGCAGGTCTGGGCATTTTTTAACAATGACTGCAATGGTTATTCGGTGAGGAATGCAAAGCTCTTAAAGACAATTATTTATGGATTTTATTCCGATAAAAGTTGAATGTCATTCAGGTTATAAGGCGGACGAATATCCCCGTTGTTTTTACCGGGGAACCGAGATGTTCGATATAACTGCGATCATTGACCGATGGTACCAGGGAGACGCGAACCCAGAATGGCCGGCAGCCGATTATTTTAAAGTCAGAGTAACCGGCGGGAGCGAATTTATCATCCGGCATGAACGGGAAACGGATCGCTGGTTTTTGATGAAACCAAAGGAAACATCGGTTTCGTTTTCTAACAACTGAAATGAGCGGAACGGAACCGGGCTCCGGATTATCGTCCGAAGCTCAGCACACCCTGTTCAGGAACTAACTTTCGGCCTGCCGGAAAGTCTGCCGTCCTTAAAATCAAAAAAAATTGGACTTCCTGTCGGGATTTCCAGATCCAGAACTTCTTCCCTGCTCAGATTTTCAATATACATCACAATAGACCGCAGGCTGTTCCCATGAGCCGAAACCAGTACGTTCTTCCCTTCCTCCAGATCTTTCAGTATTTTCTCCGTGAAAAAAGGAATTGTCCTTTCTGCAGTATCTCTCAGACACTCGCCTTTTGGAGGAGGAACATCATAACTTCGACGCCACAGATGGACCTGTTCTTTACCATACGTTTCAGCAGTTTCTGTTTTGTTCTTTCCCTGAAGTTCCCCATAATAGCGCTCATTCAGATGCCAGTCACGGTACACCGGAATAATATTCATTTTCATTTCACCACTGTATATCCCGGTCCACTCGGCCATTTTCCCTTCAGTATGAACAACAACCGGGGTTTTGTTGCTTTTATTGCGGGCCAGGGCAATCATTGCCGTCTGAATAGCGCGGATCTGGACCGACGTGTATACCACATCAAAAGCAATACCTGATAGGCGATCGCCGGCCCTCAATGCTTCGTCAATACCATTTGCTGAAAGCGGTACATCGACCCAGCCCGTGAATACATTTTTTTTATTCCACATGGATTCTCCATGACGGATCAATACCAATTGTGCCATTTTTTCTTTTATTTTTAAAATGAGGATTTCAATCAGAAATTGGAATAATAACAATGATGAAGGGATTAAGGTTGAAGATTTTTTTTTTATCACAATATTCATATTAAAAAAATAACCATATTTGCGTGTATATAAACGCTCAACAACTTATCCAGATTTAATGAAAACAATTCTGTTAGTTGATGATAAAGTTCAATTGCTGACACTTCTTAAACAATTTTTGAAAACACGCTATGAGGTAGTGTTAAAATACAATGGTCTTGAAGCGATTGAATGGATCCAACAGGGAAATATCCCTGATTTGATTCTCACGGATATACAAATGCCGAAAATGGACGGACTTAAATTTCTTCAAATCATTAAAGGAAGTGGTATTTTCAGTGAAATTCCTGTTATTATTCTCAGTAGCCGGGAAAGTAGTCAAGATCGGATTGAATGCCTCAAACAGGGAGCCAGTGACTACATATCAAAGCCGTTTAATCCTGAAGAATTACTTGTTCGAATAGAAAGATGGATGGAAAGATCGTAAACTTGGGCAGTATTGATTAACCTGTATCCTAAATAATTGTTTTTCATGCAAATTCTGTATATCGGCGACGACAACCAATTGGTAATGGCACTGATCCATTATCAGGTAGAAGTATTTCCTCTTAAAACACCCATGCAAGCGGAAAAATGGATTGACAAAGGAGGAAAACCCGATGCAATAGTATGTGAATTTGAAATTCCCGGTAGTAACGCGATCAATTTTTATCGATACTTCAAAAAAAAATATGGAAACAAATATAAAGCTCCTTTTATAATTGTCGGAAAACAAGTAAATCAGGAGATCATTAGGAAAATGTTACAACTGGGTGTTGGTGACTTTTTCATAAAACCGATTGAAGCAGAAAAAATTACAAGAAGAATAGAAGTTCTGGAAGAATTCAATGAACTTTTAAAAACATCAGGGCCAACGAAGTCAGAACTCTTCTATAAACCCTATCATATTTCGTTTATTAAAAGAGCGTTTGACATCCTGGTCGCCTTAACAGCGTGGATCGTTTTATCGCCCTTGCTTATTATCACGGCCATAGCGATTAAACTCGAATCGTCAGGCCCTGTCTTTTATGCGTCTAAACGAGTAGGAGCTGATTATAAAATTTTTAACTTTTACAAGTTTAGATCCATGTATAGTGACGCAGATAGCCGACTCAAAGAATTAGCATATCTCAATCAATATCGACAGCCAACTCCATTAACCGATTCTGAAATACCATGTCATGATGTTCGCATGAACAACGACAGTTCCACTTACCTGATCGGAGACGAAACGATGATCGCGGAGACCAGCTATCTCGAAACAAAAAAAATGGAGAAAAGCGTTGCATTCGTTAAGTTTGGTGAAGATCCGCGCATTACCAAAGTGGGAAAGATTATTCGAAAATTGAGCATTGATGAACTACCTCAATTGATCAACGTCCTTAAAGGAGATATGTCTATCGTGGGGAATCGTCCCCTCCCTCTTTATGAAGCAGAATTGCTGACGACCGATGAATGGTCGGAACGTTTTTTGGGGCCTGCCGGAATTACCGGATTATGGCAAGTTGAAGCACGTGGAAAATCAAAAAAAATGTCGACTGAAGAAAGAAAAGAACTGGATAACAAATATGCAAAAATTGCTCAGAGCCCGTATTCTTTCTTCATCGATCTGTGGATTATCCTGAGAACAGTTCCCGCGGTTTTTCAAAAAGAAAACGTATAGGCTTAATTCTATGTTAACATGTATATTGCATTTGATCAGCCAAAAGCCGCATTTGATAAGTTCTGCACCTTAATAAAAACAAAATCAGGTATTTTATCGTATTCTTGTACAAGTTTAACAAATAATCAAACAAGATGAGGAAAGGGAAATTGATATTGGGATTACTGCTATTGCTGAGTACCATATCGTGCGTAAAGGAAAAAGCAGATGAAATCGCGAAGAAAGCTACAACGTTTGAGGATATAAACGTTCCTGAGAATTTTGATTATTCCGGCACAAAAACAGTTACAGTCAGCGTCAAAGTAACTGACCCTGAAGTGTTGACAGCTTACAAGTATGTGGTCAAGATTTACGATGTAAATCCCGCTGAAGGAGGGAAACTGCTCATTACGGGCGCTGTGAACACTGATGATTATACCTATTCTCCTACCGTTACTGTCCCAACCGGTACCACTCAGGTATGGGTGGCGATTTACCTTGGGAGCAAACTAACTCACGAAGGTTATCAAACCTTATGACAAACCAATAAGAAATTTCTGATCTTTAAACGACATCATATGAAACACTTAAAAAAATATATCCCGTTGTTTATTTTTAATTTTGTATTCATTTTCGCTTTCGGACAGAGTAAGCCTTACGATACCACCGGCTATGCTACGCTCACCGGGAACAAGGATATCAGCGGAAACAATAAATATATCATCCCGTCCGGAGAATCATGGTCGGGAGGAATCACGGTTAAAAACAAAGAAACACTGTCTCTGATCGTCGAAGGGACGGCAACAGTCTCATGGGTCGACCTGAAAGCGAATTCCGATTTTGAGATCATCGTCGGAACAAGCGGAATAATTAATTACAGTACCTTCAGCAGTGAAACATATTATACGCTGACCAATTATTCAACCTCTTTTACATTGTCCAACATAGGCGGGACATTGATCAACCACGGAACAATTACCGGAAATCCAAGTTTTCAGGTGTATTCAAAAGGAACACTTGAGAATTACGGTACAGTCAATACCACGAATCTTGAAGTTACGGAAATGCTGAAGAATTACGGGACCGTCAATGTTTCAGGCCAGTTACAAGTAGACAATACGGCAACACTGGATAACAGTTGTAAGATCATCGTGAAAGGAAATCTGATCATCGACAATTCGCTGATCATGAGAGAGAGTTCTTTTATGGAAGTCCAGTTAAAAACCACGTTCTACAGCAGTTCTTCCATGACATTTGAAGAAGATGCCTATCTCAAAACGAAAGATGTCTGGACCTGGGGACATAAGGTTACCGGACCTTCGTCGGGGCATGCCCTTTTGCAATATTTTGGCAACCTTGAGGGAAGTATGCCTAAATTCTCCGATTATAATATTTATTTCGTCGATTCAAGGGGTTATCAGGGCGGAACACCTATAAGCTACTCGATTACCGCAGACGATTGCAACCCCGGTTTTGGAGTAGTTAGCGATGACCCGGATGGTGATGGTATTCCTAACGACCAGGATGAGTTTGATGATGATGCAACCCGGGCCTTTATTACCTACTATCCCTCCGATGCCGGAACATGGAATACGCTGATGTTTGAAGACATGTGGCCTAAGCTTGGAGATTATGACTTTAATGATCTTGTCATAAAATACCAGTACGAATACTATTTGAACGCGGACAACGAAGTGGTTGATCTGATCGCTCATTTTCAGGTTGTGGCATCAGGAGCAGATTATGCCAATGGCTTTGGATTCAAGCTCGACATCCCGAATGCGTCCGTTCTCAACGTTACCGGTTACGTTCATTCCGGAACGTCCATTACACTGAATGCGAACAAGACCGAGCAGGGTGCAAGCGATGAAGCCGTAATCGTCGTTTACAACAATCTTAAAGCTTCGTTGGGTAGCAGCATGTTTAATGTCAATCATCAAGGTACGAATCAAACCATAGATCCCATAGCCGTTCATGTTTATCTCAATAAGGTAAATCAGGCAGATGTTAGTACGATCAATCCTTTTATTTTTGTGGATCAAAACCGGGGACAGGAAATTCATTTGATGGGTTTCACACCTACCTCCAAAGCAGATAACAAACTATTCGGTACAGGTAGTGATAATTCAATTAGCGGGGTGTACTATCGTTCAACACAAGGATATCCGTGGGGATTGGATGTCCCTGCTGATGTGCGTCATATGCTGGAAACTATTGATTTCACGATTGGGTATCCCGACTTTGTAAAGTGGGCTGAATCAGGGGGAACACAATACACAGACTGGTATCGTACCAATCTGTACTCACCGGCACTTTACTGACTTTGATTTTTATTCCTAAAATTGAAAGTACGGCAGATTTCAGTATAGTAAATAGTCCCGTCTGGAATTATCAACACCATTCAGTATATTCATTTGAGAATGAATATACTGAATGGTGTTGATAAAAAGATTTTACATATTTCGCCAAAAAATGTATCATTGTAAATAATAATCAAACGGGGACCTTTAAAGAGTTCTTATTAAAACGTTCATTTACCTCCTGATAATCATAGTGATTAATAGTCTGGTTAATATAAATTATGAAAGTACGAAGGTTGCATTTTTAAAATAAACCGGTTGTTGGTTTTTCAGCATTAACTGTTTTTACGCATGTTTGCTTATATGAAAAGTCTGAGGATACTTGCATTTATATTCATAGGTTTTATGTCGGTGGCGGTGGCGCAACAGAGTGATCAATCGGAATTCAAACCGAGTGATTACAACAACTTACAGCTTCCCCCTTTGAGTGTTCTGTTTGAGAATGCAAAAAAAAGTTCTACCGTCGAATTCTTTAATGTCCGGAAAGAAGAGCAGGCAAGCCTGTTGAAGACAGAAAAGCGCAGATGGCTGGAATATTTCAGGGGAACCGGCAGTTATCAGTATGGAAAAACCGGGGTCCTTTCTTATTCGGAAAACAATCTTAGTCTTTTCCAATATTCTGACATTGAGCAAAGCTATTATAACGCAGGAATAACAGTGTCTGTGCCTGTCAGTGATATCTTTGATCGTAAAAACAGGGTAAAACGACAGCAACTGGCTGTACAGGCAATGCAACTGGAAGCAGACAGATGGCTTGATGAACAGAAACTAAGAATTATCGAAGCTTACACTTCTGCAGAACAATATCTATCTGTTTTGAAAATAAAAATTGAAGCATTGGCGCTTGCAGATGCACAATATAAGCTTGCAGAAAGTGATTTTGTAAACGGAAAAATCAGTGCGCATGAGCTTAATATACAAAAAGGATTTCAGGCTTCTGCACGTAGTGATTATGAGCAAAACAGGGCTTTTTTAAATAAAGCGCTTCTCCAGTTAGAGGTACTTTCAGAAACGGAAATTATCAATAAGTAAGCAAACAGGAGATTATTTATGGAACTAATTTCTTATTTTTTTCGTTTTATATATCGCATAAAGTGGTGGCTGATCATCGTACCGCTCCTGATAACTTTACTTTTTATTCATTTGACAAAAAACCTTCCAAGATCGTACGAAGTAAAAACGACGATCTACACAGGGGTAATGTCTGGCTTTAACATTAATGATGACGGAACAGTCCATAATATAAATGTCGTTAATAATACAATCGATAATATCATTAACGTAATCACGGCCCAAAGTACCCTGCGCCGGGTTTCCATGAAGCTATTCCTGCAGCATATGATTCACGGTGACCCGAATAAAGACAACGATTATATTTTAGCAAGAAACTATAACCATCTATTGAGTATCACACCAGAAGCAGTAAAAAAGCTGATTGACAAGAATGTAGATGAAGAGGTTATTCTTCGGCGTTTATTTGAATACGCAGATGCAAATACGGAAAACTTCCTTTACGGACTGTTTCATTGGGCTCCTCCTTATTACAGTTACGACGCCTTAAGTAAAATAGCCGTGCTGCGACTTGGCAACAGTGACATGCTGGAAATCTCCTATTCCACTGATGATCCCGGAATCACCTACCATACTTTGCTTTTGCTGAATGAAGAGTTTATGAGGCAGTACAATGATCTGCAATTCGGAGAAACTGATAAAATTATTCGTTTTTTCGAAGAAGAATTAGCAAAAACAAAAAGAAATCTTGAAACATCTGAAGATTCTCTGACGCAATACAATATCCAAAAAAAGATCATAAATTATGATGAGCAGACAAGACACTTGGCGGCTTTGAGCCGGGATTTTCAGTTACAACTCGAGGAAGTATTCCTGCAATATAACAGTTCGGAGGCATTGTCAGCTGAAATGGAAAGAAGGATCGGGGAACACGCGAAATTATTGCGTAACAATGGCATATTCGTGACCAGATTGCAGGAAATATCAGATCTTTCGGCCAAGGTTGCCCAATACGAAGCGTTCCGGAACGATTCGACCGCTCGTCAAAAAAATGAACTCGATTTATTAAGAAGGCAATTGAAGAAAAAAGAGGACGATTTTAGGGCCTTTTCTGATTCGTTCAATATCTGGAAAAGTTCGAAAGAAGGTTTTCCGAATGCAGATCTTATTACACAGTGGTTATCTGAGACTTTACGATTGGAAGAGGCGAAGGCCAAATTAAAGGTCATGGAAAAATGGCAAAGCGAACTTAATCGGGAGTATGTTTATTATTCGCCCATTGGATCGACGATCAAAAGAAAGGAAAGGGAAATTGATTTTACCGAAGCTTCTTATTTGGAAATCCTTCATAGTCTGAATACTGCCAGACTCCGGCAAAAAAGTTTGCAAATGACCTCTGCCACGTTACGGATCTTGAACCCGCCGACCTATCCCCTTTCGTCTGCGGCGACCAAACGGAAAATAAAGGTTTTAACCGGTTTCATTGTAAGCTTTTTGTTCATATTCGGTTACTTCCTGCTAATCGACCTGTTGGATCATACACTTCGAAGTAAGACCCGGGCCGAACGAATTACAACAGGTCGGGTGATCGGAGCGTTTCCCGGCAATAACCTGCTGAGGCATCGGGGGTACATGAAAAAAATTAACGAAATTGCGGCAAAATCGCTTGGAAATATCCTATTACGCTTTTTGCGTCGAAACAACGAATTAATTGTAAACCTGATAAGTATTGAAAAAGGAGAAGGGAAATCATTTATTGCCGACCAACTGATTTCCTACTATAGCTCACTTGGTTTAAGAGTAAGGAAACTTTCGTGGAATTCTGATTTCACACCGGCTTCGCAGGACTATTTATTTGCGGAAAAGCTGGATGATTTTACTCCGAAAAATGGAGAGCAAGTTACGTTCGTCGAATATCCACCCCTGGAAGAATCGGCAATACCGGAGAACCTTTTGCGGAATGCCTATGTTAACCTGTTGATTGTGCGTTCAAACCGGACTTGGAGGGACGTTGACAGGGTTTTGTTTAAAAATTTAAGTGATCAAACACAGGATGTACCGCTTTACCTTGTACTTAATAAGACAAAACGGGAAGAGACGGAGTACTTTACAGGGCTTTTACCTCCGCACACCCGGATAAGAAAATTCATTTACCGGATCAGCCAACTTGGATTTACTTCGGTCGATTAGCCAAAATAATCGTGCTTATGGAAGAAGGGAGCCGCATATCTTTTTTACAGTCTTTACTCTATATAGGCCTGGCGGTCGGATTATTTCTGATTGTGTATACGACTCTCCATACAGGTCTTCCCTGGGGTATCCTGCTCTCGATTATGCCATTATCTTTCTTGGCTTTCTTTTATCTGCTAAAGAATCCATTTCATGCCTTTATTGTCTTTTTTACGCTCAATTACGCGATTATGGGCATTGTACGGTATTTCCCCTTCCTACTTGGCGGAATATTTATGGATGCAATGACTATTTTAGTTTTTATAGGATTATTTATCCAGTCGCGACAAAGAGACGTACAATGGAACCTCTTAAAAAACGGCCTTATCATAGCTGTTTCGATCTGGTTGGTTTTTTGCTTGTTAACTCTTCTCAATCCTTTGTCTCCGGTTGAAGCCTGGATTAAAGGGATAAGAAGAACTGCATTTTATTTATTTGCTGTCCCCATTCTGACCTGTCTTGTTTTTGACCATTATAAAAAGCTTAAGGTCATCCTGATTTTATGGTCTGTATTTGTTTTACTTTCGGTAGCCAAAGTACTCATGCAAAGATATGCAGGTTTCGACGCCGGTGAAATCAGGTGGTTGTATGTTGAAGGGAATGTCAAAACACATATTATTTATTCAGGAGTCCGCTACTTTTCTTTTTTTTCAGATGCAGCTAATTATGGATGCGGCATGGCAGTGGCAATGGTTTTTTTTTCACTTGCAGCTTTATATGTAAAAGGTAAGGGATTACGGATTTATTTTATTTTCGTTTCCGCTCTCGCAGCTTATGGGATGCTTATGTCAGGAACAAGAGTAGCTATTGTCATTCCCTTCGTAGGCTATTCTCTTTTCGCCATTTTAACCAGGAATGTAAAAGTTATTTCTGTCGGAGCAGTATTAATCATCGGAGCTTTTGTATTTCTTAACTATACCAATTACCTTCAGGGAAACAGTTATGTCCGTCGCATGCGAACAGCCTTTCATCCGGAACAGGATGCTTCTTTTCTGGTTCGGTTGGAAAATCAACGGATCATGAAAGCTTATCTGGCAGACAAACCCTTTGGAGTAGGTCTGGGAACAGCAAAAGCAGCAGAATACTCCCATGCTGAAATATCCAAACTTCCAACTGACTCATGGCTCGTAATGGTATGGGTTGAAACCGGAATTGTCGGACTCGTGCTCTACATCTGCATAATCACTTACATCATTGGTAAAGGTATTTTTATTGTGATGTTTAAAATAAAAAACAAAGAGGTACAGGCCGTACACGCAGCTCTGTTATCCGCTATTCTCGGAATATTTGTGGCTTCCTATGCGAATGAGATCGTTGCTCAGTTTCCTAACGGACCAATCATTTATATGGGAATGGCGCTTATTTTTATGTCAGAACGATATGACCGGCAAGTTGAAGAACAACAACCAATTAAATCTCCTGCAAATGGAAGAACGGCCTGAGTTATCGATTATCACCGTCAACTACAATGGGATGAAAGATACTTGTGAGCTCATAGAATCAATAAAGGCTCATATTACCTTGTCATTTGAACTTATCGTTGTGGATAATGCTTCTTTATCAAATGAAGCAGATCAAATTCAAAAATCATATCCCTGGATTATCCTGATCAAAAATAAAAAGAATCTTGGGTTTGCCGGAGGTAATAATAGCGGTATAAGTATTAGTAAAGGAAAATTCATCCTCTTATTGAACAATGATACGCTCATCAAAAACGACTCTTTTCATTTTCTTATCGAAAGGCTCAACTCTGATCCGTTGATAGGAGGAGTTTCTCCTAAAATAGTATTTGAATTTTCACAGCAAATCATTCAGTTTGCCGGTTATACTCGTTTATCCGGGATTACATTGCGTAACCGGACAATCGGCTTAGGGATAAAAGATAACGGACAATATGATGCCGCAACAATGACTCCTTATTTGCATGGAGCTGCCATGATGCTGAAAAGAGAGGTTATTGAAAAAGTGGGGATAATGCCTGAAGTTTATTTTCTTTACTATGAGGAACTGGACTGGTGTGTAAAAATGACGAAAAGGGGCTATAAACTCTATTATGAGCCTGGATGTACGGTTTACCACAAAGAGAGCCAAAGTACCGGACAAGATAGTCCTCTCCGTACATTCTTTATTACAAGAAACCGTTTACTATTCGCTTTCAGAAATATTGAAGGCATATCCAAGTATTTATCCGTTGTTTATCAACTCTCGGTTGCTCTTTCCAAGAATATCCTTTTACTTCTTTTTAGAGGGCGGACGGATCAGATAAGAGCAACGTTCTCCGGCATTTTTAGTTTTTTGTTTCTAAAAAATAAAACCGTTTGACATGGATCTGAACTACGCCTTTAATATCATTGAAAGTATTTGGTTTAGTTACCTCGGATTCTCTGTTATTTATCTCTTCATATTTGCCTTTTTCTCCAGGTTCAAAAGAGGAGATCAGTATCCGTCTGTTACCCGGATAAACCGGATATTGGTGCTTTTTCCTGCTTATAAAGAAGACCGGGTCATTGAATCTTCCCTTCAATCATTCTTAAATCAGAAATACCCTAGAGAAAAGTATGAGGTCGTGGTGATCTCGGATCAGATGAAAGAAGAAACAATCAAACGGATCTCTCAATTCTCACGAGTGCTAAAAGTTGATTTTAAAAACAGTTCAAAGGCTAAAGCACTTAATTTTGCAATGGATTGCTTTAAGGATGAGCAGTATGAGATTGTTGTTATTCTGGATGCAGATAATACCGTTGAACCGGATTTTCTGGATCAAATTAACCGGGCTTACCAGGCAGGAGCCATGGCTATTCAGGCTCACCGGCAAGGAAAAAATTTTAATACTGATGTAGCGGTACTGGATGCGGTCAGCGAGGAAATGAATAATTCTTATTTCCGCAAGGGACACGTCTTTCTGGGTTTATCTTCCGCGCTAAGCGGCTCCGGAATGGCTTTTGATTATGAATGGTTCAAAGAAAACATTAAAAAAATATCTTCGGCAGGCGAAGACAAGGAAATGGAGATCCTTCTTCTGCGACAACGAATCTATATTGAGTATCTTCAGGATGTCGCAGTTTATGATGAGAAAGTACAAAATACCTCCGCTTTTTACAAACAACGGCAACGATGGCTTGCAGCGCAGTACGGCTCTTTAAAAACAGCCATACGTGATCTGCCTTATGCGTTGTACACACGGAATATTGATTATATGGATAAGCTTTTACAATGGATCATGTTCCCCAGATTACTTCTCCTGGGATTTATTTTCGTATCTTCGGTAATCATTTCCTTTATCAACATGGAATCGGCACTTAAATGGTGGGGGCTTCTTTTTCTCTTGCTTTTCACTTTCGGACTGGCAATCCCTAAAACCTTGGATAATAGGACCTTGGAAAAAGCTGTCGGTAAAGTCCCTTTGCTGTTTATCCTAATGTTTATCAACCTTTTCCGTTTGAAAGGAGCAAATAAAAAATTTATTCATACCAGTCATGGAGAATCCTAAAATCAGTGTCATTATTCCGGTTTACAATACAGAAGAGTATGTGCGGGATGCCATTATGAGTATTGTAAATCAGACGTTAAAAGAAATTGAGATCATTGTCGTTAACGATGGTTCAACAGATAACAGTTTACAAATAATAAAGGAACTTGCAAAATCCGATACCAGGATACAGGTTTATTCTCAGGAAAATAAGGGACAGGCAATTGCCCGTAATTATGGATTAAAAAAAGCAAAAGGCCGGTATCTTTACTTCATGGACAGCGATGATCTTCTTGAAAAAGAAGCATTTAGTCATTGTTACGAAAAATGTGAAAAGGAAAAGCTCGATTTTGTTTTCTTTGATGCTGAAGTTTTCGGCGATACAAAATGGACATCTTCTTTTTTTGACTATGACCGTTCAAAAATCGTGAAAAAAGAGATTTATACAGGAACAGAGATACTGGATCTTCTTTTGGAATTCGGCGTATTCCGCTCCCCCTTATGGCTTTATCTCGTAAAGCACGACTTTGTCAGGAATGCAGGTTTAAGCTTTTATCCGGTCAGGCACGAAGACCTTTTGTTTTCTTCGTTTGTTCACATTTATTCACAACGCGTGGGTTACCTCTCCTATAAATTTTTCAGGCGCAGGTTAAGACCCAATTCTGTGATGACAACCCGGTACTCGTCGGAAGATATAAATGCTTATCTTACAATAATCGGTGAACTCTCTAAAGCCAAAACCGAGAACACCCGCCGGATCATTGATAAACTGATCGGATATATTCTCAATCCGGCTATGTACAATGCCAGGACTTTACCCTGTTCTGAAAGGGTGCGGGTATTAAATACCTGCATTACCAGATCCTATTTCAGATTTATCACACTAAAAAACAAGGCAGTGTTCCTGTTCCCTTTTACGGTGAATTTAAAATCTTTTTTCAAAAAGAAGAATGATAGGTACAACTAAGAGACAGCTTATCTCTGGGATCACTTATACGGCTCTTTCAAAATATGCCGGAATGGTCATCTCTCTGGTGGTTACCGGAATACTGGCCCGCCTGATTAGTCCATCAGATTTTGGAGTTGTTGCAGTGGCCACGGTTATCATTACATTTTTCGGAATGTTCAGTGATTTGGGGATCGCGCCCGCGATCATTCAAAACAAAGATCTCGACAGGGATGCACTGTCAGATATTTTTTCGTTTACAATATGGGTGGGCATTGTCATCTCTCTTTGTTTTTTCTTTTTTTCGTGGTTAATTGCGGACTATTACGACTCTCCGGTTTTAAAAGGAATTTGCCAGTTGCTTTCCATTGACCTTCTTTTTGCCGCAATAAATATCGTACCCTATGCGCTATTACTAAAAAATAAAGAATTTAAATTTATCGCATACCGGAGTTTGTTTGTTCAGACGATTGGCGGAACTATTTCTGTTTTGGCAGCTTTATACGGAGCCGGACTCTATGCCTTGATCATCAATCCGATTTTTTCAAGCGTCTTCATCTTTTTTATTTGTTTCAGGAGACACCCTCAAGAATTTAAACGACACTTGAATATCATCTCCATTCGTAAAATATTTTCATTTTCCAGTTACCAGTTTTTATTCAATCTAATCAACTATTTCAGCAGAAATCTGGACAAGCTACTGATTGGAAGATACCTGGGGCTCTCAGCACTGGGATACTACGAGAAATCTTACCGGCTTATGATGCTGCCCCTTCAAAATATTACTCACGTGATTACGCCGGCGATGCATCCGGTATTTTCCGAACTTCAAAATGACCTCGTCCGTCTCTCCGAATCATATTTAAAAGTGGTTCGTTTGATGGCGTTTATAGGATTTCCTCTTTCTGTTTTTTTATGGTTTACTTCGCATGAACTCATCATGCTTATTTTTGGAGATCAATGGGAAAAATCCGTACCCGTATTTCAAATTTTGTCTTTAACGGTAGCTATTCAAATCATATTATCGACATCAGGCTCAATTTTTCAGGCAGCAAATGACACGCGGAATTTGTTCATCAGCGGTTTGTTGTCGGCCGTCATGATCATCGCAGGCCTGCTCCTGACCATTTTTATTTTTAAAACACTCGAGGCTGTTGCCTGGGGGTTTTGTATTTCGTTTTTCATCAATTTTATTCAGTGCTTTATTTTGATGTTTAAATCCACACTCAAACAAAAAATGTTACCGTTTTGGAAGCAGCTGTGGTCACCCCTCGTATTGAGCATAATCCTGGTCGTCTTCTTTTCTCTTGGATCATCCGCCTTCGAAAAGACCCATTTTGTATTCAGTCTGATACTTAAAGGTATACTCCTCTTTACCGTGTGTGGTTTGTACATTCAGTTGACCGGGACATATGATCTCTTTGAAAAGATCCGGCTTTTGCCTTCATTGATAAACAAATCAAAACCTTCTAAATTATGAAAGCGATTTTCCTGATTTTTCATGATTTTTCTGAGGGTTCCGGGATTAGTAAAAAGATCAGGAGCCAGCAGGAAGCATTAAGGCAATGCGGACTTGATATTAAGCTGTGCTTTCTTACCATAGATCAGGATGGATATCATAAGAGAATGCTTGAACAGGAAATACTGGAGAACTTTGGAAAGGGAATAACAGCAAAAATAAAAAAACGTTTCTGTTATTCGGATCTGAAAAATTATATCTTGAAAAACGGAGTCAAATTTCTTTACATCCGTTCTTCACACAATGCCAACCCATTTCTGGTTCACCTGGTAAAAAAAATAAAGGACGCGGGTGTCAAATCGGTCATGGAGATCCCAACGTTTCCATATGATCATGAATATCAAAATGTTGCATCAAGTGATCGCATTCGTTTTTACGGAGACAAGCTATTTCGGCATCAACTGTCACGATACCTTTGCCGTATTGTGACATTCTCCAACGATAAGATGATTTTTGGCGCTCCGACAATCAACCTTTCAAACGGCATCGACTTCAGTCAAATCAAGCAAAAAGGCCCTGTTCCGCCATTTAAAAACGTTATTCGTCTAATCGGAGTTGCAGAGATCCACTTCTGGCACGGCTTCGACCGGGTACTGACAGGGTTGGCCCAATACTACAGAAAACCGTTTACAAGAAAAGTCCTTTTTGAAATAGTCGGGGACGGAGTTCCTGAAGAAATGGTCAGTCTGAAAAAAATTGTTGCAACCAATCATCTGAAGGAATATGTAACTTTTCACGGGGTGAAGTCAGGAAATGAACTGGACCGGCTATTTGAAGAGTCGCATATCGGAATTGGCAGCTTAGGTCGTCACCGAAGTCGCATCACACATATAAAGCCATTGAAAAACAGGGAATATGCTGCCAGGGGAATTCCATTCGTATATTCTGAAATTGATGACGACTTTGAAAATATGCCATATGTCATGAAGGCCCCGGCTGATGAAACCCCGCTCGATATAGAAAAAATTATCGAATTTTATGACTATGGAAAATTTGAGCCTGCCGCAATCAGGAACACCATTGCAGATACGCTTTCCTGGAAAGTTCAGATGGCAAAGGTATTTGACATTGTTACGACGATATAAAAAGGAAGTTATGCTATTTTAATAAACTATCATGGAAATTTATACTTTTGATCAGATTACATTATTAATCACCCATTACAACAGAAGCTCGTCTTTGGAACGGCTGCTTCAGTCAATTGAGAATTTGCATCTGAAATTCCGGGAAATCATTGTCTCTGATGATGGCAGCAAAACAGAACATTTGCATTATTTAAACCAGTTGAAGGAAAAATATGGTTTTAAACTTATCTGTTCCGATAAAAACAAGGGGCTTGCCAATAATATAAATAAAGGACAGCAGGCGGTTAGCTCACCCTATACACTTTATATACAAGAGGATTTTGTTCCTGCCAGGTCGTTTTGTAAACATTTGAAAAACGGATTGGAATTAATGGAAGAAGACCCTCTTATTGATCTTGTTCGTTTCTATGCTCATTACAGACATCCGTATCTTAAGCCTTTGAGGGATGGGTTCTCCGAAATGAGATTTCAATTCTGGTCTCCCGGATCCAAACAATTTTGGTGTTATAGTGATAATCCGCATCTAAGGAGAAGTAATTTTCTGGAAAAATTTGGTTTTTACCGGGAGGGAATTGGTTCTGATAAAGCAGAACTCCAAAAGGCGATCTCATTCCTGCAAAAAAAGGGGAAAGCTATTATTCATGAAGATTTCCGAACAATTTTTCTCCATGAAAATGATTCAGAAGAACCAAGTCAGGTTACCAGAAAAAAATTCCGAAAGTTTCTTCAGGTAACTGATTTATTTTTGATTAAAATGGCTAGAACAACCTACAGAAATATTAAATTTAGAATTCAGTACCTTTTCTTTTGACATTTACGCTTTGGTGATATGAAGATCCTGTACTATTTACCATCGTTGTTCAACTCCGGGGGGCTCGAACGGATTATTACTCTGAAAGCTAATTACTTATCAGAACAACTGAAGCATGAAGTCGTCGTCCTGACCTCTGAACAGCGTTCGAGACCAATTTATTTTCCGTTATCCAAAAAAATTAAGGTAATGGATCTGGACGTGCCTTTTGACAAAGATTATCGTCAACTGTTGTTAATCCGAATATTAAAATATCCGTTTAAATATTACCTATTTAAAAAAAGATTTTGTGAATTACTTTATCAATACAGACCGGATATTACAATCACTACGTTACGGAGAGAAGTTAATTTCATAAGTTCAGTCCGGGACGGTAGCACAAAAATCGGAGAATTTCATTTTACCCGTGCCCCCTATTTCTCCAACTTTATGAAAGGAAACGCTTTTTTAAATAGAAAAGTAAACAAATACTGGGGAAAGCATTATATCTCAAATCTTCAAAAACTAGACAGGATCGTTCTTCTGACTCACCAGGAACTAGACCAGTGGCCTGAACTAAACAACACGGTTGTTATCCCTAATCCGCTTGCGTTTTTTCCTGACGAGACTTCAACCTGCGGAACGAAAAAAGTAATTTCAGTGGGAAGGTACGTTTTCGACAAAGGTTTCGATATGTTAATCGATGCCTGGAAAAAAGTCAATGAAAGACATCCGGAGTGGACGCTTCATATTTACGGTGAAGGAGACAGAAAATCATTGAATGATCGAATTAATTTACTGCAGTTAAACGACTCCTGCTTTTTGGAAAAACCGGTCATCAATATTGAAAAAAAATATCTGGAAAGTTCTATATTTGTACTAAGCTCAAGACATGAGGGATTCGGCATGGTAATAGCCGAAGCAATGGCCTGTGGTGTTCCTCCTATTTCCTTTGACTGTCCGGGAGGGCCAAGAGACATTATCAAAAATGGGATAGACGGAATATTGGTTGAACATGAAAATATTCCGAAACTGGCGGACAAGATCTGCTTCCTGATTGAAAACAAAGTTGTTCGCATGGAAATGGGACAAAAGGCCAAAGCCAATATAGAACGGTTCAAAATAGAAAAAGTGATGGAAAAATGGCAAGAGTTATTTGAATCATTGGCAAAAAAGGTTCCTGATCTGATGTGAATATTGAAAAATCTATCATCTTGATCAAGTTTATCATCTCTTAAACTTTTAATTCTGTTATATGACATGGTATTCCAAGTATTTGTCTGTATTTGAAAAAAAGTTTGATTTGGCGCCCGCTTCGGTCATTGAAGAAGTCAGGCAAAAACTAAAAAAAACCGAATGCGATCACCCAATTGCATCAGTCGTAGTAATTGCTCATAATGAAGAAACGAGGTTACTGAGTTGTTTGTGGTCGATCAGTGATAACATATGCCGGTATCCCATAGAGGTTATTGGTGTAAACAATAATTCCTCTGACCGGACAGCCGACGTATTTGAATCAGTTGGCGTAACAACATTCTTTGAGGAAAAGAAAAGCTGCGGATATGCACGCCGGTGTGGTCTGGAACATGCCAGGGGAAAATATTACATCTGCATTGACGCTGATACCATGTATCCGCCGGGGTATATTCAGACGATGATCGACGCACTGGAAAAGCCCGGAGTAGTCGCTGTTTCAGCATTATGGAGTTTCATCCCCGATCATAGACACTCATGGCTCGGATTAAAAATTTATGAATTTTTAAGAGATGCCCATATCCGGCTTATCTATATAAAAAGGCCTGAATTGGGAGTAAGAGGTATGGTTTTGGCCTACCGGGCCGAATATGGCAGGAAAGTAGGCTACCGGGTACGGATCATTCGGGGAGAAGACGGAGCAATGGCCCTGGGACTCAAACAATATGGCAAGATAAAGTTGATCACCAGTTCCAAAGCAAGGGCAGTAACATGCAGCGGGACGTTAGATGTTGAAGGATCTTTATTCAACAGTTTCCAGGTCAAAGCCATGAAAGCAATAAAAGGATTTAATAAATATTTTACATCCCGGACTGAATATAAAGATCAGGAATCGAACCTTATAAAGTGAACCAATATGAAACGCGCCTGAAAACCGTCGTTCCGTGCAGGGAAATGCTCATCGGCTGGCCCCATCAGCGAATAGATGACTAACCTAAAGAAAAAGTGTTGAGTACTAAATTCGTGCCTGACTAATTTGAAAAAGTAAAAATATGAAAATACGTTCTCCTTATGACCGGTTAGATTTAAAGATCAACAAAAAGGATCATGTCCTGGAAATCGGACCAGGTCACAATCCTTCCTTCAGATCAAATGTTCTGGCCGAAAAATTTGTTGATACCAATTACCACAGGTGTGGAGATGTTAAAATTTATCCCCATCAGACTTTTGTCAATGCCGATGGAGAAAATTTACCTTTCAAGGATAAGGAATTCGACTATACAATATGTTGTCACGTTCTGGAACACGCAGATAATCCGGTAAAATTCGTCAAAGAACAATGCAGGGTTTCTAAAAGAGGATATATTGAAGCACCAAGCATGATCGGAGAATATCTCTTTCCAAAAAAATCACATAAATGGGTTATTCTTGAAATAGATAAAAAACTTGTTCTTTATGAAAAAGCAAAAATGTCAGAGAATTACGCGTGTGACTATGGAGAAGTATTCCTGAATTACCTGCCCTTTCAGTCTTTGGCATACCGGTTGTTATGGTACACGCGGGGAAATATCATGAATGTTTGCTATGAGTGGGAAGATGATATTGAGATTATTATAAATCCACAGGATGAGTATTATCTGTCATTTTTTACAAAAAAATGGGACAGGAAAATGTCCGAAAAAATATTTCCGCCGCAGACGCTTTTCAAGGATATCCGGAAGACTTTAAAAGCCACATATTACCTGTTGATTAACACATTAAAGGGAAAAATAAGGAACCGCCATCCTTTAGAGTTAAGCGAATACATGAAAATAAAAGGGATAGACGGCCCTTAATTAACTGTCACTCCTATTTTCAATGATTTCATACGCTGATGGTGAACAAAGTACTTCGGGTAAATATCCGCTCCAGGGCATACCGATAGGTGATTTTGGAATCAAATATATATCCGTTAATTCTTTTTTCCTATCGTATTGTGATCTTGTATCAATCTTCTTCGACTTTAATGTTTTAGGGAGTTGCCAGGGAAGCAAAAAAAACGGAGCCCAAACCCAGTAGAACCACAGAGACGGCTTGTTTTTGGCTTTTTTCACCGCTTCTTTAGCTAACTCAGAACAAGCAATATGATCTGCATATCTGTCAAGAAAGTGAGTAGCAAAAACAGCTTGAGGTCCTGTCTCATCAATTATTTTGGAGAGCTTTTCAGAGACCATTAAAAAGGAACTTTGTCCTTTCCCCGGTATTCCACCATCTTTCAAATGTAACCAGTAAACTCGTTCTCTGCTGATCATTAAGTTATTCAGAATCTTTTCTGTCAATAAGAAGCGTTCCTGTTTTATCCGGCCTTTATCCGGATGAGAATCGGCACCCTCCCCATCAGTTAAATAGACTATGTAAACCTTTCCTTCTCGTTGAAGAGTCTGCAAAATGATTCCACCTAATCCAATAATCTCATCGTCAGGATGTGGTGACAGAATTAAAATGCTGTCAAATGTCACAGCTGTTTTTCTCACAACAGTTGTAATCCAAAAAAGATTAAACCGAATTAATAATTTTCTTAATGCCTTCCTGGAAGCATTTGAAATTTCTCTCATCATAATCTTATTCAATCGAACACATTTAACTTCTAAAAACCCGATCCGGAATCACTAGCTAAAAAAAATCCGGACAAATTTGCTCAACTTGTCCTCATTTAAATACCGTTCCAAATTTAAAACATTATCTTCTGATTATCTGCCATACCAAAATAATCAATAGCCGATATCCTGAAATTCGAGCATTTACATTGAGGTTTGCTAGATGAAATAGATTATTTGCTAAACAAACCCCAGTCTTCGTTGATAAACAATAGTAAAAACCATAAAACAGGAATTCTTTTTAAGAGATATTCAAATAAAAAGTAATAATTTTCCTTGATTCGCAGAGAACATTGATTTTTGTAAATTTACAAATAATTAGCGAATAAAGATAAAAGACAACATCACCTATAATAAAGATGAGCAAGGAGGTACTGGCATTTGCAATAGTATTGTCAGACATTTACAAAAAACTTTCAGAAAAATATGAAAAAATATTTCAGAGCAATTCAAACGATGTTTCCCTATTTGCAGGATGCTCGATTTACTATAACGTCCTACCTTGTGAAGATAACGGGCAATCCGCAGGAAAAAGATTTTCTTTTGCTTTCAAAATTTAAACCCGCTCAGAATCAGGTGTTGGTTGATATCGGGGCTAACCGCGGACTAACTATCGTATCCATATCACTGTTCCGGCACATGAAGAATAAAATAATTGGATTTGAACCTAATTTACTGGTTTTCGATAAACTAAAGAACAACCGCTTTATAAGAAAAAACGACAGGGTTACTCTTTTTCTATGCGGATTGAGCAACAACAATGGAAAACTTCCCCTGTTTGTCCCTTTTTACCGAAAATGGATGTTTGACGGATTAGCATCATTTGATTATCATTTAGCTAAGGATTGGTTAACGCACAGGCTTTGGAACTATGATCGTCATAAGCTAAGTATAAAAAGGATTAGTTGCGAGGTCAAAAAACTTGATGATTTCGAATTCAACCCTTATTTTATAAAAATTGATGTTCAGGGCTATGAGCTTCAGGTATTACAAGGAGCAGAAAACACCATTCGGATGTACCGTCCGATTTTGCTGATTGAATGCATAAATGAACAGATCGTTCTGTTTCTGGAACAGTTCAATTATTTGTATTTCTATTATGACAAAGGAATACTAAAAAAAGGTTGGGGAAAACTGAACACATTTTGCATGACAGAAGAAAAATACATCGAGTTGATTACAGAAGATTCCTGTAAAGGTGAAACTGCCAGACTAAGTGAATGAATGAATTGGTGTCACTATTACATTTATTCAGATA
>Ga0074195_1002373_pt1 | contig 21341 bp, 15 predicted proteins | sample EPASupsiteHSE623_FD_64525 | JGI IMG/M metagenome (GOLD analysis project Ga0074195, IMG submission 64525) | Bioremediated contaminated groundwater from EPA Superfund site, New Mexico - Sample HSE6-23 | ecosystem: Environmental > Aquatic > Deep subsurface > Groundwater > Contaminated ...
CCTCCCGCGAACCCCGCCGGATATGATCGTCGCCCGACGACCGGATCCGGCGGGGTTCGCGTTTTCCGGGTCACAATAATTTAATATTTCCTAAACACACCTTTTGTATAATTCTCGTTGAACGGAGCGGCAAGGGATCCGGGACCGGGCGCGGCCCGCGGAACCCGTTCAACCGCGCGACCGGAGGCATTAAGTATGGATTTTGAAAACAAACTGGACCCGGCCACAATTACCGATGTGGAAACGGCGAAGCTGGCCTTGCGCTGGGCCGTGGAAAAGATACACACTCTGGCCGACGACAACGCCCGCCTGAAAGAGGACAACCGCGCCAAATCCAACGCCGCGCGCTCACTCACCCAGCAGATGGAGCAGAAAGACGAAGTCCTGAAAAAATGGCAATCCACCCTTAAAACCTGGGAGGAGAACTGGAAAACCCAGAGCGCGATGGAATCGGATCTCAAGGGCAAGCTGCGGGAGCAGATCCTGAATGAGGAAACCTCCCACTGGCGGCAGGCCAGGGCGCAGCTGGAGAACGAGATCCGCTCTTTGAAAGAGGAGATAGGCTCCAAAGAAGCCGAGATAGGAAAAATAAAACTTTTCGCCGCGGAGGAGATCCGCAAGGCGGCCGAACTCCGGGAGGCGGAGACCCAGGCCCTTATGAGCGCCAGGCAAAAGGCTCTGGACGAGCAGGAACACGCCCTGCGCGTGAGACTGGAAGCCATGGAGAAAGAGCTCGTGGAAAGCCATCGCGTGAAAATCGAGGTGGACGAGCTGAGCCTGAAGGAGCGCTACGAGACGAAGATGCGCGAATTCGGCAGGCTGTACCAGGCCAAAGAGGCCCAGCTGGAGGAATTCCGCCGGAAACTGGAAGCCGATTACCAGAAACGGGCCGAAGACCTCGGCGCCGCGCGCGCGGCCAAACTGGAGGAGGACCGCCGGGACCTCGCCGCCGCCCGGGAAGCGGCGGCGGCCGAAGCGGATAAGGCGTCGGAAAAGCGCCTGGCCGATCTGCAGGAGGAATTCAACCGCCAGCGGGCCGCCATATACGCCGACATGAAGACCAGGGAGGACTCGTTCGCCGCGGCCAAGGAGAACGAGCTGGCCTTCCTGAAAGAGACGCACCGCAAGGAGGTCGAAGAGATCCGCGACCGTCTGCGGCTGCAGCAGCGGCAGCGCGAACAGGAATATGTGGACCTGCGCCTGCAGATGGAAGCCCAGATGCTGGAGCTGGTGAAAAAGCACGACGATTCCTCGGCCGCCGCTTATGCCGCCGCCGCCCGGGAGACGCGCGAGGCCTGGGGCCGCCTCGCCGTCGGCAACCAGAAAAAGCTTGACGAGATCATCGCCGGCCTGAACGCCAAATGGGAAAGGGACTGGGCGGGGCGGGAGGAGGCTCTGGCGGCCCAGATAGACGCGAAAGTGAAAGAAGAGCGGACCCGCCTTGAGACCGAATACGCCGCGCGGGAGGAAGCCCTGAGAAATTCCGTGCTCCGCGAGCGCAACGAGCGGGCTGCCGCCGAGATAGCGGAGTTTGAAAAGTCCAAGCGGGCGATGGAAAAAACCTTTGAAGAACGCCTGGACCTGACGAAAAGATCTTTGGAGGAGGCGTATCTGCTCAAAGAACGGACCCTTGAGGACCGCCTCGCCGCCAGGGAAAAGACCCTTATGGGCGCCTGGCAGGTAAAGGAGGAGGAATGGACGCTGGACAAGGAGCATTCGCTGCTGGAAGAACGGGAAAAACTTAAGAACGAATTTACCCGCTACCGCGCCCTGCTGAAAGAGAAGTTCTCGCAGTTCGAAGACGAACTCAAGCTGAAATACGCCCACAAAGAGCTTGAGCTCGCCGACCTGGCAAAAGAGGAGAATGCCGCGAAGGAGAAGGAAAGCGAAAAACGCCTTGACTCCGAAAAACAGCGCCTGGCGGCGGACTTCGAGGAGAAAAAAAGGGCCCTGTCACGCAGGGAAACCGAGCTTGAAAAGAGCCTGGACGCGGCCCGCGCGCGCCTGGAAGCGGAAAAATCCGAATTTGAGACCAGAACCGCGGAACGGGCGCGCGAATCCCTGGCGGCGCAGGAAAAAGCGCTGGCCGAAAAGAGTTCGCGGCTCGAGGCGGAACTGCACGCTAAGGCGGCCGGCCTCGCCCGCGCGGCGGAGGAAAAGCTGCGCGAGGAAAAAACAAGGCTTGAGGAACTCAACCGCTCGCACGAGGCGCATCTGACCGCGAAAGAAAAGGATCTTGAAAAGGCCAAAGCGGCCCTGCTGCAGCAGCACAGCGAATCGAAGGCCCGGCTTTACCAGGAACTCCAGGCCAAGGAACAGGAGCAGTTCTCGCTGCTGGCGAAAGCGAAAGAGGATATGTACGCCGCTTTCAACGAGCACCGCGCGGCCGCCGATCGCGAATACGACCAGCGCTTCTCGGAGCTGCGCAGGAAAGAAACGGAGGCGGAGGCCCGCGCGGAGGAAAAATTCAGGGCGCGAATGGCGGAGCTGGAACAGCTGAAAGAGGAAGAGTCCGCCAGGCTGGCCGCCGACTCCGAAGCCGTCCGCGCCGAAATGGAGCGGCGCTACCAGGCCAGGGAGAAGGCGCTGCACGCCGCCGCGGCGGAAAAGACCGCCCTGCTGGAGGCCGAGACGATCCGCCGGGATAAGGAACGGGCCGCCGTAGACGAGAAGAACCTGGCCAGGCGCCGGGAGGAGCTCGAAGGCCTGATGCGCCATAAGGAAAGCGAGCTGGAAAAGCGCTATATACAGCTCTCCGCGGAGCTGGCGGCGGAATTCAACAAGCAGCGCGCGCATTGGGAAAGCCACAAATCGGAGGTGCTGAGCCAGGAACGCCAGGGCCTGCGCGCGGAATTCGAAAAGAAAGAGGCCGCGCTGGCCCAGAAACTGGACGACGAGCTGGCCAGGAGCAAACAGCACCGCCTGCGCATGGAGGAGGATTTCGCCTCGCGCAAGGCCGAACTGGAGAAATCGTATTTTGTGGAAATGGAAAAGGCCAGGGGAGCCCTGGACAAACTCCGGACGGAACTGGAGAACAGGGCGAAGGCCAAATTCAGGGAACTTGAGGAAGAGAAGACCCGCATGACCATGCTTGTGGCCCAGAAAGAAGAGGAATATGTGGCGCAGTACCAGAAAAAAGAGGAGGAGCTGCTGCGCTACTGGGAAAGAAAACAGAGCGAACTCGCGCAGAAACACGAGAAAGGGGCGAAGCCGGACAAGGATAAAAAATAAAACCCCGCGATAGTTACAAACATCAGGTTCGCGGGTCCTGCTGCCGGCCGGACTTTTTCGCTTCCCTCGCTCCACCCATCCCCTGCTAGGCCGGCGGGAAGCTGGACTCTGTTCACCTTTCGCTGCGGGATCAAAAAAGTCCGGCCGGCATCACCCGCTCCATCGCGACAGACCCTCTTCCACAGCGCTTTTGACGGTTTTTGTTTTTTATCCTTACGAGAACGATATGAAACCGGACGATATCGAAGAACTGATGAAGGAGACCGAGCTGGACTCGGCCAAGATGATCTTCAGGCTGACGGCCGAGCTCAAGGAAAAGGAGCTGGAGCTGGCGGCCCTGCGTTCGGACAGTTTCGCGGAGATACAGAGGAACAACAAGGCCAAGGAGGCGGAATTCGAGGCGCTGATAAGGGGCCAGGAGGCCTCGCTAAGGAAGCGGGAGGAGGAGCTCTCAAGGCTGCTGGTGAACAAGGAGGCCGGGCTTTGGAAAGAACACCAGGCCGCGCTGGAAGAGGCCATCGCCTCCCACCGGAAGGAACTGGAAGAGGAGCGGGCCGGACTGCACGACGAAATTGCCCGCAAAGAAGCCGGCATACTGGAACAGAAGCGGAACCTGCGGCTGGAAATGGAGGCCGTTTTTAAGAAGTGGGAGAGCGAGCGCGAGGAGGATTTCCGGAACGAGCGCAAGACATTCATCGAAGAACTGAAGCTGGGCAGGGAAACCGCCCGCCGCGAGGCGGAGGAACGCGCCGGGCAGATGGAGGAACTCTGGAAGGAGAAGCTGGCGCAAAGCGTCGCGGAGCTCGAGGCGCGCCACAAGCTCGAACTGGAAGAGGTCAAAGGAAGGGAAAGCCAGGCCCGCATGAAAGAGCTCAGGGAAATAAACGACCGGCTAAGCGCGGAATTCTCCCTTAAGGAAACCCAGGCCTGCGAAAATTATTCACGCTGGCTCTCCGATAACAAGAAACTGATCGAAAACGATTTTTCCGGCCGGCTCGCCAGGACGGAGTCCGATTATTCCGCCCGCATCTCCTCCCTTGAAGAGGCCATAAAAAGATCGGAAGAGGAACTGAGCCGCCGGCAGGCCCTCTGGGAAAGCCGGCACGCCGAACTGAAAAAGATCTATTCCGACAAGGAAGCCGGCCTGGAGCGCCAGAAGCGGGAGGCCGAGGATTCCGCGCTGCGCGCGGAACAGGAGCTGGCCGCGCGCTACGACAGGCTGGAAAAGGAACTGACGGTCAAAGCGGAAAAACTGCGGGAGTCCCTGGAGGAGCGCGAGGCGGAAGTGGCGCGGGAAAGGGAAGAGCTCGCCCGCTTCCGCAGCCAGGTAAGCGAAACCATCCGCCAGCGCGAGACCGAGCTGGCGGGGGTGTTCGAAGACCGCCACACCCTTCTTAAGTCCTCTCTGGAGGAATCTTTCAGGATAAAGGAGCTGGGTTTATCCAGAAAATACGAGGAAGTATGCAAACAGCTCTCCACTGTGTCCGCCCAGAAGGACGCGGCCCAGGCGCGCGTGGGAGAGCTGGCCTCGGAATGCGGCGACCTTAAACGCCTGCTGGACGGGAAGGAGTCCGCCCTGCGGCGGGCCGAGGAACAGGAGCTCGCCAGAACCGCCCAGCTGCGCAGGACCTTCGAGGAGGAATTCTCGCTGAAAGCCCAGGAACTGCGTACGCGCATCTCGGCCGGGGAACAGGCCCTGCGCAAGGATTTCGAGGAAAGGCTGCGGACGGAGACGGCCAGCCTGGCGGAACAGTACCGGATCAAAGAGGAGGGTCTCGCGGCCCAGCGCGACCTTATCAACTCCCAGGCGGCGGACCTGGAGGCGAAGTTCATCGAAGCCCTTAAAGTCAAGGAAAAAGAGAACGCGGAGAACATAAAAAAGGCCCTGGCCGGCCTGAACGCGCAGCTGGAGGCCGCCAGGACCTCCGCCGCGGAGGAGCAGGAGGCGTGGCGCGGACGGCTGGACGAATCCCGCGCGGCGCAGCGCCTGGAATTCGAAACCGCGCTGAAAGAAGCGGACTTCCAGCGGGAGCTCCAGGTCCGCGCCGCCGGGCAGCGCGCCGAAACGGAGCTCCGGCAACGGCTGGAGCTGGCGGAGAAAAAAACCGAAGAGGCTTTCCAGCAGAAGCTTTCCGATCTGGAAAGCCGCTGCGGCATGCTGGAGCAGAACCTTAAGTTCGCGGCGGAATCCCGCGACGCCGCCAAGGTCCGTTCGCTCAAGCTGAAGGAAGAGATCGAGCTGCTGACGATAAAGCTGGAGGAGGCCGGCGGAGAAAAACAGGGACTTATTCAGGCCAATCTCTCCCAGGCCAGGGACCTGCGCCAGACGCTCGAGAAAGAGTACATGGACAAACTGGCGGAAGTGGAAAAGAACTATCTGGGTCAGCTTTCGGACGCCATACGCCGGGGAGAAGCCAGGGAAAAGGAACTGCGGGACGATTATTTCAGGAAAATGGAGTTCATAAAGGAAGAATATTCCGCCAGCGCGGCCAGACAGGCGAAGGAAACGGAAGACGCCTGCCTGGAAAGGGAGAACCGGCTGCGCTCGGCGCTTGAAGAGACCTACAAGCTGAAGGAAAAGACCCTTCAAACGAGGCTGGAGCGGACGGAGCGGAATTATGAATCGGCGCTGGCCGAAAAAACGGCGCAGCTGGACAACGACCGCTTGATGGCCGAAAGCGTGGCGGGGCTTAAAACCGAACTGGAAGCCAAGAACCGGGAATTGAACTCGAAGCTCGCGGAGCAGGAACGGATCCTCGACGAGGCCAAAAAAGCGCTTGAAGCGGCCGGCGAACGGGGCAGGAAGGAACTGGAGAACGATTACAGGGTAAGAACGGAACAGCTGGAGCTGGACCGTTCGAAACTGAAAGCTCTGCTTGAGCAGGAGCACCGCCTTGTGGCCGATCTGCAGAAACGGGAAGCCGCCCTGCAGGAAAGCTACGCCGAGAAAGAAGCCGCCATGGCCAGGGAATTCGCGCGGGCCAGGGAAAAACTGGAGCGGGAATACCGCGGCGGACCCGGCGCCGGCGGCGGGAGCCCCGCAAAATAACGGACGGCGGTTTTCCGCGAAAGCCCGGGAGAAATTCCGGCGAATATATATTATAATACCACCATGTCAATATTCGTCGCCAAGGAAGTATTCCTCACCAAGGGGATCGGCCGCCACAAGGAAAAGCTCGCCAGCTTCGAGGAGGCCCTCCGGGACGCGAAGATAGCCAAATACAACCTTGTGCATGTTTCCAGCATTTTCCCTCCGCATTGCAGGGTCATACCGCGGCAGAAAGGCGTGGAGACCCTGAGGCCCGGCCAGATAGTCCATTGCGTGCTGAGCCGCAACGCCGTGAACGAGAATCACCGGCTGATCGCCGCCTCCGTGGGCATAGCCGTCCCCAAGGACAAATCCCAGTACGGCTATATTTCGGAACATCACACTTTCGGAGAGACCGACGAACGGTCCGGAGAGTACTCCGAGGATCTGGCCGCCCTGATGCTTTCCACCATACAGGGCGTGGAATTCGGCAGCGAAACAACCTGGGACCAGAAAGAAGAGATCTGGAAGCTCAGCGGCAAGATAGTCAAATCCACCAATGTCACCCAGTCGGCGATAGGCTCCGAAGGCGTCTGGACCACGGTAGTGGCCGCGGCGGTATTCGTATTCTGAGCCGTCGCAGCCGCCATGAAAAAGCGCTCTCTCCCTTTTCTTTTCAACGCGCGCGCTCCGAGACATGGCGCGCGATTCCTGATATTGCCGGTGCCTTACGAACGCACGGTCTCCTACGGCAAAGGGACCAGGCGGGGCCCGGCCGCCATACTCAGGGCCTCCTTGCAGCTTGAACTGTGGGACGAGGAAACCGGCGGAGAAACCTGGAAAGAAGGGATCCTCGTGCGTCCGCCTTTCGACTGCGGCGCTCCGGAAAAAACTTTCTTCCGGAACCTGGAAAAAGAAACGGAACGCATCCTGGGGGAATTCGACGGAGTGCCCGTATTCCTGGGAGGCGAGCACAGCGTCACCCAGGCGATCCTCCCCCCTTTCCAGAGAAAATACCCCGGCCTCTCCATTCTCCATTTCGACGCGCACGCGGACCTGCGCAGCGGCTATCACGGCTCGCCCCGCAACCACGCCTGCGCTCTTTATCCCGCTTCCCGGATCTCAAAAACGGTACAGATAGGCATCCGCAGCGTGGGCGACGACGAAAAACACAGGATAAACTCCGGCAAAGTGAAGACCTTCCTGATGCACCGGAACCGGAACATCCAGGCGCTTAAAAAGAACATTCTCCGGGAACTATCGGACACGGTATACATGAGCATAGATGTGGACGGTTTCGATCCGGCGGTGATGCCGGGCACCGGCACGCCGCAGCCCGGAGGGTTTCAATGGCACGAAGCTCTTGGGCTTTTCAGGGCGGTGTGCGAAAAAAAGACCGTGGTGGGTTTTGATGTGGTCGAAACCAGCCCCGTGAGGGGCTCGCATATAACCGAACTGGCGGCCGCCAAACTGGTCTACCGGCTGATGGGATACATCAGTTCCAGGAATCCCCGGTAATCATTCCGTTCCGTCCAATCTCTCAAGCGCCTCGGCCGCGGATCTTTTCCCGGCCGGGCCGGTGGCCATGGCGCGTCTGTAAAAAACGGCGGCCGGCCTTGTTTTCCCCTCCCGTTCCAGGAGCGAGCCCATATTCATAAGAGCTGAAAAATCCCCGGGAGCATTTTCCAGGGCTTTACCGAAATCCTCCGCCGCTCCCGTCATGTCCCCGTTCAGCCGGCGCAGGACCCCCCGCGCGTTCAGCAGCGCAGCGGAGGACGGCTGTTCGCGTAAAGCCTTGTCGGCCGCGGAAAGCCCGCTTTTTATCTCGCCGGCGGCCTGGAACGACATCAGCGTCGAGAGCCAGCCGGCTTCGCTCAGCCTCCCCGCGGTCGCCGCGGAGCGGGCCAGCTTCGCGGCCGAAGCCGGGTCGCCGGCGGCGGCGAAGACCCTGGCTCCGGCCGCCAGCGGATACGGGCGGCTCCGGAGCCCTCTCTGGACCGCGGCGACGACGGCCGGGGAGAAACTCTCCGCGTCCAGCAGCAGAAGAACATATGAAAAATCGGATCCGTCCACGGCGGCCAATTCCCGGGCGGCCGCGAGCCTTTCCGCCCGGTCCGACGCAAGATACAGTTTAACGGCCGCCTTCAGCGCCGCGGCGTCGTCCCGCGGCGCATGAGGATCGAACGACGCGGCGAAAACGGCCGGGGAGAGCCGCAGCGAAAGCAGCGCGCCTAGGTCCCCGTCCGCCGCCCGCGGTGGCGCCGATACGCGCCCCAGCAGTTCCGGAATCAGGCTTTCCAGCGCGTTCCTCCAGCCGGCGCCCTCCCACGGCGCTCCCGCGGACAGCGCCGCCAGTTCTCTTTTTTCCTCCCCGCTCAACTCGGCTTTCCAGCGCAATTCCAGCGCGCGCAAGCCTGGCGTCAACGGGGTCAGACCGGCGAGCCGCCTGATAATACCGGACCTTTTCCCGGGCGGCCAATAGAGCAGGGCCGAGGGGATGTCCATATCAAGAAAAGTTTTATTGCTGCTTATCATGGACTGCAGCCGGGCGGACTCCTCCGGCGACGGACGGCCTTTGATCCCGTTCCTTTCCGACCGCCAATGCCCGTACGCTGCGGCGTAGGTCCTTCCGGCCGACGGGGAGCCTGTTTCCAGTTCCCTCAGCAGTTTCACCAGAGTAAGTTCGTATTTTTCAGGCAGCTCCGGCGCCGGGGGAGGAGAGGCGGAAGCCAGGACTTCCCTTATATAACGGAGACCCGCCTCGCCCGGCGCACGGCCGAAAGCCTCCAGCCCCCGCTCCGTCATATCGTATGAAAGGAGAATGCGGCCTTTTTTTACGGCCAGCCACCGGTCCTCCGGATATTTTTCAAGCCCCGCCGCCGCCGCCGCAAGCGGCGGCCGGGCCGCTCCCGGATAACGGCATACCACCCACATGACCATGGCCGACAGGGCGGCGAGAGCCAGGAACAGCGGCCGGGAAAAGATATCCCGGCCCGGAGCCGCCGCCGGCACGCCCCCCCGGGCCGCCAGCTCCCAGACGCCGCCGGCGGCCAGCAGGGCCAGAACATGCCGAAGGGGGTAAAAATATCTTTCCTCCACCGCCATCAGGCAATGAACCAGAATGAAATATGCCGCGAAAAAAGCCAAAAACCGGGATTCGGCGGAGCGGACGAGGAGCAAAGCCGCCGCGGCCAGCAGAAAAAGAACGGGGGACATAAGAAAAACGGCCGCGATCCTTTTGAGCACCGCCGCCGCGTACGCGCCGGGCTTCCCGGCTATGGTCCGCACGGCCCAGGGATAGACGCTTTCCGTCCTGGAAAGTCCGGCGTAGGACCTGGCGTCCCCTTCCATGGTATTGACCATGCCCATGGCCCCGGTGACGATATTGGAGACCGACCGTTCCTCCTCCAGGAGTATCACCCGGCCGAAAAGCGAATAGTTGAGCCTGGCCCACGGGGCCAGCGGCAGATAGGCGCAGACCAGAAAAAGCGCGGAACAGGCCGCCAGCTTCCGGGTGGAAAGACGAGGGGAAAAATACTGATAGACCACGGCCAGGGGCGGGAAAGCGAAAAGAGGCGAGCGGATGAGCATCGTTATCCCCGCCGCCAGTCCGGCCGGCGCGCAGCCGCCGGCTCCGGCCTGCCGGTTAAGCTCCAGGGACAGGAAAAGCAGCATTGAGAAAGTAAAGACCAGCTGCTCGGTTTCCGGCGGCGCGCCGCCGAAGCCCGCCAGAGCCGCCGCGAGAGCGTAAACGGCTCCCTTGGCGCGGCCGCCGCCGCGCGCCCCGATGCCGAAAGCCGCGAGACAGATGAGCAGGGCGGCCAGGCGGGCCGGCAGCGCGGGGTCGAACCCGAGATGCGCCTGGGCCGCCCCCAGCAATCCGAGGAACGGCATATTGTAGGCCGCCGCTTTATCCCGGACCGCGTGGAAAAGCAGTTCTCCCCGGTCCGCGAAGAACAAAAGACTTTGTCCGAGAGCGGCCGAATGCCCGCGCAGACCAAAAAAAAGCGCGCCGGCCGCCAGCGCCGACGCGCACCAGAATACCCGGCTTTCCGCCCGTACGCCACCGGTCTTCATATATATAAGCGCTCAGGTCTCGTCGTGAAAAGCGGCGTCGCCGGCTATTTCACAGCGGATGGTGTTGGTGGGGCGCCTCTTGCCGAACGGGCTGGAAGCCATCAGAACCAGCTTGTCGCCTTTTTCCAGAGCTCCCTTCTCAAGAAGGAGATCCATTATGCTCCTGGCCACCTCGCTGAACCGCTGGCCCTCCGGATTCTCTATCAGGAAAGGCTCCACGCCCCAGTTCAGGGCCAGCTGATGATAAAGCGCGGGATGATGGGTAAAAGCGTAGATCGGGACCCCGGGCCTGAACTTGGACAGAGCCCGCGCGCCTATTCCGCTGGCGGTGACCACCGCTATGGCCCTGGCGTTCCAGTCATGCGCCGCGTCGACCACGCCGTACGCCATGATATTCGTTATCTCGTCGCGGTTCACATAATCGTGCGTTATCCGGGCCAGAGTGCGGTAATCGACGCCGGCCTCGGTCCGGTCTATTATGCGGGCCATCATATTCACCACCCGCGCCGGATGCGCGCCCTGCGCGGTTTCTCCGGACAGCATGGCGGCGGAGGTGAGGTCCAGGACGGAATTGGCGACATCGGTAACCTCGGCGCGCGTCGGGTACGGCTTGTCGGTCATCGACTCCAGCATCTGTGTGGCCACTATGACCGGCTTCCCGGCCAGATAACAGCGTTTTATTATGTTCTTCTGCAGAGAGGGCAGCTCTTCTATCGGCACTTCTATGCCCAGATCTCCGCGCGCCACCATTATGCCGTCGGAATCGCGGATAATATCGTCGAGATTGGCCAGCGACTGCCGGTCCTCTATCTTGGCTATCAGCCGTATCTGGGAACCGGGTTTGACCCCCCGGATGATCTCCCGGACATCGGAGATATCTTTCGCGGTACGGACGAAAGACAGCGCTATATACTCGAAATCGTTCTTCACCGCGAAGCTTATGTCCCGCTTGTCCTTTTCCGACATGAACGGGATGGGATAATGCGCCCCGGGAACCGCCAGGTGAGCTTTTTCCTTGAGCTTGCCCTCGTTCAGCACGCGCATGGTCACGGCGCCCGACCGGCCCGCGTGCAGCTGCATCACTTCGGCTTCGATAAAACCGTCCTGAAGCAGGATCACCCCGCCTATGCGGCAGAGTTTGTCGATATGAGGCAGGTTGGTGAAAAAATGCCGCTTTTCCGGGGGGAACTCCTCCGCCTCCTCCGGCTGCTTGTCCGTGCTCTCCAGGTACACGGTGTCGCCTTCCGCCAGCGTCACCGGCCCGCCGTAGCCGAACATCCGCACTTCCGGCCCTTTCGTGTCAAGCATTATGGCCAGCGGAACGCCGAGCTCTTCGCGCGCCGAACGCAGCAGCTTCACCCGGTTGAGGGCTTCGTCGTCCTTGCAATGGGAAAAATTGATCCGCGCGACATTCATCCCCTCTTTCACCAGCTCGCGGACGCAATCCGCGTTTTCAGACGAGGGGCCTATGGTGCAGATTATCTTGGTGCGCCGGGAGACGGCGCGCTTCCCCGGCAAAGGCGCGTTGAGCATGGCGATGCCTCCCGTCGTCACCTGTTGATATGCACCACTTTAGCGGGCGGAAAACCGTTGAACCAGGTGGACGAGGCGTGGCTGTACGCGCCTATATTCTCGCTGTACAGGAGTTCGCCCAGTTCCAGATCGGCGGGAAGAGTCTCCGACATGGAGATCACATCCAGCGCGTCGCAGGTCGGCCCGAAAACGGCGCAGATCTGCTCCGGCCCTTTCCGGAAAGACTTCAGATGATAGTGGCAGTGGTCGAAAATTATCCCGGAGTAAGTGTGATACACGCCGTCGTCCACATAATAACAGACCTTGCCGTCGCGCACGGCCTTCCCGTTGATCTTGACCACCGAGACGCCGGCCGTGGCTATCATGAACCTGCCCGGCTCCGCGAGTATCTCGATATTCCTCGGGAAGAGGCGCTCCAACTCCGCGTTTATCTTCTCCGCCAGAACCCGGAAAGGCTTGACCGTATTATCGTAGGGGGCTGGAAAGCCCCCCCCTATGTCAAGAAGATTCATCCTGTCGTAGCCGCGTTCGCGGGCTTCCTTGAAGATATTGGCCGACAGATTAAGGGCCTGCACATAGTTCTCGAAATTGGTGGTCTGGCTGCCCACATGGAAGCTCAGGCCCTCCACCACGAGACCCGCGCTGACGGCGGCGAGTATCAGGTCCACGGCCTCGCCGGGATCCGCGCCGAACTTGGATGAGAGCTCCACCATCGCTCCGGTATTGGCCACTTTCAGCCGGAGAGCCAGCCCCGCATGGGGGGCGTGCTTCTTTATCTTATGTATTTCCTCCAGGTTATCGAAGGTCACCAGCGGCTTATAGGGATCCAGCGCCCGGAGAGTCTCGTTCGGCTTTATCGGATTGGCGTAGATGATCTTGTCCCAGATCCAATCCTGCCGTTTCCTGGCCGGCATCCGTTTTATATTCTCGTGCACTATCCTGAACTCCGGCATCGACGCCACATCGAAGCTGGCCCCGGCGTCGTACAGCGTCTTGATGATCTCCGGCAGCGGCTCGCATTTTACGGCGTAATACGCCTGCACCCGCGGCAGATATTTCTTGAAGGTGGCGTAGTTGCGCCTTATTTCATCGTGATCCACCACGAAAAGCGGCGTGCCGTGCCGCTTGGCGAGATTATGCAGCTGTTTCGGTGTTATCATCTATCGTTCCTCCGGAGATATAGTGCAGCGGTCTTATTCGGTCACAAGGAAGTTCTTGAACTGCCACGGGTCGCTCGGGTCCATGGGCGGATCGTTGTAGCCCTTGAACGCGTTCGAATAATGCTTAAGAGGCGTCCAGTCCGAAGCCCTGGAAATAAGCTTGCCCAAGTATGGTTTGGCTATTTTAAGGATATATTCGTGCGGGAGATCGTCCGGCACCAGCACGCCGCGCTCCGGGTTGTCCAGCATCCAGCCGGCCGCGGCGACCACCGAGATCGCGACCTGCATGGTCGTGGCGTTCTGATGGGGCACCAGCCTGCGCGATTCCTCGATGCTCAGATCGGTCCCCGTCCACCAGGAATTATAGGGATGCCCCATGAGCAGCGCGCCGAGAATATCCGCCCCGCCGATTATCTCGTCGTTCATGATGCGCACCCTGGGCTGAAGCACGTAGTCCCGGCCGCGCAGTTCGTGCAGGGAGATGATGGCCGCGTCGCTGGGGCAGTAAGCGTAATGCACGGTCGGGCGGTATACGGCCTTTCCGTTCTCCCAGACTGTAAGCTTGTCCGAGATGGTGAAAGCCTCCCCGTGGCGCACCACCATGCCTCTGACGCAGTGGTTCGGCGGCACCCAGGTGGCGACCAGCGTGTTCATGCCCATGCGCGCCAGGCAGATCTGGTTCTTCGGGCCGTCGGCGTGCTCATAGGCCAGGGGCGGCAGTTCCTTCTCATGCGTGCCCCAGCCCAGCTCCGCGGTGGTGGTGCCCTCTTCGCGAAAGCCTTCCACGCTCCAGGTATTCACGAATTCGTTCACCTCCTTCGGCCTGTCGGAGATCTGGGTGTCGCGTTCGCTGCAATGTATCACCTTGACTCCGAGGGACATGGCGAGCTTATTGAAAGCCTGGTCCGCAACGAGCTGGCGGACCTTTTCCGCTTCGCGGCCGGAGATCTTCTTATCGGCCAGGGCGCTTTTCGCTATATCTATCAGGCCCTTTTTAGTGAAATGGGAGATAAGCCCGGGATTCGCCCCGTGCTCGATGACCGCCGTCGGGCCGGGCCGGTTCCAGCCCGAGAGCAGGCGGCGCACCGCCATATGCCGCCAGTAAAGCGTGCGCTCCACGGGGGGCTTGCTCTCGGCTCCCTCGTAGGGGTCCCAGAGTTCGGTGGAAGTGTTGATATAAAGCACCCCGCGGTCGTGGCACCACTGGAGGATCTCGCAGCAGTCTATGTTCCAGGCCAGGTCTATGAGAAGATCCCCGGCGGAGAGGTATTTGCCCAGCAGCGCGCCCATGTTCTCCCTGGTCACCTTGTTGCGCACGAACTTAACGCCTTTCGCGGTCCAGGGCTTAAGGAGCTTTTTCCTGTCCTCGAAGTCCATAACCGTCACGGTCTTGGGCGGGACCTTCATGAGCTTCATCAGTATCGGCAGCGCGCATTGCGCCACCGCGCCATAGCCGATAAAAAGTATCCTGCCTTTGAATTCTTTCATAGTCTTTCATCCATCCCGGGAAACGCCGGTTCCCTTTTCAAATGTTCCCGCCGCGGAATAAGCCCGGCGGGAGTCGTGACTATGATACAAAAAAACCAGCATGGAATTATATTCCCCCGACGGGACCCGGCCGGCGGGCCGGGTTGACATCGGCCGGCGGCATTGTCTATTATTAAGCATGTCCGGCCGCCCGCGGGCGGCGCGAGCGAAGCGGACCGTTCTTTATGGAAAGCAGAAAGATCAAGATCTGGATATTGCTGATCCCGGTGTACCTCCTGGTCGCCTGGCCCATAGTCAAATGGGCGAAGAAGGCCGGCACGGGCGACATGAACCTTTCGCACGACGAATACGCCGTGCTCAACGACAAAGAGAGCGAGGTGCGCGACGGCGATTCCTACGCCTATTCGAACCCCGAACTCTACGACGGCGTGATGGGCGTCAGCTACCGGACCAAGGCCCAGACGGCGGCGGATGAAAAAGCCGCCGCCGCCAGACGGCAGCGGTGGAAGGAAGAGGAAGCGAAGCGGCCCGCGGCGGCCGCGCCGCGGGCGGCCGCCGCCCAGGACCCGGCCTCAAGGCGGCGGGAATTGGAATTTATAAGGAGACACGGCGGCGAGATCCGGAGATATCAGGCCGGTCTGGCGGCGATAGGCATCAAATACAGGAACAAATATCCGGCTCTGCGGCAGATGGACGCCGAATTCGCCAGGATGGGCCGCTACATGGCCCTCAGGAACCAGTACGCGGTGGACGGCGACGCTTTCAAATGGGCCCGCGGGGTGATGGCTCTGCCGGAGGTGCGCGGCGCCCTGATAAGGTACAGCATGAACGCGGAAGTGCTGAAAGGGATAATAGAAGCTTCTATGGAGGCGCTGCGGAATCCCCCGCCGAAACCCATATACGACGAGGTCGCCAGGTTCCTGCAGGAGGACGATCAGGCCTCGGCCTTCGTGAACGACATCTCCATCAACGCCATGGGCAATGTAATGAGCATAGCCCCAACCGTGGCCTCGACCTCGGATCTCAACACTCTGACCAGCCTGGGATCGCAAATAGCCGGCGTGAATTTCACGCCGGCTATCAACCGGTGACCCGGGACGCGGTCTTCGCGATACTACGGCTTAACCGCAGCAGCCGCCGCCGCCGCTGCCACCCGAAGAAGGCATTACCGGCTGCGTCGCAGCCGCCGTATTGCTCGGCGACTCCGCCTCTTTGGTCAGCACTATGCCGTTGCCTCCGGTCTGAGGCGTGGACTTGCTGGTGTCAGCGTCGTTAGCCAGCGCCGTGGTCCCCTTTCCGCTGGTACTGGCGGTGTTCTTCACCGTACTGGCGGAGGTTTCTTCGCTCTTGTCCCCGCCGGCCAGCCCGGCCTGCGCCGAGGCCACGCCCGGAGCCCTGAACGAGATCGCCATGTAACCGACCACGGCGACCGTAAGTGTAACCGCAAGACTTCTCGTCAGCTTGGTTTTCATAAGTTATCCCCTGTCCGACCTGTCCAGAATACCCGCGCGAGCGCCGCAAAACCCGCCTGCCGCCGGCCGGGACGGCACAACACTATCTCCGTGGAAGCGGACAAACCCTTTCCTGGTTCCCCGCCGCCGGAGCCCGCCGGCCACTCACTAAACCTGCCGTCAACCGCAGCAGCCGCCGCCGCCGCTGTCGCCGCTCTGCGGCATCACGGGCTGCTGCGCAGCCGTGGAGGTGGACGAGGAAGCGCCGTTCTGGGTATCGACCCTCTCCACCTGGCTCTGAGCTTCCAGAGAAACCGCCATGAAACCTATCACGGCAGAAGCGAACAGCACCGTCAAACTTTTTATCAGCTGGGTTTTCATAAGTCACCCCCTGCAGGGTTCACATTGCCGAACCGCCCATTACACATAGCATACAGCGCAACCGGCCGAAAGTCAAGGGGGGGTAGCACCCCCACCCCCCGCAGAAACGGCCAAGTCCGGCCCTGGACTTCCCGTTTCCGGGTCCGCGTCTCCCCCGCCCCGCAAAACCGCCCCGTCAGCCGCAGCAACCGCCGCCTTCTCCGCCGCTGGAAGGCATCATAGGCATTGTCGCAGCAGCCGTAGAAGCTCCGGACTGGCCGCCATCCCCGCCGCCGGGAGTATCCGTCCCTCCGTTGCCGCCGCCGTTGCCGTCCCCGTCCGTAGGAGGAGGCGTGTCCGTGCTGCCGGCTTCACGCTGTTTACGCAGCGGCCTGGGGGGAATATATCCTTTCCCCTTTTTACCGCGAACGACGGTCTCCGTGCTGCTGGCCTCGCTCTGCTTGCTCAATTGTATGCCGGACTGGGCCGAAGCTTCGTCCGGAGCCTGGAACGAGAGAGCCATGTAGCCGAGCACCGCTGCCGCGAACGCCATGGTAAGAACCTTCGTAAGCCTGATTTTCATAAACCTCTCCCTAGCGGTCCACTAAGAAACCCCGCGAATGGGGCTTTTCAACGGACTGTTCAGTGATGTTTCCACTTATAGCATACAGCCGATTCCGCGAAAAGTCAAGGGGTGATTTGGAGGGGCATTAGGGTCGTTTTTTTTGTATTATAACCTCCGCCCGACTATGCCGACCCCTTCTTTGAACGAGATGACCGCGATCTGCCTGTCGGCCGGGACGGCGCAATTGCTCGTCGCGCTGGTCTTCTTTCTGCGTTCTCTCCGGCGCGCCGCCCCGGAGACCGGCGGCGCGGCCCCCAAAGTCTCCGTCATCGTTCCCTGCAAGGGCTTTTCCGGCCGGCTCAAAAACGCCGTCCAGGCCTTTCTGCGGCAGGATTACCCGGCCGGCGCCGAGTTCATTTTTGTGGTCCCCTCGGCCTCCGACCCGGCCTATGCCGGTCTCGGGGAATTACTGCGGGGATACGCCGGGACCAGGCTGCTCGTCTCCAACGCCTCGCCGGACGCATGCAGCGAACAGATACTTAACATGCTCTGCGGCGTGGACAACGCCTCGCCCGGCGCCGGGGTTCTGGTGTTCGCGGACAGCGACATCCTCGTGCCCCCCGGCTGGCTCTCCGCCATGGTCCGCCCTCTTGCGGATCCCTCCGCGGGGGCGGTCACGGCGCCGCTGGTGTTCCTGCCTAAGACGGGAGATCTCTGCGCCAACCTGCGCTGCGTCTGGGAGGCGGCGGGGATCCCATACCTGGACCTGCTGGGCTGCGTGGCCGGCGCCTCTTTTTCCATTTCAAGGGAGAATTTCTCGGCGCTGGGGGTTGAGACGGCATGGAGACGGTCCCTGAACAACGACCTCTCCCTGGCCCGTCTTGTGAAAAAAGCCGGCAAACGGGTGGTGTTCGCATACGGCGCCCTGCCGGTTTCGGACGAGGAGTGCCGCGCGGCGCAGCTGCTGCGGATGCTCAACAAATGGATGCTTTATTTCAGGTTTTATTTTCCTCCGGTCTGGGTCCTGGGCTCCGTTCTGACCGCCGTCAAGTTTTACGCCGTATACTGGAGCGCTGCGCGCGGCTATTGGGCGCCGGCCGTCATCTTGTTCGCGGCTGATACCGCTTACATATACTTCTGCCTGCGCGTCCTTGCGCGGCTGCTGCCGGACGGTTTCTCAGGGCGATCCGGCGGCCGGCCGCCGGACCTGCTCCCTATCGCGGCCGCCTGCGCGCCTTTGCTGCAGCTGGTTTACGCCGTAAACATCGTTAACTCATGCTTCGCCTCCAGTCTTCGCTGGGGCGGGTATACTTACCGGATAAGGGCCGGGAACAAGATAGAGGCGGAGCCCCTGCCATGAGCGGAAAAAGCGCGTTGACACGGAACGGCGCGGCGGCCCTGGCGGCCGCGGCGGCCGGCGCCGTCACGGGCTCGGGATTCCTGCCGGGACATTCGGGCTGGCCGCTTTGGTTCTCCCTCGCGCCGCTCTTTCTGGTTTTCATGGGGAGATCCCCCGCCGGAGCTTTTTTAACCGGCTGGCTTTTCGGTTTCTGCGCCTGGGCCGCCGGCATGAGCTGGCTTGCGGCCCAGATCTCCGGTTATCTGGGGGTCCCGTCCTGGGCCGGCCTGGCCGTTTTTTCCCTTGTCTGCGCCTTGCATGGGCTTTCCTTCGCCTGCTTCGCGTTCACCGTCCGCTTTACGGCCCGGCTGCTGGAAAAGCGCCTGGACTGGGGAGAAGACACGGCTCTTTTCTGCGCCGCGGTCCCGGCGATGGCGGCCGTGGAGCAATTCTTTCCGCTTCTCTTCCCCGTATATCTCGCCAACACCCAGGTGTTCCACCCGCCGGCCATACAAATAGCGGAACTGACCGGTCCTTCCGGCCCCCTCCTCCTGATAATAGCCTCCAATATCTCGGTTTATCTGCTGATACGGGCGGCCGCCGGCCGGGGGAACGGAAAAACCGGGTTCAGGCGGGCTATTCCCGCGGCCGGCGCCGCGCTGCTGCTCATACTGGCCAACGAAACCTACGGACGGCTCAGAATGCGCCGCGTGGGAGAAGAACTGGCGGCTCTGCGGGCCGCCGGCGCGACCGCCGTTGTGGCGATAATCCAGGCCTCGGTACCGGTGGAGGCGGCGGCCGGGGAGCTCAACAATCCCGCGCTGGAACTTTACCGCGGAATGACGGCCGAGGCGGTCCGTGAAACCGGGGCGGAACTTGTGATCTGGCCGGAATCGGTATACGGGCGCATAGCCGGGTACGAGCCGGCCGGCGGACCGGGCGGAACGCCGGTTTTCACCCCCGGCTTCAGGCGGACTTTGCTGGAAGATATACCCGAAAGAACGAATATCCTTCTGAACTCCAGGGCCGAACCTGCGGGAAGCGCGCCGGGACGGGGACGGAGGTTCAACGCCGCTTATACGGTGGACCCGGAAAAGAACCTGACGGGATTGGTGCGTAAACGGCGGTTGTTCCCCTTCGGAGAGTTCATCCCTTTCGGCGAACGGTTTCCCGCTCTCTACCGCTTTATCCCCAGAGCGGAACGCCTGTCGGCCGCGGCCGGGCCCGAAGTGGTGACGGCCAAAGCCTCTCTTTTCGATACCGGGAAGAAACCCAGGGACCTCAGGCTCGGAGTTCTTATCTGTTATGAAGACCTCTTCCCGGCGGAGTCCGCCGCGCTCGCCGGAAAAGGGATAGATCTTCTGGTAGACATCTCCAACGAGATCGGGTTCGGCTATGACACGGCCCCGCGGCAGCATCTGGCGTTCAGCGCGCTGCGGGCCGTGGAGACGCGGAAATTTTTCCTGAGGGCCGCCAACACCGGGGTCAGCGCGATCATAGACCCCCGCGGCCTGGTGACGGATAGTCTTGCGCCCGGAGTCCGCGGCCGCCTGTACGGGGCCGTCACGCTCTCGGACCGCGCCACCTTTTATTCCAGGCACGAGGTCGTTATCCGATGGCTGGGTCCCGTTTTGCTGGCCGTTCTGCTTTTTTACGCCTGGCTGATACCGTTTGTTAGAGCTTTTGTAAGAGCTAAGGAGAAAACATGAAACATATTCTTTTGGCAGCATACGGATTCGAGATCTCAGCCGCCCCGATCTTCGCGGGACTGGCCGGACTGACGGCGTTCATATGCCTGAGGCTTTTCCGCGAAAAGATGGGCCTCTCCCTGGACGATCTCTGGGATCTGGTATTCACTCTGGTACTGGGCGTGGTAGGCGGCGCGGTCCTTTTTTACGCCGTGTTCTATAACGGCGGCTTCGCCCGGAATTTCTCCGTTTTCACCGAAAGCAGAAGGATACCCGGCGGCTCATTCTGGGGGAGCTTCTGGGCCGCCATGGCTTTCGCCTATGTTTTCTGCCGCCTGAAAAAAAAGGATTTCGGCCCGGTGGCCGACGCCGTGGCGCTGTCTTCCATGGCCGGGCTGGCCGTCATGCGCGTCGGCTGCTTCCTCCACGGCTGCTGCTACGGGGCGCCCACGACCCTGCCATGGGGGGTGCGCTTCACCGACCCGAGCTGTTCGGTCGCGCACTCCCTGCTGGGCATACCGCTGCACCCGGCGCAGATCTACGAATCCCTCGGCAGCCTGGCTATTTTTTTGTCGGCGTATTTTGTATTCTATCGCGGCGGCAAGCTGAAACCCGGAGGAGTTTTCGTTATGACCGTCGTATCCTATTCCATTCTGCGTTTCGCCCTTGACTTCATGCGCGGCGGCGACAGGGGACTGTCCTTCATGTCGCCGTATCTTACCACGGCCCAGCTCATAGCCCTGCTGAGCGCGGCCGGGAGCGCGATATGGTACCGCCGTTCATGAACGGAACGCGCGGAAAAATTTATTGCGGAGCCGTTATCCTGGTTTTCGCGGTTCTGACGGCGCTGAGGCCCGATCTTGTCCACAGGGCTCTCAACGCCACCGCGGCGGCTTTTTCCGCCGGCGGCTGGCGCGCGGCGAAAGTAGCGCTGGAAATACTGCTCTTAGGCGGAATAATAGCGTTCGCGGCGCGTATCGTCCCCATTGACGCCGACCCCGCTTTCGACGCTCTCATCATCCTGGCGGCCTCGGTTTACGGCTATCTGGCGGAGGCGGCCGGAACCCGGGCCGGGCTCTGGACCTACTATACCGGCGAGCAGCCGCCGCTCTGGATAATCCCGGCCTGGCCTATAGGCACGCTGCTTATACTGCGCCTTTCCCGCCGGGCCGAAAAGCTGCTGGACAAACTTGGCGAAACCGCGGCGGTCCGGCTTTTCCGGGTCTGGACGGCGGCTTTCTGCCTGATCTTCATCGCGTTCGTTTCCCCGAAATTCGGTATGCCCAAAACCCTGGGATACGCCGCGCTGGGCGCGGTAGCGCTTCTGGCCGGCGGGAGAAGAAAAAGGGACGCCGCCATGCTTTTTACCGGCACGGCATGCGTGTTCTGGGCCGACCTGTGGGGGACCACCAATCGCTGCT
>Ga0074195_1000740_pt1 | contig 21330 bp, 24 predicted proteins | sample EPASupsiteHSE623_FD_64525 | JGI IMG/M metagenome (GOLD analysis project Ga0074195, IMG submission 64525) | Bioremediated contaminated groundwater from EPA Superfund site, New Mexico - Sample HSE6-23 | ecosystem: Environmental > Aquatic > Deep subsurface > Groundwater > Contaminated ...
TTCTACAAAAGTGGCAATTGAAAATAAAGATGATTTTTTTGATTTTGTTACAAAATTAATAGATAATGATTTTAATAGTACGGCTTATACATATTTAGATGGATTTAATGAATATTTTTCTTACGATAAAGAGATAGAAAAATTATATAAAAAATTAGAAGAGAAAAAACTTGCAGTTAATCATAAATAATAGAGTTTATACAGATAATTCAAATGAAGCGGATGAGAATTCTGTTTTTGTTGTTTCAAAACAAAATGAAAAGTTTAAAGATAGTGCAATAAAAAATGGTTGCAAAGAGATAATTGATTCAAGTGAGTTAAAAAAACATATTGATTTATCAACTATTAAAATCATTGGAATCACTGGAACTAATGGAAAAACAACAACAGCTGCTGCTATTTATTCTATTTTATTAGATTTAGGATATAAAGTTGCTCTTCAAGGTACACGTGGATTTTTTATAAATGATGAAAGAGTTGAAGATTACTCTTTAACAACTCCTGTTCAACTTGGAAATTTTGCTCATATTCAAAAAGCTATGCAAAATGGATGTGATTTTTTTGTAATGGAAGTAAGTTCTCATGCAATTGAGCAAAAAAGAATTGAAGGTTTAGAGTTTGCTCTAAAAATTCATACAAATATTACAAGAGATCATCTTGATTATCACAAAACAATAGAAGAGTATATAAATGTAAAAAACTCTTTTTTAAGTGATGAAACACCAAAACTTATAAATAAAGATGATCCAATTGTTAAGTACAATTCAAAAAATGGTTTTGCTTATTCCTTAGAAACCCCATCAACTTATAAAGTAACAGCATACTCATTTAAAAATGGAACACATGTTATGTTTTCATACTTCGGAGAAATGCACTCTTTTTCATCAAATATGATGGGAATTTTTAATGTTTATAATTTAATGGCAGCAGTTGCTACTGTTCACATCACAACACAAAAACCATTAAATGAAATTTGTGAAGCTCTTGAGGGATTTGCAGGAGTTAGTGGAAGAATGGAAACAGTTTGTACTAATCCTTTAGCAATTGTTGATTTTGCTCACACTCCTGATGGAATGAATGAAGTTTTAAAAAGCTTTAATGAAAAAGAGATAATTTGTGTATTTGGTGCAGGTGGAGATAGGGACAAATTAAAGCGTCCATTAATGGGACAAATTGCTGCACAGTTTGCAAAACACATAATTGTAACTAGTGATAATCCAAGAAATGAAGACCCTGATATGATTATTGAAGATATTCTAAAAGGGATAAAAAATCATCCTAGTGTTCAAGTTGAAATAAATAGAAAAGAAGCTATAAAAAAAGCCATAGAAATGGCAAATGAAAATTCTGTTGTATTAGTTCTTGGAAAAGGTGATGAAGCAACACAAATCATTTACGATAAGAAATTCCCTTTTTCTGATAAAGAAGAAATTTTAAAACACATTAAATAAAATTTATATTAAAGGTAGTTCTATCAAAAATTGACTACCTTTGTATTGTTTACCTAGATACTCAAAAGATTCATTTGAAGCAGAAATAATTCCATTTAAATGTTTAACAACGATTTCATTACACATATATAAACCAATACCTGTTCCTTGTTTTAATTCTTTAGTTGTATAGTATGGTTCAAAAATCCTATTTAATATACTATCTTCTATCCCACCAGCATTATCTTTAATTTTTATTATGATTTTATTCTTTAATTTGTAAGTTTCCAAAAATATAACTTTGTCATAGTTTTTATTTTCAAAGGCATCAATAGAATTATTAATTATGTTAATAAAAACTTGAATCATCTCTCTTTCATAAGTGTTAAACTTAATATCAATATAATTTTCTATAATAGTTATATCTCTATTTTTTAATCTTGTTGAAATGAGTTTTAGCGTTTTTTCAAATAATTTATCTAAATTAACAAAATCTTTAGTTTTAGTTTTTTTGAAGAAATCTCTAAAATCATCAATTGTATTTGATAAATATTGAGCATTTTCATTTATGCAATCTAAAGATTTTATCTCTTCGTCATTATTTGATATTCCAAGTTCTTTTTGTATTTTCATGCCAGTTGCAGATGTTGAAATAATTGATAAAGGTTGTCTCCATTGATGGGCAATATTTGCTATCATTTCTCCCATTGATGCAAGTTTCGATTGTTGTATTAGAAGTTGCTCCTGTTCTTTTAACAATGTTTGGTTATTTGTTTGTTCAGTTAAATCTTGAATAACACCTAATACTCCAATTACATTTTTGTTTTCATCTAATAGGGGAACTTTTGATGTATTTAATATTCTAACTTTTTTATTATGGGTTGTAATTGTTTCAAGATAATTTAGTTTAGATTTTTTATTGGTCATAACATATAAATCATCACTAATATAATTTTCTCTTTCTGTAATATTGAAATCTGAATCTTTTTTACCTAATAACTCTTCTTTATATTTTAAATTCATTAAATCAAGAAATAGTTTGTTCGCACCTTGATAAATTCCATCTTTATCTTTCCAAAATATAATTATTGGTGCATTCTCTATAATTTTTTCTATCATGTAATTAGTATTTGCAAGTTTATCTTTCTCTTTTTGAAGATTTATAAAAAATTGTTTAGTTAATAAGTATAGTAATATTGAAGAAATTGTTATGAAAAACCAGCCTTTAATTGTTTGCAGAAACTGGAGTTCAAGGGAGTCTTTGCTAATAAAATTTATTGCACTATCAGAAAAATAAATCCAAAAGAGACTAAAAATAAAATAGATAATTGAGATTTTAAAAGCTGAAGTAGTATTTTTTATCATATATATTCCTTAGGTAAGAAAAATTATATCATAAATAGTAATACCACCTCTACATAATTTTAACTATTTATACAGCGCCCATTAAAGATTTTTTAGTTGTTCCCATTAAAGCTAACATCTCATCATAAGTTTTGTCAACAGATTCAACACTCATAGTTGCAAGTTCATCATAAATTTTTTCTAATTTTTCTTCATTAGAAAGTTTTTTTAATTCACCTTTTTCTAAAGAAAGATAATCTAAAACTTCATTCCATACTGAACTTTCATCTAACATGAAAGTAGTGAATTTAACACCTTGATATTCAAAAACACCATTAGCATCCAAATCTATTACGTATAATAAGTTTACTGAATCAGCATCAAAAAATTTTTTATATTTATCAAAAAATTCTTCAAAGTATCCAAAAGTTTCTAATTCACATGCAAAGAATTTTATTTTATCATTTTCATTAATCATGATAACTTGTTTAGCTTGTGCTTTTGGAGGCATAACTTTAGTTTCAGAAAGTCTTTTACCCTCTTGGATTATTAATGCTCCTCTGTATCCAAATAAAGTACTATTTATACTTCTTGAAAATGATGGTTGCCATTCTAAGTTGTTTTCTTTAATAAAATCAATTGGTGTCATTGAGATTCCTTTTTTATTTAGTATATACATTTTCTATTCCTTTTAAAAGTATAGATAACAAAACTAGTTTTACTTAAAAGATATTAAATTTATTTTGTGTAAAGATTAAAGAAGAATTAATCTAACTTTAAATATAATCGCAACTCTAATTTTAAATTAGAACCTCACATGTATCAATCCTTGTACGGGTTGTGATAAGAGAAATCTTAGCATTAAGGGATACAGAGGCTAAACCCAAACTACAAAAAATATAATTCAAGGAGAATTACTCATGGTTACAATGAAAGACCTATTAGAGTGTGGTGTACATTTCGGACACCAAACAAGAAGATGGAATCCAAAAATGAAAAAATTCATTTTCGGTGTTAGAAAAAATATCTATATTATAGATTTACAAAAAACATTAAGATATTTCAGATATACATATAATGTTGTTAAAGATAGAGCTGCAACTGGTCAAACAATGATTTTTGTTGGTACTAAAAAACAAGCTAGCGAAGCTATTAAAAAAGCTGCAATTTCTTGTGGAATGCCATATGTTAATCATAGATGGTTAGGTGGTATGTTAACTAACTTTGGAACAATCAAAAAATCAATTAGAAAATTAGAAATTATTAAAAAAATGAGAGAAGAAGGTCAATTAGATCTTTTAACTAAAAAAGAAGCTTTAATGCTTTCTAGAAAAGAAGAAAAATTAGAATTATACCTTGGTGGTATCAAAGAAATGCACAAACTTCCAGATATGATGTTTGTTCTTGATGCTGTTAAAGAAAAAATTGCTATTGCTGAAGCTAGAAGATTAGGAATTACAGTTGTTGCTCCTTTAGATACAAATTGTGACCCTGACGTTGTAGATTTACCAATTCCTGGAAATGATGATGCAATCAGATCAATTCATTTATTTTGTAATGAAATGGCTGCTGCTATGAATGAAGGAAAAGCTGTATTAGCTGATGATATTGGTGGAGACGTTGAACCTGTATCACAAGAAGAGACTGAAGCATTAATTGCTGAAGCTGTTTCTGAAGGTGAAAACGAAATCGTTGAAACTGAGGAAGTATAATTATGGCAGGTGCTACTCCACAATTAATTAAAGAATTAAGAGAAATGACTGGTGCCGGTATGCTTGATTGCAAAAATGCACTAAACGAAACTGATGGTGATTTAGAAAAAGCTGTTCAAGCTTTAAGAGAAGCTGGTCTTGGAAAAGCTGCTAAAAAAGCTGGAAATATTGCTGCTGAAGGTGTTGTTGCTGTTAAAGTTAACGCTGACAAAACAATAGCTACAATGTTAGAGTTAAATGCTCAAACAGATTTTGTTGCAAAAAATGAAAATTTCCTTAACTTAACGCAAGAGATTGTATCTCATGCACAAGCTAATGAAATAACTGATGCTGAAACTTTAGTTGCATCTACTATTAATGGAATGGCTTTTGCTGAATTCCTAAATGGTAAAATTGCAACAATCGGTGAAAACTTAGTTGCAAGAAAATTAGTTTCTGTAACTGGTACAGTTGTAAATGCTTATGTTCATACTAACGGAAGAGTTGGAGTTTTATTAGCTGCAACTTGTGATGATTCAGTAAAAGAAAAAACTTTTACTTTATTAAAATCATTAGCAATGCATGCATCTGCGATGAAACCAACTGTTATCTCTTATACTGATTTAGATCCTGAATTTGTAGATTCTGAAAACAGAGCAATTGTTGCAGAAATTATAGCTGATAATGATGAGTTAAAAAGATTAGGAAAACCATTAAAAAATATTCCTGATTTTGTTTCTAAATCACAATTAACAGATGAAGCTATTGCTAATGCAAAAGCTAATTTTGAAGCAGAATTAAAAGAACAAGGTAAACCAGAAAAAATTTGGGCAAATATTATCCCTGGAAAAATCGAAAGATATATTACAGATAATACTCAATTAGATGGTAGATTTGCACTTTTATCTCAAGCTTATGTAATGGATGACAAAAAAACTGTAGAGCAAGCAATTGCTGACGTTGATGCATCTATTAAAATTACTGAGTACATTAGATTTGAACTTGGTGAAGGTATTGAGAAAAAAGAAGAAGATTTTGCAGCTGAAGTTGCAAAACAAATGGGAAAATAATCATAGTTTAACAACTATGTATAAATAAAAAGGAAATATGTAATGGGTGAAGCTAATAAAATGGATGCACTCATTGCAGATGACCTTTTACTACAAGCTAAAAATTTATCTCATAAATTTGATTATGAGCTTTTCAACGATATTAATTTATCTCTATATAAAAAAGAATCAATTGCAATTATAGGTACAAGTGGAAGTGGAAAATCTACACTTTTAAATATTTTATCTTCTCTTTTAAAACCATCAGCTGGTAGTGTTGTTTTTAAAAGTAAAGATATTTATTCATTAAAGCAAAATCAATTATTAAAAATAAGAAGAGAAGATTTTGGAATAATTTTTCAAGCTCATTATCTATTCCGTGGTTTTTCTGCTATTGAAAATCTTGAAATAGCCACTCTTTTAAGTGGTGAAGATATTGACAAAAATTTGTTAAAAGAGTTAAATATTGATTATGTTATAAATCAAGGTGTTGGTGAATTAAGTGGTGGTCAACAACAAAGACTTTCAATAGCAAGAGTTATGACTAAAAAGCCAAGAATTATTTTTGCAGATGAACCAACTGGAAATTTAGATAAAGATACTGCTAATATTGTTATGAATACTCTATTTAATTATATAAAAAACAATGATGCAGGATTGATACTTGTAACCCATGAGCATGATTTAGCTATGAGATGTGATAAGGTTTATAAGTTAGAAGATTTAATATTGCAGGAGATAAAGTGACTATATTATTAATATGTGATGCTTCAATAATTGAACATATTTTTACTTTAGTTTGTAAGCGATTGCATATAAATTTAACAATTCAAAAAACAAATAGTGTAAATGATAAGTTTGATTTAATTATTATTGATCAAAGTTTTATTGATGATAAATTCAATACAATAAAACAGTTTTCAAAAAAATTAGGAGCAATTAGTTCCGAAGAACTACCTTTTGATAAATCAAGAGATTTTATAATTCCTCGACCATTTTTACCTACAAAATTAGAATCAATATTAATCGAGCAAATTGAGATTATTAAAGAAGATAGAGAAAATGAGAAAAATAGTGCTTCAAAATCATTTAATAAACAATATGAAGAAGATGAAGACGTAATTATTCCTATTACTACAAGATATGTTGAATCATTAGATAATTTTGATGAAGATGAATTTTTTAATGAAGATGATGAAAGTATAGTAGACCCAACATCTTTAAACATTGGTGGAATCTTAGACCATAGTGAATTAAATAAAATAAATAATATTTTAAGAGAAGATGTTATTCAAAATGAAATCAATTTAGAAAAAAGTGATTGGAAAGATATTGCAGCAATTATAGATGATGCTTTAGATGAAGTAAAAGAGTATGAATTTGATTTAAATCAAACACCTAGCAAGCCTTATAATTTAGTATTGAGTAATTTCCATATTAATGAATTAAGACCTTTATTAGAGAAATTTGATCAAACTGTAATAGATAGACTTTCAAGTGGTGAAAGTGTAGATGTAAGATTAAGTTTAAAGGGATAAGTTTTGATTAATGAGAAAAAAGGTGCCATTTTAATACTTTCAGGTCCCAGTGGTTGTGGTAAATCTACATTGCTAAAAGAAGTTTATAAAGATATTGATGATTATTATTTCTCTATTTCAACAACAACAAGAGCTCCAAGAATTGGTGAGACAAATGGAGTTGATTATTTTTTTGTAACAAAAGAAGAGTTTGAAAAAGATATAGAAAATGGTGATTTTCTTGAATATGCAAAAGTTCATGATAATTATTATGGAACTTCTTTAAAACCTATAAATAAAGCTTTACAAGAGAGTAAATTAGTAATCTTTGATATTGATGTTCAAGGGCATGAAATTGTACGAAATAAGCTTAATTCTATTGTAACTTCTGTTTTTATTACGACACCATCTTTAGAAGTTTTAGAAACAAGATTAAATAGTAGAAATACTGATAGTCTTGAAATTATTGAAAAAAGAATCAAAAATGCAAAAGGTGAAGTTGAATACTTTCAAGATTATGATTATCTAATAATCAATGATGATCTACAAACAGCAGCAAAACAATTGGTTTGTATTGCTAATATTACAAGAATAAAAAGTACCCTTTTTGAAAAAAATAGTATTGTATCAAGTTGGTTAAATTAAATCTACTTGATAGAGTCATAACTAAGAGGTTTATCGAAGTAATAACCTTGACAATAATCTATATTTAACTCTTTTATTTTATTATAAATATCTTCATCTGATACATATTCTGCAACAGTCTTCACTTTAAACTCTTTTGAAAAGTTTGCAATTGTATTTACTATTATTTCTAAATCTTTTGAGCTATTTATTCTTTCAATTAATGAACCATCAATTTTAACAAAGTCAATATCCAATAAAGTTAATAGATTAAAGTTTGAATATCCAGCACCAAAGTCATCCACTCCAACTATACAATCAAACTTTTTTATTTCAGAAATAAATTTTGCAACTTCATTAAAATCTGAAATTTCTTCAGATTCTAATATCTCAAATTCAAGGAATTCTGTAAAATCTTTATTTTGTTCAAGTATTTCATAAATAAATGCAGTTGTTTCTTCATTTGCAATATCATCAAAAGATATATTTACAGAAACTCTTTTATTTTTATTTTTTATTAATTTAAAAGCATCTTGGATAACAATTTTTATGATATTTGGATAAAGTTTCGTTTTTTTAGCAACATTAATGAAATGAAAGGGAGCTATTTCAACACCTTCTTTTGTAATGTATCTTATAAGTGCTTCATACTTGTAAACTTCTTTTGTTTTTGTATCAACAATTGGTTGAAAATATGCTTGGAATAGATTTTCTCTAAATCCAATTTTCAATTGTTTTACCCATTTTATATTTTCTTCAAAAGATTGTTGGATTTTAAATGATTCGTTATAAATCATTATTCTTTGAAGTTTTGTTCTTGCATAATTAATTACCCTTTGAGAGTATTTAAAGGCTCTTGCACCGTCACCTTGCGCAATACCAATAGTAATATTTATATCAATTTCATCTTCATCAATAAGCAAAGACTCTTTTTCAATTTTATCAGCAAAAGTTTTACAAAGATTATAGAATTCATTTACATCTTGATTGTTTTTTCTTGCAACTATTGTGAATTTATCAGCTTCAATTCTATAAACAACATAATCTTCTTCATTAAAAAAATGTTTTAGTTTATTGGCTAATTCAAATAAAATAGTATCTCCAATTTTTTCACCAAAAAGGTCGTTTATTGTAGAAAATTCATCAACGTCTAATAGGGCCATTAAATCTATAGTATTTTCATCTAAATCTTTTTTTAATTTATTTCTATTTGGGAGATTTGTTAATTTATCTGTATATAAATCTTTTAATTCATGATATATTAAAGATTGTGACATCACTTGCAAAAGTTTTGCAATATCAATAGGTTTTAAAACATATTTGTCAATTCCAATATCAATAGCTTCAAGTAGATACTCTTTATTTGAAAATGCTGTTGCTACAATAATTGGAATATTTATATTGATTTTTTTTATCTCTTTTACCATATCTAAACCATTTAGAATTGGCATATTAACATCTGTAATAATTAAATCTATTTCATTTTCATGTTCTTTAAAAAGCTCTAAACCTTCTTGTCCATTTTGTGCAACATATTGTTTTTTTGTGAAGCCTTTTAGTATTTGATGAGTAACTTCTCTTAAATCCTTTTCATCTTCGGCATATAAAATAGTTATATTTTTTAGTATTGAAATGTTGTTTATCATTATTAAGATTCTCTCCAAAGTTATTAAGATATAATATCATAATTAAGCATAATATCTAAATAATCACATTTATAGTTTTTTATAATACAGTAGGAGTTTTTTTGTCGAAAATCAAGTGTAATCATTGCCATTTAGAATTTAGTGAAAATGTAATGATAAAAGAGAATGATTTAAGTTTTTGTTGTAAAGGGTGTCAAGGTGTTTATCATATCTTAAAAGATGATGGACTTGACTCTTTTTACGACAAATTGGGGAATAAAACAATATCTCCTCCTCTAAAAATCACAAATGATGATATTAATAAATTTGATTCAAAAAATTTCTTAGATAATTATGTAAGTATCACAAAAGAGGGCTTTTCTCAAATCGATTTGATTATTGAGGGAATTCATTGTGCAGCTTGTGTTTGGTTAAATGAAAAAGTTTTATATGAAACAAAAGGGATAATTGAAGCAAATATAAATTTCACTTCAAACAAAGCACGAATTGTTTGGGACGAAGAAAAATTAAAACTTTCAGAAATTATTTTAAAAATTAGATCAATTGGTTATAACGCATATGCTTATGATTCTAGCGTTGCTGACGCCCAAGCTTCAAAAGCAAAAAGAGATTATTTTATTCGTATGATGGTTGCAGTAATTGCAAGTATGAATATTATGATGTTAAGTGTTGCAAAATATACAGGATTTTTTACAGGAATTTCAGAAGAAGTAAAAAATATGATTCACATAGGAGAGTTTTTACTTTCAACTCCTGTATTGTTTTATAGTGGTTGGATTTTCTTTAAAGGTGGATATTTTGGTCTAAAAAATCGTATGGTAAATATGGATTTTTTAGTGGCATCTGGGTCAACTTTGACATATGTTTATTCAATGTTTATTCTTTTTGGAGCAAAAGGTGAAAGTTATTTTGATTCGGTTGCTATGATTATTACTTTTGTATTAGTTGGGAAATATTTAGAAGTAATTGGTAAAAAATCAGCAGTTGATACATTAGATAAAATAAAATCAAGTTTGCCTTTGGAAGCTGTAGTTATAGAAAATAATATAAAAAAAGTTGTTGCATTAAATAGTATAAAATTAGGTGATATTATAGAGATAAAAGCTGGTGAAAAAGTTCCAGTAGATGGACAAATCACAAAAGGTGAAGGTTTTTTTGATGAATCAACACTTACTGGTGAATCCCTTCCTATTTATAAAAAAGTGACAGATTTCGTATTTAGTGGAACAATAAATAGCAATTCATTAATTGAATATGAAGTTACAAAAGATTTTAAGAACTCTACATTTTCTTCAATTGTTACATTACTTGAAGACTCTTTAAATTCAAAACCAAAGATACAAACAAAAGCAGCTGAGATTTCAAAATATTTTACAGTTACTATTTTATCACTAGCTTTTGGTACATTTTTAGTTTGGTATTTCTTTGGAATAGATTTAGGGTTTGATTATAATGGAACTACACAATTTGAAAGGTCATTTATTGTGGCTGTTTCAGTTATCGTAATTGCGTGTCCATGTGCTTTAGCACTTGCAACTCCAATGGCTAGTTTGGTTGGTATTTCTGAACTTGCAAAAAAAGGTTTATTATTTAAAGAAGCAAAATTTATTGAGTCTTTAGCTGTTGCAAATACTGTTGTTTTTGATAAAACAGGAACTTTGACTAAAGGTGAATTAAATGTTGCAAAAATGAAGATTTTAGATGAGAATATTCATAAATTAAATCTTTTATACTCAATTTTATGTGCTTCAACACATCCAGTTAGTCGCTCAATTAAAAAACATTTAGAAGAAAAATATGACTTAATTGAGAAAAAACTTGATAATGTAAAAAATATTGAAGCTAAAGGAATGAGTGCATCTTATACTAATATTGATGGAAAAACTTTTGAGCTTTTAGGTGGAAATATAGATTTATTAAAACAAAATGAGATTTATTACAAATTTGATTCAGATAAAACAGTTTATCTGTTCGCTATAAATAAAAGAGTAATTGCTACTTTTGAGCTTGAAGATGAGATAAAAGAGAATGCAAAAGAGTTAGTTGAGTTTTTACAAAATAAAAATATTGAAGTTGTAATGTTAACAGGTGATAATGAAAATGTAGCATCACGGGTAGCAAAAGAATTAAATATTAAAAAATATTTTTCTTTTCAAACTCCAATTTCAAAAGCAAACTATATAAAAGAGCTAAAAAAAGAGAATAAAACAGTTGTAATGGTTGGAGATGGAGTAAATGATAGTGTTGCATTAAGTAATGCTGATGTTGCCATTGCAATGGGGAATTCTGCTGATGTTTCATTGGCTATTTCAGATGTTGTATTGTTAAATTCATCGTTAAATTCATTAAAAGATGCTTTTATTATTTCAAGTAAAACATATAAGTTTATTAAACAAAATCTGACTTTATCTTTGATTTACAATACAGTTACAATTCCACTTGCAATGGCTGGTTTAGTAATTCCATTAATTGCTGCACTTTCAATGAGTTTGAGTTCATTAATGGTTGTGTTAAATTCTCTTAGAATAAAAATGAAATAAAAAGCTTTATTCTTAAAGCTCTTTAGGTTTTGCTACTTTTAGGTATTTTTTATAAATACCGTTAAAAAGTAGTAATCAAATGATAAGGTTCCTTATAAATAGGAACTATTTATAAGGAATAAAAATGATAAATGATACACTTTTTTTTATGTTAATTGTAGGAATTATAATTTCAGCTGGTATGTTATTTCTTTTTATTTGGGCAGCGAAAACAGGGCAATTTGATGACTCTAATAAAATTGTAAATGGATTGTTATTTGATAGTGTTGAAGATTTAAATGATGCTATTAATAAAGAAAAAAGTTTAAAAACTGCTAAAGCTGAAAAACTAGAAAGTGAAAAAGGGAAGTTAAAAAAAGAGGAAAAAAACTAGTCAATATTTATTGACTAGTTTTTTAAAATTATTTTATTGCAGCGATTTGTTTTGAAATATCAGCGATGTCAGCGTCAGTTAATTTAGCAACTTGACCTTTCATAACACCTTTCATAGCAGCACCATAAGAACCATCTTGGTAACCTTTTAATGCAGCAGTAATTTTAGCTTCATCCCAACCTTTAACAATTTGAGATTTACCTAATGCAGCTTTTTCAAAGTTAGCACCATGACATGTAGCACATGCAGCAATTGAAGCAGCTGATAAAGACGCAGCTGTTGCAGCAACAAAGATTGCAGATAATACGATTTTTTTCATTTTTTCTCCTTAATTTTTAGAAAAAATATTTTAGCTTTTTTTTCTTTTTTTATGCTTAATATTTTAACTTATTTTTTTAATTACAAGTGCAAGTGTTACCTATAATTGTATATATTTTGTGAAGATGAAAAAAAATTTTATTTTGCAAAGATAAAGGCACTTTTTTATATAGTATATTTTTAAAAAAGGTGTGAAAATTGGATAAAAAAAGAGTTTTAGATATAAAAAATCTAAATTTTTATTATAAAAAAGAGAATCCTATATTTAAAGATTTTTCTTTAGAGTTAAACAAAGGTGAATTGATAACTATTTTTGGAAAAAGTGGAACTGGGAAAACTACACTTTTTGAGCTTATTTTAGGAAGTTTAAAACCAATAAGTGGAACTATAGAAAAATCAAAAATAGCTATGATTTTTCAAGATCCATATAATTCTTTTCATCCAACATATTCAATAATAGAGCAAATAAAAGATATAGTTGGAAAAGTTCCTCAAAAAGAGTTGGATGAATTTTTAGTAAATTTAACTTTAGAAAAAGAGATTTTAGATAAAAAACCACATGAATTAAGTGGTGGACAACTTCAAAGATGCTCAATTTTAAGAGCATTACTTATGAAACCAGATTTACTTTTGGTTGATGAACCAACATCTGCTTTGGATAATATAATAGCCTATGATGTTATGAAACTATTAGTTGCACTTTTGGATAAATGTGCAATTTTACTGATTACCCATGATTTAGATATGGCTTCGTGGTGTAGTGATAAAATAATAAGGTTAGAAGAAAATGCAAGAAAATAAAAAAGCTCTAGTTTTACTAAATATGGGTGGAGCTAGAAATAAAGCCGAATTAAAAATGTTTTTAACAAATATGTTTAATGATAAAAATATAATAACTGTGAAAAATCCAATTATAAGAAAAATGATTGCATTTTTTATCACGACTTCACGACTTGATAGTGCGTGGAAAAATTACGAACATATCAGAAATGCTTCTCCTATTAATCCTTTGACAGAAAAATTAATAAATAAATGTAATGAAAAAATAGAAGATTTTAGAACTTATCAAGTAATGCGATATACTCCACCTTTTGCACAAGATGTGATAAAAGAGATTTTAAATGATGGAATAAATGAGATAGTTCTACTTCCTTTATATCCACAATATTCAACAACAACTACAAAATCATCGGTTGAGGATTTTATAGATTATTTACCTTATACTTTTGGTAAAAATATAAGATATGTTGAAACTTTTTATAAAAATGATAAATTTAATGATTGTATTATTGACGAGATTATTAGAAATACGCAAAATCCAAATGAATATAATTTAATTTTTTCAGCCCATGGACTTCCTCAAAAAATAGTTGATGCTGGTGATCCTTATGAAATTCAAATGAATGAACATGTGAAAATATTATCAGATAAGTTACTAGAAAAAAATATAAATTTTAAATCAATAAATCTGGCATATCAATCAAAAGTTGGACCATTAAAATGGCTTGATCCTTCACTTGAAGAGATGTTAAAAAACTTCAAAGAGCAAAATGTGATTATTTATCCAATCGCATTTATAGTTGATAACTCTGAAACAGATTTCGAGCTGGATATTGAGTATAGAGAAATTGCCCATGAATTAGGAATAAAAGATTATAAAGTTTGTAAATGTGTAAATGATAGTGATGAATTTATTGAAGCTATAAAGGATATTATCAAAAATTAAAATAGGAGTTTAAAATGGAAAATCAAGTTTTATTAGAGATTGCAAAAAAATCAATAGAAAAGAAATTCGATTCTAGTGTTAAAATAGACAAAGAAGGACTTTTAAAAGATTTTCCATTTTTAGCCAAAAATGGTGCAACTTTTGTAACTTTGACTTTAAATAAGCAACTTAGAGGTTGTATTGGTTCTTTACAGGCATATCGACCACTTCTTGATGATTTAATTTCAAATGCAAATGCAGCAGCTTTTGAAGACCCTAGATTTTATGAACTAACTTTTGATGAATTTAAAAAAGTAAATATTGAAATTTCTATATTATCATCGCCAGTTGAAGTGATTTATAAAGATATTGAAGATTTAAAATTAAAAATAAAACCAAATATTCATGGTGTGATTTTACAAAAAGATGGACGAAGAAGTACTTTTTTACCTCAAGTTTGGGAACAACTTCCAACTTTTGAAGAGTTTTTTTCTCATCTTTGTCATAAAGGAAGTTTTGAAGTAAATTGTTTAGGATTTCATCCTTTAGTTTTTACGTATGAAGTTAAGAAAATAAAATGAAATTTTATAAACAAGAAAAAGAGAGATTAGTTTGCCTTTTATGCTCTTATTATTGTAAATTAAAAGTAGGGCAAACGGGGGTTTGTGGAGTAAATAAAAATATTGGTGAAGAAATAGAGTGTTTAGTTTATGGATATTTGAGTGCTTTAAATATTGACCCGATTGAGAAAAAACCTCTTTATCACTTTTTACCAAACTCAACTTCACTTTCTCTTGGAACAGTTGGTTGTAATTTTAGATGTTCTTTTTGTCAAAATTGGCAAATCTCTCAAACTTCAAATATCAATAAGAATAACTATTTTAGCGTAGAGAAAATAGTAAATATTGCAAGAGAGAAAAACTGCAAATCAATTTCATATACATACAATGAACCAACGATTTTTTATCCATTTGCAAGGGATATTGCAATAAAAGCTAAAGAGTTTGGTCTAAAATCAGTTTTTGTTTCAAATGGTTTTGAAAGTTCTGAAGTAATAGCTGATATGAAAGGTATAATTGATGCAGCTAACATCGATTTAAAATCATTTGATAAAAAATATTATAAAAAGTCTTTAGGTGGAGATTTAAAAGTTGTTTGTGATAATTTAGTTAATATCAAAAAAAATGGTATTCATCTTGAAATCACAACATTAATTGTTCCCACAATTAATGACTCAAAGGAAGAGTTAGAAAACATAGTAAAGTTTATAAAAGAGAATTTAGGAGTTGATGTTCCTTGGCATATTAGTGCTTTTCATCCTGATTTTAAAGAGTTGAATTTACAGCGAACAAAAGATGAAACTTTACAAATGGCATTTGATATTGCAAAAGAGTATGGTTTAAACTATGTTTATATCGGAAATACTACTTTTGAGAATGATACGGTTTGCAAGAGTTGTGGAGAAATTTTAATTAGAAGAGAATATTTTAACGTTTTAGAAAATAAAATAGTAAATAGTTGTTGTCCTAAATGTAAAACAAAAGTTGATGGAGTATTCCTATGAGTATCAGAAAAGCAGTTGTAAGTGGAAGTTTTTATCCAGATAAAAAAGAAGAGATTTTAAAATATATAAATCATTTTAATGGTGTTAAAACAAATGATGAAACCTTTGAAGATATAAAAGCTATTATTGTTCCCCATGCTGGATATATTTATAGTGGATTTACTGCAAATTTGGCATATAAGAAGGTAAATAAAAAAGATATAAAAAGAGTAGTTGTAATTGGACCATCTCATAAAGTTTATTTAAAAGGTGCAAGTGTTGCAATTTACGATGAATATGAAACACCACTTGGAAATCTAAAAATAGACAAAGAATTTTCTCAAAACTTAATAGATAAATATGATTTTTTAGATTTTAATATGGAGTGTGAATTTGAGCACTCAACAGAAACTCAAGCGCCTTTTATAAAACACTATTTTGAAAATGTGCAATTAATTGAGATTATTTATGGTGAAATTGATTATGAAGATTTAACAAAAATTATAAATGAGGTTTTAGCTAATAGTGATAATTTTGTAGTAATAAGTACTGATTTAAGCCATTTTAATACTCTTGAAGAAGCAGAAAAAAAAGATAATATTTGTTTAAATGCAATATATAAAAAGGATTTAGATTTGTTTGATTATTGTGAAGCTTGTGGGAAAACAGGTGTAAAAGCTATTATTAATTGGGCTATTAAAAATAACTACGAAACAAAAATATTAAATTATTGTACAAGTGCAGATGTTACAAAAGATAAAAGTAGAGTTGTTGGATACACAACAGCGCTAATAGGAAAATAGATGTTTACACTTAAAAAAATAATTTCAGCTTTTTTGTTGCCAATTCCAATTGGTCTTTTTTTACTTTTTATGGCTTTTATTTATTCGATGTTTAATTCCCATAAAAAAGCAAAAATATTTCTGTTTTTAGGATTATCTTGGTTTACTATTTTGTCATTTCAACCAGTTTCAAATGCTATTTTAGCACCACTTGAAAATTCTCATAAGGCGTTAATTGAAACTCCAAAGGTAAACTATATTTTAGTTTTAGGAAGTGGACATAAAAGTGATGAGAGTTTGAGTATTACTTCTCAGGTAAAAATGGTAGGAATAAATAGATTAGTTGAAGGAATTAGACATTATAAGAATCTTGAAAATGCAAAACTAATAGTTTCAGGATATAGCGCAACTGACGAGAATTCCCATGCTTTAATGCAAGAAAAATTGGCTATTTCTCTGGGTGTAAATCCAAATGATATTATTAGACTTGATACTCCAAAAGATACAAAAGAAGAAGCAATTGAAACAAAAAAAATAGTTGGAGATAATGAACTTATTTTGGTAACTTCTGCTTCACATATGAAAAGATCTTTTTTATTGTTTAAAAAAGAGGGTTTAAATGTGATTGCAAGTCCTACAAATCATTTAGCTTATGAAGATGACTCTTATTCTTCATATTTTTCAGCTAAAAATCTAAGAAATTGTGAAACTGCAATCCATGAATATTTAGGATTATTATATTCTTATTTAAGAAATGAGATTTGAGACAAAATTAATCCAATATCTGATACTATTGCAACAAAGTTGCAAATAAAGGTTTTTAGTGGAATTAATAAATATTAGTAATTTATTTTATAAATATCATAAAACAGATGTATTAGAAAATATAAATTTAACAATAAAAGATGATGATTTTTTAGCAATTATTGGACCAAATGGTGGAGGAAAATCTACTTTATTAAAACTAATTTTAGGTTTATTAACACCCCAAGATGGAAAAATAGAGAAAAAAATAAAAAACAATCAAGTGGGATATGTACCACAAAATACAAATTTAAATACAGATTTTCCAATTACTGCTTTAGAAATAGTTTTGATGGGACATGTAAGCTCTAAAAAAAAGCTATTTGGATATTCAAAAGAAGATATAGCTTGTGCGATGGCTTCTTTATCAAAAGTTAGTATGGCTGATTTTGCCAATTCAAAAATTGGTGATTTAAGTGGAGGTCAAAGACAAAGGGTTTTTATAGCAAGGGCTTTATGTTCAAATCCAAAAATTATGTTGCTTGATGAACCAACAGCAAGTATTGACGTAAAAGGTCAAAGGGAGATTTATGAGCTGTTAAAAGAGCTAAATAAATCTATTTGTATAGTGGTTGTTAGCCATGATATTTCAGTGTTATTAAACTATGCAAAAAATGTGGCTCATATAAATAAAAATTTAGTTTATCACTCTTTAGAAAATATAGAAAAAAATGTAAGCACACAAAATGAACATTTATGCGAAGTTGAACTTTTATCAGCTTTAGGTAAATCTCATGTTTGTTGTGACCATACACATTAAGGTTTAAGATGTTAGAAATATTACAATACGATTTTATTCAAAATGCCTTAATATCAGGAATTTTAATCTCAATAGCTGCGGGAATCATAGGAAGTTTAGTTGTTGTAAATAAGATTACTTTTTTAACAGGTGGAATCGCTCACAGCTCTTATGGTGGAATTGGACTTGCTATTTATACTGGAATCCCAGTTTTATTTGGAGCAACTGTTTTTGCAGTAATTACTGCAATTTTAATTGCAATAATTACTCTAAAAAATAGAACAAGAATAGATGCAATAATTGGAATGATGTGGGCAAGTGGAATGGCAATTGGTATTATATTTGTGGATTTAACACCTGGGTATAATGTGGATTTGATGTCATATTTGTTTGGTTCAATTATCGCTGTTTCAAGTGAAGATATTTATTATATGACGGTTTTAGATATTTTTATCATAGGAATAGTTGTTTATTTTTATAAAGAAATTTTAGCAGTTTCTTATGATAGTGAATTTGCAACACTTAGAGGAATAAATGTAAAGTTTTTTTATACCTTGATTCTGATATTAGCAGCACTTTGTGTGGTTGCAGCTATAAAAGCTGTGGGATTAATACTTGTAATTGCACTTTTGACGATTCCCACATATTTGGCTGAAAGTTTTGCATCAAGATTATCAAGTATGATGATACTTAGCTCTATTTTAGCTACGATTTTTACTATTTCAGGACTTGTTGTTTCTTATGCTTATGATATTAGTTCAGGTGCTAGTATTATTATGGTTGCTGTTTTGGTTTTGGGTGTGGTGAAAGTTTTGAAATATAAAAGGTGATACAGTAATTATTTATGAAAAATAGATAAAAAAGGGGGATAGGTATTAACTGGTGCCTATCCCCCTTTTTTTCTTTTTTTATAGTAATATTATTAAAATCTAATTAAGGTAAATAATATGGGGATTAATCAAAAAGATATTAAGTTATTATGGGGTCGTTCAGGCAATAGATGTGCTATATGTAGAACGGCACTAACACAGGATAAAATAGCAATAAATTCTTCTTTTACACTAGGAGAACAAGCTCATATAATTGCAGAGAGTATCTCAGGACCAAGAGGTAAAAGTAATTTATCATTAGATGATAGAAATAATTATCATAACTTAATTTTATTATGTCCTACCCATCATACAGAAATAGATAATAATCCAGAAGACTGGTCAAGTGAAAAATTATTTAAAAGAAATCAGAACATGAATTATGGGTAACTGAAACATTAAGTGAAACTATAGATCATGTTAAACTTGCACAACAAACTGCAATATCAAGTATGATAGATGATGCTGTTTCTCTTTGTCAATTAGAAAATTGGAAAAATTGGACAAGTTTTGCACTTGCACCTGAGCCAACATGGCAAAAAGAATATCCAGAAAAGATTTTTAAATTTAGAGAAAAAATCATTGCTATGATTTGGCCAAAAGATTATAAAAATCTTAAAACAGCAACTATTACTTTTTCTGTGAAGCAGCTTCTACATTTATGGAAAATATAGATGAACATAATGGTGTCTTTTACCCACATAAATTTTATAAAGCATACGGTTATAATGAAAATTATGATAAAGATTTAAAAAAATATGATGAGTGGATTGATAAATGTCATCATTTATTAAAAGAAGCAACTAAAGCAGTTAATTGGTTTGCTGATGAAGTTAGAGAAAATATAAATCCAATGTTTTTTACTGAACAAGGAAAATTCTTAATATCAGAAGGTCCTTTCTCAGATATGAGTTTTAGAACTTCATTATTAGAATTTACAGAGTTAGAAAAAGAGGCTTATTTAAATCCCAAAATCTCTTAAACACTCCTCAACACTATAAATATTATTCTCAAATGAGTAATCTTTTATAGTGTTTTTAATATGTTCATTCATTGAAATTTTAAACTTTTTACCAATAGAAGAAGAATTAATTTTAGAAAATAGAAAAAAAGGAGCGTCACCATCTCTTATAATTCATAATATAACAAAAGTTATAAAAGTTTTTTTATAGTTCAAGAAGATACTTATTTGTTAGTATTACTAAAATCCAAAAACTTTGTAGATGATAAAAATAAATTAACCATCTAATAATAAATATGCTAAAATAGCCTCACTAAGGATAAAATATGCAAATAGATAAAAAAAATATTTTAGAACACTTGTCACTTTTAAAAAATGAATTATCTTCAAAAGGAGTAGTTCAATTGGGTTTGTTTGGAAGCTTTGCAAAAGATAATCAAACAATTTATAGTGATATAGATATTGCCATAAAAAAAGACAAATTAATTTTAGAAAAAAATGGAGTTTATTTTTATTTTGAATTGTTAAATAATATAAAAGATAGTATTCAAAAAAAGTTTCATAGAAATGTTGATATTTTTGATTTAGATAGTAATAGTGAATTAAAAAAAACAATAGAAAAAGAGCTTTTATATGTTTAGTCAAAAAGCAATAGAAAGAGTAAATTTAATCCATAAAAAAATAAAGTTCATAGAAGCCATAATCAAAGAAAAAGGTTCTATATTTTTAGCTTTAGAAGATGAACAAAATTCAAGAGCTTCAATTCTTATGCATTTAACTTCAATAGCTGAACAGTTCGATAAACTACTTCATAATGGTGAGTTGGAAATATTAGCTTATTTTGAGAAACAAGATATAAAAGGAAGTTACGAGCTTAGAAATTTTATAGCCCATAATTACGAAGGTGTAGATTTGTATATAGTAGAAGAAGTTATAAAACAAAGATTACCTATAATAAAACAATCAATTGAAAAAATAACAAAATTAATAAATTAAAAAAGAAACGGAAAAACCAAAATGAATGAAAAACAAATAAACGAACACATTTATGTGGGTGAATTAAATACTCTTGCTGTTAATAGAGTTAGTGAACCTGGAATTTATCTAATTAGTGATGACCAAACAGAAGTTTTACTTCCAAATGCTTATGTTACAAAATCTATGGAAATAGGTAGTTTTCTTGATGTATTTATTTATACAGATAGTGAAGATAGACTTGTGGCAACTACACTTAAACCTTATGTATATTTATATGAATTTGCTTCTTTAGAGATAGTTGATTCGATGAAGTTTGGCTCTTTTGTGGATATTGGACTGCCAAAACATATTTTGGTTCCTAAAAATAAACAAAAGGGAACTTATTCTATTGGAATGAGAAAAGTTTTACAACTTCAA
>Ga0074195_1002375_pt1 | contig 21326 bp, 23 predicted proteins | sample EPASupsiteHSE623_FD_64525 | JGI IMG/M metagenome (GOLD analysis project Ga0074195, IMG submission 64525) | Bioremediated contaminated groundwater from EPA Superfund site, New Mexico - Sample HSE6-23 | ecosystem: Environmental > Aquatic > Deep subsurface > Groundwater > Contaminated ...
CCGAAAACTTGGTACCAGGCGATGTGTCCTTGACAACTATTTTTGTTGATTATATACTGTGACTAATAATAGCTAAACAATGAATAATCACTGTTAGAATATGGAGGTACATTATGCCTACCACTAAAAAGCTTATCGATGAAGCCCTGTCTCTTCCAGTCGAAGAGAGGGCGCTTATTGCAGACTCCTTATTAAAAAGCCTTAACATGCCAGACCCTGCAATTGATAAAAAATGGATTGAAATAGCTAAACGACGGCTTGGGGAGCTTCGTTCAGGAAAAATCAAACCTATTCCAGGTGACGAAGTATTGGCATAAAGATGTTTTGCAAAAAAGAGAGGAACAGATAAAAAATGGTGATGATGAATTTATAGATTGGAGTAAAGCCAAAAAACATATACGTGATTCGGTTTCAAATTAAAGAGAAATATCATCGTTTACTATCAAAAAGATTTCCTTTTGCTGTTTATTATCGTGTTGAAAACGATACAGTACTTGTTTACGCTGTTCTCGATTGTCGGCGAAATCCAGCATGGATAAGAAATAAAATGGAATAAATAAAGTAAATCGTTGCCGGAATCAATTATGAAGAGACCTTGATGTAAGCCAAGGTCTCTTCTATTAATTCCAGGATAATCAATACTTGATAACCACTACATTACCTGCAATTGTAGGCCAAACGTCCGGATCTTCCATACCGAGTCGCCATAATGCTACTCCGCTGATCCCCAGCCGATATGCTAACTGTATCTTAGCTAAGATGCTGCTGCTGTTTTCAAACCAGACTTCATGATAGTTTCCTTGAGCATCATTATAGGAAAACATGGGTGTTTGTGATTCCTGGTCAAAAATGATTTGCCTATTATATGTCCTGGCCAGTTGAATTGCCGTCTCGTATGTAACATAAGAGTTCCTTCCGGTTGTAACATTGAAGTCAAAACCAAATACAGATACGGCTGCGATTATTTTTTCTCTCGGCATTTTAGTAATGGTATAATTTAACACCCGTTCCATCCAACCGGTTGACACCACCGGGCCCGGGCCGCTCCCCGGCCAGCCGTGTTCGTTATACAGCATAACCACAAATTTGTCAACGGTGCGACCAATTACACTGTAATTAAAGGGAGCGGAAAATGGGTTAGTTGGTTGGTCACTTACTCTGGAGGGTACCGAAGCAGAAAAGAAATACCCTCTTGGTCTTAAAGCATTTCCTAGTTCAATGTAGAGTGATGATAAACGCTCACTGTCTTCAATATACACATCTTCTATGTCAATATTAATCCCATCAAAGTTGTATTTTTGAATCAAACTGACCAGATTAGAGGCAAAGAATCTTCTGTTCTCAGGAGTAAATTATTCAGCCAAACATCTTATGGTGATTTATGGAGGTCATTCGTCCGATTGCGGCCTGGTTGGTTTGCTGCATATTTCCGTCAAACCGGTCAAGCATTTGTCGAAGGTATTTAGCTCCTCCTTCAATGTTTTGGCCGGGGTCGAAGGGATTATCTACTCCGAGCGATTTGGCTGTGCCTGGCATCAGCTGCATCAAGCCCTGAGCGCCTGCTGAGGAACGGGCCGAGGGATCGAAGTTAGACTCCACCTTGATAACTGCCCTCAGTAAACTTGGGTCAAGGTCATATCTTTGGGCAGCCTGTGTAATCATTGAATTAAAATCACCTGACAAACCTGTCAGCCCGCCCTGCTCCCGAGGCATTTTATTAATCTTCCCAGATAGCGAGTTAAAAGGTCTCCAACTTCGCGCCGAACTAACTGCATCAGTAAATTTCATGAGAAAAAGCATTTCCAGAAAGTCCCACACATTAATGCCTCCTTCCCACTTCCTTTTCATAGTTATACTTTTTGTTAAATTTGTAAAGAACCATCGAAGCTAATTTTACATAGACTGGTATATGACTGTGATAGAAGAAAATTGTTAATAATATCAATGATTGACCGGTGGTAGATCTGCGGACGGATGTGGTCTTATCGGAAGGAGGTTGTTTGGATGAAAGATAGGGAATCCTGTTATTTCTGCGGCTGCGGAATAACAGCCGCAGCAGACCGGCTGACAATCTTGGGACAACCAATGTGTTTCTCCTGTGAGAAACAGTTAGTCGGGATGTCTGTAAAAGACGATTGTTATCAGAAATTCAAAGACAAAATTAAAACCTTATGGTTTACTTAATCAGTGCTGTGGCACTGATTTTTTTGTAGGTGAAACCTCGGACTTATGATAGAATTAAAAAGATGAGCAAAAGAATTTACGTGAAAAGGAATTTAACTTTGATAAGGCGAATTAAACTGGGAGAAAGGGGCTTCCACAGTGAAAGACTCCGGTGAAACACCTTTGCTTAACGCGCTCGTCAAGCGCAGGAGACTGAAGACAACTCCTTTTCATATGCCGGGTCACAAAATGGGGAAGGGCCTCCTGTTGAAATTCGCCAAGTTAATGAAAAACGACCCCTTTGCTTTTGATTTGACTGAAGTACCCGGTTTGGATGACCTTCATAACCCAACAGGGCCGATTAAGGATGCTCAATCACGCGCGTCCCGTTTGTTTGGGGCAGAGCATACATTTTTTTTAGTTAATGGTACAACGGTTGGTATCCATGCTTCTATTTTAGCAGTCTGCAAACAAGGTGAAGAAATTATCCTCCCAAGGGACATCCACCGATCGGCAATCGGGGCATGTATATTGGCCGGTGCACGGCCTATCTACCTTCCTTTGAGAGTAGACCCCGATTTTTTTATTCCATATCCCCCTACCGCTGACGAAGTCGCTTTGGTACTGCAAACACACCCTTCAGCTAAATCTGTGTTTCAGGTGTACCCTTCATATTATGGTTTAGCTTCAGACTTAACATCAATTGCCCGGTTAGCCCATAGCCGCGGTTTGCCGGTTATAGTCGATGAGGCCCATGGTTCACATTTTAAGTTTAATGAACAGCTTCCGTTAACCGCCCTTGAATCGGGGGCGGATTTAAGCGTTCAGAGTACACATAAGACTCTCGGGGCTTTCACCCAGGCTTCGATGCTGCATATTGGGAGCCGCCTGGTTAAGGCTGACGATGTCAGACGCCAGCTGCACATATTACAGACCACAAGCCCGTCTTATCTTTTAATGGCTTCACTGGATGCCGCGATAGGACATATGGAACTATCGGGAAATACTATCATAACAAAAACCGTCGAGATCGCTAACCGGGTCAGGGCTGAGATTAAATTAATTCCCGGCCTAAAATGCCTGGATGAAGAAGTTTGCGGGAAAAACGGTACGGTCGCCTTTGACCCCACTAAACTATATATCTCTACGCAGGACGTCGGTTTAACGGGGTATCAGGCTGCCGAATTATTGATTAAGAAATACCGTATTCAGGTAGAATTAGGGGACAGGTTGGGCATTTTATGCCTGTTCTCGATAGGAACGAGTCCTGCTGATGCAGATAATCTGGTCAGGGCTTTGAGGGAAATAGCCGCCGGGGGTAAGCAGCGAAAGATAAAAAGGTCCGCTGACTTGATCACCCTTCCTTTACCAAAAGTAGTTCTAACTCCTCGGGAAGCATGGTTTGCGGTTTTAAAAACGGTTCCCCTGAAAGACTCGGTCGGAGAAATCGCGGCCGAAGCAATTGCTCCATACCCCCCTGGGGTACCGCTGGTATGCCCGGGGGAAATGATAACAAATGAGGTTATTGAAGTTATCAATAAACTAAGGGCGGAATCCGGTTCGTTTCATGGTCCGGCGGACCCTAACCTTAGGCAGATAACTATCGTCGATTCCTGTTAATACTATATTATGGAGGAACAGATGAAAGGTATATTTATCACATTTGAAGGGCCTGATGGTTCCGGCAAGACAACTCAAATGGAGATGCTGGGGGAACGGTTGGAGAGCCTGGGCCGTGATGTGGTTTATACCAGGGAACCCGGTGGGACTGGAATCGGGGAAGATATCAGAGATATACTGCTTGACTCTTCCAATACTGCTATGGTTCACCGGACTGAAGCCCTGCTGTATGCGGCAGGCCGCGCCCAGCATGTGGACGAATTGATCAAGCCGGCTCTCGGACAGGGTAAAATTGTACTTTGTGACAGGTTTATTGATTCTACGATAGCTTATCAGGGCTTTGGCAGAGGTATAGATCTTGGTTTTCTAAACGAATTGAATAATATAGCCGTGGCCGGTCTGCTGCCTGACCTTACCTTAATTTTGGACATTGACCCGGCTTTGGGGATCGAACGGATAAATGAGAAAAGGGTTTTGAAATCTGGCCGGGCAAAAGACCGTATAGAACAGGAACACATTAATTTTCATGAAAGGGTTAGAAAGGGTTTTCACCACCTGGCTGCATCAGACCCCAAAAGGTGTAGAATAATCAATGGGGGAAAAGACACCGAAACCGTACATCGTGAACTTTTCCGGATCGTAAACGAGGTGCTGCTGAATGAAGATACGTAAAGCTGCCAAGGAAAACGTAGCCAGCCCCGGAGTCAGGGAAGGCAGGCAATCTGTCAACCGAGTGCAGCCGTCTTTTGGTGACCAGATGCACCGGATTCAGTCTGACCTTATTCACGAAAAACTGGAGAGCTTGTTTAATGATATTGATGAACAGGGCAAAATACTGAGAGAGTCCCTTAATTTAAAGGATTTAAAGAAATATAAGGGTCTGATTCAAAAATTCCTGGACTACGCCGTTAACAAGATGTATCGTTTAAAGGAACAGGCCGGCTGGGATCGAAAAGGCAGACATAAAATATACACCTTGGTTGAAACGGTAAATAAAGGGTTGGAAGAATTGACAACCATGCTGATGGCAGAACAAAAAGACCAAATTGCAATCTTAGCCAAGGTCGATGAAATCCGCGGTTTATTGATAGACGTATATTCTTAATTTGTGATGACAGAGGGTTAGTAGATATGGTGATTGCCAAAGTAATCGGTCACACCCGCGCAAAAAGGGTTTTGCAGAATGCAATGACAGAAAACAGGGTGGCCCATGCTTACCTTTTTCATGGCCCTGCGGGTACGGGGAAAACGACATTAGCAAGAGCCTTTGCCGGTGCTTTATTATGCCGGCAGGGTACAGGGGATGCCTGTGGGAAGTGTTCTGTCTGCCATCGGGTTAATGAAGGACAGTTTCCCGACTTTTTTGTTTTACATCCCGCAGGAAACAACATCAAGATAGACCAGATTAGGGAATTACAAAGAAAAGCCCAGTTCAAACCCTACGAGGCAGACAGAAAGATATATCTGATCAGCCAGGCTGAAAGTATGACCCGTGATGCGGCCAACTGCCTGCTGAAGGTCCTTGAGGAACCACCGCCTGACACGTTTTTTTTACTGACTGCGGTTAATCAGCATAGACTACCGCCGACAATAGTCTCCAGATGCCAGTTGATACCGATAGGAAAGGTACCGTTAGACCAAATAAAACAGATGTTGGTTGAGGATATCGGGGTAGGCCCTGAAATGGCGGCCTTGTATGCTTCACTCTCGGACGGACTCCCCGGTGTGGCCAGAGAAATGGCCGAATCAGGAAAAAACCTACAGGTTCGGGAACTTGTTTTCTATTTGGTCGAACAAATTGAAGAAAATGATATCAACGGGTTATTGAAGACTGCTGAGGAATTTGAAAAGAAAAAAGATGTTTTGAATCAGGTTCTTGAGCAGCTTTTGCTCTGGTATAGAGACCAGTTGATATGGGTACAGACAGGTGAAGAAAAACTTGTCATTAATATTGACAAGCTGAACAAATTAAAGAACTGTTCGACAGCCGCGGGCAGGGACTACCTGGTTAAAAGTATAACAAATATATTAGAAGCCAAAAGCCAGATTGAACAGAACGTAAACCTTCGGCTTACACTGGAAGTATTACTGATCAGGCTTTCAAGAACAGCTTAAATAATAGGTGACACGGATAGGGAGGGTTTTAAAGCAATGGTGGAAGTAATAGGTGTGAGGTTTAAATCTGCCGGAAAAATATATTATTTTGACCCGGACAGCATTGCGCTCGAATTAGGAGATACCGTTATTCTGGAAACAACCAGGGGTGTTGAGTGCGGCCAGGTTGTAATTAAGCAAAAGATGGTTAGTGAAGAGGAGATTGTCGCACCCCTAAAAAAGATCATTCGAAAAGCCACGGCTGTTGATTTAAAACAGGTGGAAATCAATACCGGCAAAGAAAAGGAAGCCTACAAGACTTGCCTTAAGAAAATAGAGGAACATGGTTTACCGATGAAATTGGTTGACGTTGAGTATACGTTTGATGCCAACAAGATTATTTTTTATTTTACCGCTGATGGTCGTATTGATTTTCGGGAGCTGGTTAAAGATTTGGCGGCAATCTTCCGCACCAGAATTGAACTCAGGCAAATTGGGGTGCGTGATGAGGCAAAAATGTTGGGCGGTTTGGGTTCATGCGGACGCGGTTTGTGCTGTACCACATTCCTTGGGGAATTCGAGCCGGTTTCAATCAGGATGGCTAAAGAACAAAACCTTTCCCTTAACCCCACGAAGATTTCGGGTATATGCGGCCGCCTGATGTGCTGTCTTAAATATGAAAGCGAAGCATACGAAGCAGAAAAGGCCAGCTATCCTCCAGAAGGCGCGGTAGTAATTTCACCTCTTGGCGAGGGAAAAATAGTATCTGTAAATATTTTAAAGAAAACCGTTTTGGTGGAATTGAAAGAAAGCAAACAGCTGACGGAATTCCGGCCTTCCGAACTGGAGAGACGCCGCCCCGAAAAAACGGGGGAAGGCAAAGCAAAGGCGACCCCGGCGCCCCAAGACAACGAACACGAATAAAGCAGGAACGTTGGCTGCCGGAGAAGCCGGGAGGTGAACGACTTTGAAACAATTTACCAGTCTCTTGATTGAATTTGAAGAGAGAGTTAAGCATTTGGTAGAGGAACTTCAATTTCTGAAAATGCGGGCTTATGCGCTGGAAGACGAAAACGAGAAGCTTCGCAAAGAAATCATGGATGTTTACCAATACTATCTTAAAGAGACCGGGGACCATAAAAAAGGCGATCAAAAGCCAGGGCAGGGGTTTGACAACCTGATCAGGTTATATAACGATGGGTTTCACATCTGTAATTTGCATTTCGGGCAATCTCGTTCCGAGGGGGATTGCTTGTTTTGTAGAGGTTTTCTCGAGAAAAGGTAACCGGGGGCCTGCCTATGGCGACCAAGCCAGATGCCAACCTTAATTTTGAACTGTTTGATAATGAACGCCTTGACGACTTGGTGCGGGGTGGTTTAAAGATAATCCAGTCCCCGTCGGCTTTTTGTTTTTCGATGGACGCCGTGCTGCTGGCCAACTTTGCATCGGTTAAAAAAGGGGACCGGGTAGTCGATCTTGGAACAGGTACGGGTGTTATCCCACTGTTGATATCAACCCGGAATGAAGTAAAAAAGATTATCGGTCTGGAAATACAGCCGGAAAGTGTCGAGCGGGCTCGCAGGAGTGTAAACGGAAATAATCTTGCCCACCTGATTGAGATAATTCAGGGAGATATTCGTGAAGCCCATAGTTTTCTGGGAACTGGCAGATTTGACCTGGTTACGGCCAACCCTCCGTATCTTCCCGTTGGAAGGGGGGCCAGAAACCGGACAGAGCCGATTGCCATTGCCCGTCATGAGCTGTTCTGCAATTTGGAGAGTACTATCAGCACTGCCGCCAGGTTGGTTAAATATGGAGGCCGGGTTTCAATTGTCCACCGGCCCGACCGGTTGGGTGATATAATCATCCAGATGAATAACCACCACCTGAAGCTGCGCAGGCTGCAGCTGGTTTACCCGAGGCCGGGGAAAAGGCCGAATATCGTATTACTGGAGGCTCAGCTTGGCGGTAACCCCGAACTGGTTATTCTGGAGCCGTTTTTTGTTTATAATAACGAAGGGAATTATACGGTTCAGTTCTGGAACACCTATTACCCGGGTTTACCCTATCCTTCTACAGGCGGTGATTTTGTTGCCGAATAAACACTATACCTATATTGCCAGGTGCCGGAGCGGGGTCCTTTATACCGGATATACCAACGACCTTGAACGGAGAGCGGAAAAACACAACCGGGGTAAAGGAGCCAAATTTACGCGTGGGCGGGGTCCGGTTGAAATAATATACTTTGAGGAGTTTCCGTCTAAAAGTGCAGCTATGGTCAGAGAAGCTGAGATTAAACGATTGACGAAACCGGAAAAGCTAAAAATGATTGTGGTGACAGAAAATGAATGAGGATGCTAAACCTGGGAGTCTTTACCTGTGTGCAACACCGATTGGCAACTTAGAAGACGTAACTTTAAGGGCCCTGCGGATAATGCGGGAGGTAAGCCTGATTGCGGCTGAAGATACAAGACATACCAGAAAACTGCTGAGCCGCTATGATATCCATACCCCCCTGACAAGTTACCACGAACACAATAAGCGGGAAAAAGGACCAAAACTTGTTGCTCAGCTTAAAGAGGGAAAAGATATTGCGCTCGTCTCCGATGCCGGGACTCCGGGCATCTCTGACCCCGGGCAGGAATTAGTGCTGCTGGCTGTTGAAGAGGGCCTTACGGTAATACCGGTCCCCGGGGCTTCGGCCGTAATTGCAGCTTTAACCAGCTCCGGGCTGTCTACCGGCAGGTTCGCTTTTGAGGGGTTCCTACCCCGGGTAAGGAAAGAGAGAAATAAGGTCCTCAACCAGATTGTGGCAGAGGAAAGGAGTTTTGTCTTTTACGAGTCTCCCCAGCGCATTATGAAGACCCTTCAGGAAATCCTGACTTTTGCGGGTGATAGAAACATTGTCGTGGCAAGGGAACTGACGAAGGTCCATGAGGAGATTTTAAGAGGGCAGATATCACAGATAATTGAGCATTTCCGGGGTCATTCACCGAAGGGGGAGTTTACTGTTGTTTTAGACGGGCGGAATGATAAAACAAAAGAACTCCCCATCAGGAGTTCCTCTGATCTTTATAAAATGGTTACTGGTTATCTTGTTCAGGGATTTGACAAGAAAGGCGCCATCAAAGAGACGGCCCGCACTATCGGAATTAGTAAAAAAGAGGTGTACAGCGCGGTTCTTGAAGTGGAAAATAAATAATCGCAGCATGGTTTTTGGCAGAAAAAAAGAAAGACACTGTTTTCTTAACCGTGTCTTTCTCTTGTTTCTTACATGGCTTCTGCAGCCTGAGCCATTGAAAGAGCACACTCTTTGCAGACATTTTTACCCCGGAAATGTTGAATATTATCCGCGTTCCCACAAAAAACACAAGCAGGCTCATATTTCTTGAGGATTATCTTTTCGCTGTCCACATAGATTTCTAATGCATCTTTTTCATCAATCCCGAGGGTCCTTCTCAGTTCAATCGGAATGACTACCCTCCCCAATTCATCCACCTTACGAACAATACCTGTTGACTTCATGCACTTCTCCCCTTCCAGCAAGTTCCGACAATATATTACAAGTAAATGATACCAACCATTCCATTAAAAGTCAACCCTTTTTTCTAGAAATTATGTAAACGATAGGGATTACATGGTCGCTGGTGTTAGTATCATTTCCTTGAAAAATATACTGGATTAATATTGTATTCGTCAAGGGTTTTAAATAGTATTTCCTGCTAATTAAGAAATGATACGTTTCCCTGAGCTGGGATTTATATGGGAGGGGCCGCATTTTTTACCGGGTATCAGGGAAAACTTGACAAAAGGGGAGTTTGTAGGTATTATCTTACTAAAGGGTGGTACCACGGTGGATTACCCCTCGTCCCTTTAGTTATTTGGGAAGAGGGGTTTTTATATAGTTGCTAGCTGCTAGGTTCTAGTTACTAGTAAAATATCCACCATCAAGTAATTAAAAATGAAACAATGAACTAGCAACTAGCAACTAGCAACTAGCAACTAGCAACTAGCAACTAGCAACTAGCAGCTACTATAAGGAGGAACTATAATGAGTAAAGGCAGCTTTTACATCACTACACCAATCTATTATCCGAGTGACAATTTACATATCGGCCACGCGTATACAACCGTAGCGGCTGATACTATAGCCAGGTACAAGCGGATGACCGGCCAGGATACCTGGTTTTTAACCGGGTCTGACGAGCATGGGCAAAAAATACAGCGAACGGCTAAGGCTAAAGGAATTCAGCCCAAAGAATATGTTGACCAGATAGTCGCCGGTTTTAAACACCTGTGGAAAACTCTGGAGGTTTCTTACGACGATTTTATCAGGACTACTGAGGATAGACACAAGAAGGTAGTCCAGGATATATTTGTTCGGCTGCATGAACAAGGGGATATCTATAAATCAGAGTATGAGGGTTGGTACTGCACCCCCTGTGAAACGTTTTGGACCGAACGCCAGGTGGAAGGTAATATGTGCCCCGACTGCGGCCGGCCGGTCGAGCTGGTTAAAGAGGAAAGCTACTTTTTTAAAATGTCAAAATACGCTGACCGTTTGTTAAAGCATATTGAGGATCATCCGGGTTTTATTCAGCCGGTTTCCCGCCGCAATGAAATGGTTAATTTCATCAAACAGGGGTTGGATGACCTGTGTGTTACCAGAACGACCTTTAATTGGGGTATACCGGTACCGTTTGACCCTAAACACGTAATCTATGTCTGGTTTGATGCCCTGACCAATTACTATTCGGCTTTGGCCGGTGGACGGTCTGACAACTCCCTGGTCAGTAAGTACTGGCCTTGTGATGTGCATTTGGTAGGCAAAGACATCGTCCGTTTTCATACTATTATCTGGCCGATTATCCTGATGGCTGCTGGAATTGAACTCCCCCAAAGTGTTGTGGGCCATGGCTGGCTCCTTTTGGAAGGGGGAAAAATGTCAAAGTCCAAAGGCAACGTGGTTGACCCACTTATCTTAGTTGATAAGTACGGAGTTGATGCCATCAGATATTACCTGCTCCGGGAGCTTCCTTTTGGGGCTGACGGATATTACTCCGAGGACGCCTTGATCCAAAGAATTAATTCCGACCTGGCTAACGACCTCGGTAATCTTGTCAGCCGTTCTATAGCGATGGTTGAAAAGTACTTTGCGGGAGAAGTCCGACATCCGGCGGAAAATGACGCATTGGACCACGATTTAATTAAAACTGCCGGGGAAGTAATTGAAGAATATACCCAGCTGATGGAAAAATTCGAATTAAGTAACGCCCTGGCGGCTGTATGGCGCCTTGTCAGCAGGGCTAATAAATACATTGATGAGACGGCTCCATGGATTTTAGCCAGGGATGAAGGTAAAGCTGCCAGGTTGGGCACAGTCCTTTATAACCTGTTGGAAACGATTCGGGTTATTACTATAATGGTTTCTCCTTTTATGCCGCTGCTGCCGGCGCGGATTTGGGAACAAACCGGACTGGCTGACTGTAAGGAAGTTAAATCGTGGGATTCTCTTCAGAAATGGGGGGGATACCCCGCGGGGACCATTGTTAAACGGGGGCTGACCCTATTCCCCAGAATAGAGATAGAAAACCGCCACTCCGGGGAAAAAATTGTTCAGGATAATACTGAAGAAGAAAGTGGACATATATCTATTGAAGAATTCGCCAGGCTTGATTTGCGTCTTGCTGAAATAGTTAAGGCCGAAAAAGTAGAAAAGGCCGATAAACTGCTCAAGCTGGAAGTCGCCATGGGTGATGAGCACAGGACACTGGTGGCGGGAATTGCCAAGCACTATTCCCCCGAGGAGCTGGTCGGCAAAAAGATAATCATAGTTGCTAATCTAAAGCCTACGAAACTGAGGGGGATCCTTTCAGAGGGGATGATTTTAGCTGCATCCACCGGAGAAAATCTGGGAATACTCACTGTCGATCCCGAGAAAGATGTCCCGAGCGGGTCCAAAGTTAAGTAGCGGGGGTGGTTATAACGTTTTTTGATTCACATGCCCACCTGGATGACCGGAAATTTGACGCGGACCGCCACGAAATGCTGATGAGGGCTGGCCAGAATGGTGTCTCCAACATCATCAATGTTGGTTATGACATTCCTTCTTCGCGCAGGTCTGCAGCCTTGGCTGAAAAATACGATTTTATTTACGCAGCTGTGGGAATACATCCCCATGATGCTTCTGAGGCAGGGGAGAACAGCTTGGAGGAGATAAGATGTCTGGCTGCCAGCCCGAAAGTGGTAGCTGTTGGTGAGATGGGGCTGGACTATTACAGAGACTTATCTCCGCGAGATGTCCAACAGCAGGTGTTCAGGCAGCAAATCCGGTTGGCGGCCGATCTGCGGAAACCTATTATAGTGCACGACCGGGAGGCCCGTGGGGACATTATGAAAATATTGAAAGAGGAACGGGCCTCGGTTGCTGGGGGTGTTCTGCATTGTTTTTCGGGGAGCATGGAAATGGCCCGCGAATGCCTGAAAATGGAGTTTTACATCTCAATAGCAGGGCCGGTTACATTCCATAATGCCAATAAACTGCGGCAAATTGCCGCAGAAGTACCTTTAGACCGCCTGCTTATTGAGACAGATGCCCCATATTTGTCTCCGGAGCCCCATCGGGGAAAGCGCAATGAGTCCGCATATGTGGTTTTTGTCGGTGAACGCATTGCAGAGCTAAGAGGAATCCCGGTCAAAGAACTGGCAGCAGCTACTACTGCTAATACAAAGAGGCTTTTCCGGATAAAAGAATAAATCGTGAATTTGGACCAGCCCAAGTAAAAGGAAACCCCGGTATCTGACAACCGGGGTTTTAATTTTTTTGCGGTTCAAAGGAAGATTTCGTAAAATCTTGTTTTAGATAGTCGAACGGTTTTTCCGGCGGCCTTACACGGAGCGACAAGTTTCAGGATGTTCGGGTATTACAATAATAGGTGGAGGAGGGTAATATATGCTCGATCGTGACGGTACCGGGTGTCGTTTGTCGTTTTACCAAAATTCAGGCCTGACACTTTTATCTTACATCTTCTTTGGGCTGTTGGTTTTGGGGTTAACAGCATTTATGCATAATTCAATTAAGCGGGTGACAATTCTCTCAGGAGATAAGAAGGCCGCTTACTATACTTTTGCCCCAACAGTCCGCGAAGTAATAGCGGAAATCGGTATTAAGGAAAAAATACGTCTGTTAAAGGCCCCGGATTTATTAGCAGAAAACGAAACCGTTGATTATTACACCATATCCGAGGATTTGGCTGCCAAAGTAACAGACGGCATGAAAATCAGGGTTTATCGAAACCGGATTGAAAAAAGAGTAGAAAAGACAAATGTGGCGGCGCCTATACAGCGGGACTGGGATATCTTTCTGGAAGCCGGCAGGGAACGTCTGATTAGTCCCGGGCAAAACGGTCTTTTAAAAAATACGCTAATCCTTAATTACCGTGATGGGTTGGTCGTTTCCAGGCGGCTGACAAAAAGTCAAATGGTTATTGCTGCTCGTCCGAAGGTTATCGCCAGTGGTTCTTATGAAATTGTATCCCGTCAGTATAAGGCGCATAGCGGGCGACCGGTTAAGTTTATATCAACTGCCTATACGTATACCGGAAGCCATACGGCTGTTGGGGCTGCCACGAGGCGGGGGATAGTTGCTGTAGACCCTAAGGTTATTCGGTTGGGGACCCGTATGTACATTGAAGGGTATGGGTTCGCGGTGGCCGCTGACACAGGAGGAGCAATAAAAGGCAAAAAAATCGATGTGTTTTTGAAAACGCCCCATGAGGCCGTAAAATGGGGCCGAAGACTGGTAAATGTATATTTTTTATAAAATCACTGTAAAAAACTGACTTGTTATTGTGGTTTGGTTATAATAAAATAGTGGCACCATATATTTGGGAATGAAGAGGTTTTATTGAAAAAGTCCTAAAGTCTTCATGAGTTTGACAACAATCCCATTTTGGGTTAAAATAAAGAAACCCCTTTTAAAAATTAGATAAGGAGTGGTTAAATGCAGGCATACACCTCCCCGAAACGTTATTTCGGGTTCTTGGGTGGCAGCAGGCTGATCATCTGGTGCCTCGGGGTCGTTGTAGCGGCTATAATAATACTAACCGGTTTTTTCTACAATAGACATGAAATCAGGATACGTGCAGATGGCAAGGAAGTTAATGTAATTATTAGAGGTGGGACAGTAGCTGACGCAATCAAAAAGGCCAAAATTGATCTAGGCGAAAAAGATATTGTTGAACCGTCATTGAAGACCGGTTTTACCGAGGATTCACAAGTCAATATCACACGAATGATTCGGGTCAACCTGACTGCTGACGGAAACACGGTGGAACACTGGGTTACTATAGATACTGTAGGTCAAACCCTCAAAAAACTAAACATTGCTTTGAATCCGGGTGATCAGATTGTACCGGCAGCGGAAAAAAGAATAGGGAACGGAAGTACTATTGAAGTCATCAGGTTTAAAGAAAGCTATCTATATCAATCGATTGATATTCCTTTTAGGGTCGAGCGCCAGGATGATAACTCGCTGGAACGAGGATTGAGTAGAATTGTCCGGCAGGGACAAGAGGGGTTAAATCAAAGAACCGTTAAAATTACATTAAGAAATGGCAAGGAAATAAAACGGGAAATTATCGGGGACAAAATAATCCATAAACCTGTAAATAAGATTATTGCTTATGGTACTGTAAGAGTAAAGACGGTCTCAAGGGGTGAGCCGATAAAATTTACCAATGCTTTTAATATGAATTCGAGCGCTTATTCCCACACGGGACATAATACGGCCAGTGGGATTTACCCATACAGAGGTGCGGTTGCTGTTGACCCGAGAGTTATCCCGTTAGGTTCAGAACTATATATTGAGGGCTATGGTTACGCTAAGGCTCTTGACATTGGAAGCGCCATTAAAGGCAACAGAGTTGATTTGTTTTTTGAAACTGAAAGGGAAGCCCTCCGGTGGGGGCGCCGCTCTGTAAAGGTATATGTATTACAGTAAACAGGGAGGGAAAGGTCAAACCTTTCCCCTTTTTTTATCGGAGGCTTTGGTATGAAACTATACTCACCAGCAACGGTAAAGCAGATTATTGACAAATATAAATTTCATTTTCAGAAAAACCTGGGACAGAATTTCCTAATTGATGGAAATATTATTAACAAAATAGTCAAGTCAGCAAACATAAACAATCAGGATGTCGTCTTGGAAATCGGTCCCGGCATAGGAACATTAACCTGTGCCCTGGCAGATAAGGCTGCCAAAGTGATAGTTATCGAACTTGATAAAAATCTGGTTGTTATCTTAAAAGAAACCCTGGCCGGATATAACAACATTGAAGTCATATCAGGTGATGCGCTGAAAACAAACTTCGATGAAATAGTTTCCGCTAAGACCGATGGGCAATATGGCCTGGGGGCTAAGTCTTACAAGGTTGTAGCAAATTTGCCTTACTATATTACGACTCCGCTGATTATGCATGCCATGGAAAGCCACTTCAACATCGATTTAATGGTTTTTATGATCCAGAAAGAGGTTGCTGCACGAATGGTAGCGCCACCCGGGAGTAAGGACTATGGGGCCTTGACTTTAGGGGTCGGTTACTACAGTGAACCTCAATTGGTAGCTCGGGTGCCAAAAAAGGTTTTTATGCCCCAGCCCGAGGTTGAGTCAACGGTGGTCAGATTAAAAATACTGGATAACCCCCCGGTACCGGTTGAACGTGAGGAGGTTTTTTTCCAAGTAGTGAGGGCGGCTTTCGGTCAGCGCCGGAAGACCCTCATCAATGCCTTAACAGGGGGGATGGAGGAATTGGACAAAAACCAGATCGGGCAGGTTTTGGCTGAATTGGGAATTGACCCCGGCCGAAGAGGTGAAACCTTAAGTTTTCAAGAATTTGCGGCAATTGCCAACATCATATCACGAAACAAAGCGAAGGAGTGACCAACTCAGAGTCACTCCTTTTTCCTTTAATTTTTATCGATAATCCCCGTCTTAAAAGATACCACAGAGGACCTAGCGCAGCAAAGCTGCAATCAAACATTTGAAAAAAGCCGCGGATGACGCGGATGAACGCGGATTAGAACGACGCGGATAAAACATATAAAAATTAAAAAAGTGAAAAATATTTAATTTTTGTTTTATTATCTGCGTTCCCAAGAGGAATACCAGTGAACATCCGCGTTTATCAGCGTCATCCGCGGCTAATTAAAAAATCATTTTTTCTGACCCTAGGCCAATTAAAATTTAGTTTAAAAAACAAACTTTCACGAAGTAGTAGTACAGAGAGTAAGCAGTAATATCTACTCCCTAGTTCAATTCAGTAAATCTGTATCTTGAGAAATAACTAAATACAAAAACATTTTTACTGCTCGGATATTCTTACCCTCGGTTTTCTTTTTTACATAGATGTAACTCCAGCAATTAATCTTTCTTATCCAAGTTCCTTCGCGACTTTTTAAAACCGCGGAGTTCGCGGAGATAACGGAGTACGCGGAGGAGAAAGAATCCTTATACTTAAGTTTTTCATTTTATAAAATTTGACACTTAATAAACTTAATAAGTTCATTTTTTTCTCCGCGTTCTCCGCATCCTCTGCGGTCTCCGCGGTTTTATGATATTTATTCATTAAAGTATCACATTTCCCAAATAGGAAGAGAGAGCAAGGGTTAGCAATGACTCTCTGCGCCCTCTTATTCCCAGTGAATCTCATTATCTCCGCGTTCTCCGCGGTTGTTTTTAAAATTGATTGCAGCTTTGCTGCGCTAGGTTCTCTGTGTTTTCTTTCAGCTGATACCTGACATCTGGCGACTAGCCACTTAAGCGCATGGCCCATATCCCTAACAGTGCACCGACCACAGAGACCAGCCAGAACACCCGCACGACCTTCTGCTCCGACCAGCCTAACAATTCAAAATGATGGTGTAATGGACTCATCCGGAAAACCCTTTTCCCTGTCAGCTTAAACGAGATGACTTGGATGATTACCGACATGGCCTCAACCACATATATAATCCCCAAAAAAGGCAAAAACAGTTCTGTCCTTGTTAATACAGCCAAGGCAGCCAGGGCGCCCCCGAGGGCCAGGGATCCGGTGTCTCCCATAAATATCTTGGCCGGATATACGTTATGTATCAAAAAACCCAAACACCCACCGGCTAATGCCGCAGCAAATACTGCCCCCCCGCTGACAGGTTTGCCTGTCATCATGGTAATCAACACAAATGCCCCCGAGGAAACCGCCATTGAACCGGCAGCCAGTCCGTCCAGTCCATCGGTAAGATTAACTGCATTTGTGATGAATACTATGGTCAGGACGGAAAATATCAGGTACAGGACCGGGCCGAGGGCGAGTTTATAACTGGTAAAGGGGACAATCAGGTCTGTACCCCTGCCAAGTACAAATACCGCGATCAGGGAAACCAGGATGGCTGCTCCAAACTGCCCGGCCAGCTTTTCCCGGGCCCGCAGCCCTAATGGGCGTTTGATAATAACCTTGATGTAATCATCAATAAACCCGATGATACCAAATGCTAAGGTTGTCCCCAGGAGTAATAAAACATGGCCGTCAAGAGTCCCAAAAATAAGGGTTCCGACTACCGCTCCGGTCAAGAACAAAAGGCCGCCCATCGTCGGTGTCCCGGCTTTCTGAAGATGCCGCTCAGGGCCGTCTGTTCTGATATACTGGCCAAATTTCAAGTTGTACAGGACAGGTATCAGAAGCGGACCCATCAAAAATGCAGTTAAAAAGGCTGCTGCAAAACCATACAATACCCCGCTCAATCAATTCTCCCCCTAATATGTTTCTCTGTCTATGCCAAACTTTTTATTCCTAAACCTATAACAGGTCTTCTACAATCTCTTCCATTTTCATGCCCCGTGACCCCTTCACAAGTACGACATCACCGGCCTGAATTATGCGGGCCAGGAATTTCTTTACATCTGCATTAGTGTCAAAACTGATTATTTCTGCCGGAGGGCTTTGCGCCATAGCAGCCCCCAGAGCAATTTCCGCAGCAAGGTTCCCCACTACGATAAGCACATCAGCCCCCGCCGCGGCAGCTGCAGCCCCGACTTCCTGGTGGCCCTCAGCAGCCCGTCGGCCCAGCTCATACATGTCCCCGAGAATAGCCACCTTTCTGCGGCCCCGTCCGACGTCGGCCAGGATCTGCAGGGCGGCTTTGACAGAAGCGGGATTGGCGTTGTATGTATCATTGATAACTGTAGCCTTTTCCCCTTCCATGATTTCCAGCCGCATCGAGGTCAGCCTGGTATTTTCGATGCCTTCTTTTATATCGGCCAGGGTTAATCCGGCTTCCAGCCCTACCCCTACTGCAGCCAGAGCATTCAGCATATTATGCCGGCCGGGGACAGGCAGGTTAACCTCAATTTTTCCAGCCGGGGTATCAGCTGTAAAGCTCAACCTTTTCCCATCTTTAGTAGTAATATCGACAGCTTTTATTGGGACATCGCCCCCAGCGCCATAAAAGATAACCCTGCCCCGGCACCGGGCGGCCTGCTGTCTGACGAGAGGGTCATCACCGTTTAAGACGGCAAAACCCTTTTCCGCAATTTGGTCGAGGATTTCACCTTTGGCTTTGGCGATGTTGGCTACCGAGCCCAGCCTCTCCAGGTGGGTCTCCCCGATATTGGTGATGACAGCCCCATCAGGCCGGGCAATCCCAGCCAGCAGGCTGATTTCCCCCAAACCGCGCATGCCCATCTCCAGGACAGCCGCGCCATATGTATCGTCAAGCTTTAGCAGGGTAAGAGGAAGCCCTATTTCGTTATTATAATTACCTTCTGTTTTCAGGGCTGGCCATTTCCGGGCCAACACGGAAGCAATCATATCCTTCGTCGTAGTCTTACCGTTGCTCCCCGTAACCCCTATGACAGGCCCGCGAAAGTGCTGCCGGTTAAACCGGGCCAAGTTCTGCAGAGCCTCCAGGGTATCCCTGACTAAAATAACCGGCCCCGGCCATAAACCGGTGTCCACCCGGCGGTTTACAATTACCCCGCCGGCCTTCCCGGCCACAGCCCGGTCAATAAAATCATGGGCATCAAACCGGTCTCCGACCAAAGCTATAAAAAGGTCCCCCGGGCAAATCTGCCTGGTATCTGTAGATACGCTGGCAAATACGGTTCCCGGATCCCCCTGAATTATCTCACCCGATAACGCTGCAGCTATTTGAGCTGCAGTAAATTCTTTCATGGGATTCACCTCTATTAACAGTTGCTAGTTGCTAGTTGCTAGTTCCTAGTCGAAAAGAGCATTGTCAGTGACTTGACGTTAGCTGTTTATGGGAAGTGAAAGTATTACCTAGATACTAGCAACTAACAACTAGCAACTAGCAACTACTAAGACGCTGCTTCAATATTTCAGCGGCCACTTCCCGGTCATCAAAGTGCAGTACCTTATCCATCACTAATTGATATGTTTCATGGCCTTTCCCGGCAATCAGCACAACATCCCCGGATTGGGCCATGTTTACAGCATAAGCGATAGCTTCCCGACGGTCAGGGATAACTGTATATTTGGACGTATCCCCGGCTTTTCTGGCCCCGGTCTCAATCTGGGATAGAATAAACATAGGGTCTTCTGTCCGGGGGTTATCAGAAGTCAGGACTGAAAAATCGCTCAACCTGGCTGATAATTCTCCCATCACCGGCCGCTTGGAGCGGTCCCTGTCGCCCCCGCAGCCAAACACCGTGATAACCCGGCCGGCAGCAAACCCCCGGGCCGAGGTGATTATGTTCTCTAACCCGTCAGGGGTATGGGCATAATCGACCAGTACAGAAAAGTCCTGTCCTTCATCGACCTTTTCCAGGCGGCCTGGTACCCCGTTTACAAATTCGAGGGCCTTTTTGATTGAGTCAAGCTCGATTCCCTCAACAAATCCTACCGCCATGGCGGCCAGGGCGTTGTAAACATTAAACAAGCCTGTCAGGCGCAGGCCCAGGCATATGTCACCTTTAGGCGTGGACACATCAAAGGCCACCCCATTAGCCCGCAGGTTAATGCTGCCGGCCTTTAGATCACAGTCTTTGTCCACTCCGTAGGTAAGCACTTGGCCTGTTACAGCCTCAGTAATTTCCCCGGCTTTAGGGTCATCGATATTCACAATCCCGTATTTCTTTTTTTGTTTACCGGAATACCGTTCGAGGTTAGCGAACAGTTTTTTCTTCGCGGCCAGGTAATTGTCCATTGTTTTGTGGAAGTCCAGATGGTCGAGCGTGATATTTGTAAATACAGCTGTGTCAAATTCCACACCGGCTACCCGGTCGAGTTCCAGGGCATGTGATGAGACTTCCATCACAACATGGGTTACACCCTCATCCACCATCTCTTTTAAAAGGAGCTGCAGGTCAAGGGACTCCGGGGTAGTGTTCGTCACCGGTAAAATCCGGTCACCTATTTTATTCATGATTGTCCCAATAAGTCCAACCTTATAGCCGACTTCTTTGAAAATCTCCTCAATGAGGTAAGTTGTAGTCGTCTTACCGTTTGTCCCAGTAACTCCAACCATCGTCAGCTTCCGGGATGGGAAACCGGCCAAAGCAGCCCCCATTAAAGCCAGGGCTTTCCGGCTGTCCCCGGTAAGAACGAGGGGTACCCCCTCAGGGACCTCAACAGGCTTCTGGGCCACCACTGCAGCCGCCCCCCGGCTCAAAGCTGCGGAAACATAGTTATGCCCGTCTGTCTTGAAACCCTCCACACAGACAAATACATAACCCGGCCGAACCTTCCGGGAGTCGTAGCTTATCCCCGGAACCTCTATTTCAAGGTCTCCCCGCGTTTCAACAATATCTATCTGTCCAATTAACTCAGCCAGTGTTTTCATTAATACCTCCAAAGTCAGCCTATAATAGTATATCAATATTTCCGACTTTTGTTTATCAATTATTATTGGCAGCAAACAGCCACTTTATCCAATATTATGTAATGTAAAACGAAGTGGGGCAGACCCTCTGCCTGAGGAATACCGGTAACACCGGGCAGATGGTCGGCCCCCCTTATGCTTACTGTCATGGAGACGGTTCAGGAACAGGCGGTGAAAAGATAACTGTAATCGTCGAACCGGACTTCACCTTAATTCCCGGCGCCGTTTTTTGTTGGACAGCCATCCCGGTGCCTTCCGGATTTAATTGTAAGCCGAGCCGACCCAACAACTGTCCGGCTTCACGCATCGTCATTCCGGTCAAATCAGGCATCGTAACCTCCTGCCCGCTGGGGACACCCCGGCCCTGCGTCCCAAGATAAATGATAACCCGCGTCCCGGCGGGGAATTTGGCTCCCCCTTTAGGCTGCTGGTTGACGCCCCATGAGCCTTCCCCCTCAAATTTCGTTTCCAGACCCGCCTCTGCCATTATCCTTTGGGCATCTTCAAGAGAAGTATTGACTACATCAGGTACGAGGACTTCAGCTTTTTCCGTCCTGTTTTTGATTTCATC
>Ga0074195_1002376_pt1 | contig 21322 bp, 22 predicted proteins | sample EPASupsiteHSE623_FD_64525 | JGI IMG/M metagenome (GOLD analysis project Ga0074195, IMG submission 64525) | Bioremediated contaminated groundwater from EPA Superfund site, New Mexico - Sample HSE6-23 | ecosystem: Environmental > Aquatic > Deep subsurface > Groundwater > Contaminated ...
GAGAAAGCAGATCCAGACCAGTGTCCAGCAAGCCATAATTGCTAAAGTTTCACAAGTATGACATTTTAAAAAAACGCGGCGGTATGTCATTTCTATTAAACTTTGACACATGCGTGTTTCATGTTTTCTGATTATGTGTTATAATTTAAATGACAAAAAATAAATACAAAAAGAAAAGGATGTGGTTTATAAACGACATTAATCTCAAAAAACAAGCCGATGAATTGGGGGTGAAAATTTGGCAGACTCCTGGTTTTCTTTTTCTCATGATTGGCCTAGTTGCCGTGGTTGTCATGTTGGCTACCTACCTTATTTCCCGAAATTATGATCGGCCGGAAGTCCTCATCGCGTCAGAAAGCGTGGTGGCAATTTTGATTCTTATCATTGGCACCTCAATTGTTCGGGTGGTGGAAGGAATTACCAATTTGAACAAAATAAAAAGCGAATTCATCTCCGTTGCGTCGCATCAACTCCGCACTCCTCTTTCCGCCATTCGGTGGGAAACAGAACTTCTTCTTTCCAAACAAAGAAAAGGACTCAGCAAAAAACAACTGGAAAATATAGAAAACATCAGCGTTCTTAGCGCCCGAATGACGCGGCTGGTCAATGATCTTTTGGACGTGGTTCGAATTGATCAAAAAAGATTGGTACTCAAAAAAACATCAACTGATTTAACTAAGATTATTTGTGAGAAAGTAGATGAGCTGAGGCCTCTTTTTGAAGAACGAAATATTGAAGTGGTGGTGAATTGCAAAAAGAATGTTCCTAAGATCCTTTCTGACCCGGAAAGAATCCGAATGGTGATGGATAACTTGATTAGTAATTCTGTGAAATATACGGTCAATCAAGGGAAGATAGAGATAAAACTTTTTCGAAAAGATGATCTAGTGTTGTTTTCCATAAAAGACAACGGCGTAGGCATCCCGGAAGAACAGCACAAAAGGGTCTTCGAGAAGTTTTTTAGAAGCGATAATGTGGTTAAATATCAAACCGAAGGGACCGGACTCGGCCTTTATATCACCAAAAGCATTATCGAACAGTCGGGCGGAAAAATTTGGTTTCAGTCAGTGGAGAATCTCGGAACAATTTTTAATTTTGCATTGCCGATAAGAAAATAAACAATAACCGATACGAATTTTATGCGAAAAAATTAGATAGATCACTCGTGGCATTCGTATGTAATTCGTAGATTAGTATCGATTATGGAAAAGAAAAAAATTTTAATCATTGAAGATGAAGCCACTTTGCAAAAAGCGTTGAGTGAGTTTCTGTCCGAGGAGGGTTTTGAGGTTGTGAGCGCTATGGACGGTGAGGTTGGAAGTGAGGCGGCGAAGAGAGAGAAGCCGGACTTAATAATTTTGGATATAATTTTGCCCAAAAAAGATGGCTATCAAGTCATGGAAGAACTAAGAAAATTAGAAATCACAAAAAATATTCCTATCATTTTGCTAACCAATTTGGAAAGCCCGGAAGATATTCAAAAAGCCTTTGAGAGAGGAGCAACCACCTATCTTATCAAATCGGATTACAAGTTAGAAGATATTACCAGAAAGATAAAAGAATCTTTGGAAGAAAATTAAAAACAAAAAATGAGAATTGAGAATAGTCAATTACATGATTTTATCAAGGATTCCGGGATGATAGCGGATGCTGATTTGGCAGCTGCCTATCAGGAATCAGAGAAAAACCAGGTTCCGTTGGGCGGAGTTTTGTTGGAAAAAAAACTGGTTGATGATGTCCAACTTAAAAAACTTTATGCTTACATTTTGGGTGTTCCTTTTGTGGATCTCAAAAAAGAAACTATTTCTGCTGATATTTTGCAAATAGTTCCCGAACCTATTGCTAGAAAATACAAGGTGGTATCTTTCGAAAAAGACGGGAAAGATTTGAAGATTGCAATGCTCAATCTGGATGATATCCAAACAGTGGATTTCATCAGAAAAAAAACCGGGCTCAAGATCATCACTTGTCTTACTACGGAAGAAAGCATCGAATCGGTATTGAAGCAATACAGCAAGAGTCTCAAAGCGGAATTTGGAGATATTATCAACAAAAATTCTATCGAAGTTTCAGAAGAAGAAGTGGATGAAGATTTAGAAAAAGTGGCGCAAGGATTGCCGATTATACGAATTGTCGATACACTCATAAAGCACGCCATGCTTCAGATGGCCAGTGACATTCATATCGAACCGGACGAAAAAGAAGTTCGGGTGCGGTATCGTATCGACGGAATTCTTCATGACGCTATGACTCTTCCCAGACAGGTGAAAGAAGGAATTGTTGCCAGGATTAAGGTTTTGTCCAATTTGAAACTGGACGAACATCGCGTGCCGCAAGATGGGCGTTTCAAAATCGAAAAAGATGGAGCGAAGATGTCTTTTCGGGTGAGCATTCTTCCCATCTTTGATGGAGAAAAGATAGTGATGCGTCTTTTGGATGAGTCTTCCAAGGGGCTTACATTGGAAGCTATGGGGCTTCGAGGCGCTGGGCTTGAATCAATCCACCGAGAAATTAGAAAACCAAACGGGATGATTTTGGTGACTGGCCCGACCGGTTCTGGAAAAACGACGACGCTTTATACAGTTCTTGATATCTTAAATACTCCCGAAGTAAACATCAGCACAGTTGAAGATCCGGTAGAATACCGTATGTCTCGGGTCAATCAAACGCAGATTCATCCCAAGGTCGGACTCACCTTTGCGGCAGGACTTCGCTCTCTTCTTCGTCAAGATCCGGATATCATCATGGTGGGTGAAATTCGAGACAAGGAAACAATGGAAATGGCGCTTCATGCGGCTATGACTGGGCACTTGGTGCTCTCAACTCTTCATACTAACAGTGCCGCTGGAACGCTCCCTCGGCTTCTTGACATGGGAGCGGAGCCTTTCTTGGTGGCTTCTACCGCCAATGTCATCATTGCTCAGCGCTTGGTGCGAAAGCTTTGTCCTGATTGCAAAAAGGAGTATGTTCTTTCCGAAAAGGAATTTGAAACGCTCAAGGAAAGTTATGATATGGAAAAAATTCTCGCAGTGGTAAAAGAGAACGAAGCGACTAAAGGGAAAATCAAGGAAAAAGACAAATGGCAATCGATTAAAATTTATAAACCGGCGGGTTGTGAGCAATGTAACGATGGATACAGGGGACGAAATGGAATTTATGAGGTGCTGGAAATGGATGATGAGATAAAGAAGCTTGTTTCCCAAAAAGCTTCCGCGGAAGATATTGAATCTAAGGCGAGAGAAAAAGGAATGATTACTATGATTGAAGACGGATTCATAAAGGCAGTTTTGGGGATCACGTCAGTGGAAGAGATTTTGCGAGTAACTAAAGAATAATCAGTGGTTAAGAATTATGAAAGTATTTTATACAGCTAAAAGTTATTCCGGAGAAACAAAAAGCGGTGAGCTTGAAATCAAAAACGAGCGGGATTTGGTGACGCAACTGCGGTCGGAAGGTTTTATCTTAACGTCTTTCAAGGAACTAGACGAGGAAAATAAGAACAAGATCGAGATTAAATTTTTCGACCGTTTTTTTTCGGTGCCTCTAAAGGACAAATTGATGTTCACTCGAAATTTGGGAGTGATGGTCTCATCGGGACTGCCTCTTTCGCGGGCGATAAAAAATCTGGAAGCGCAGACGAAGAATAAAAAATTTGCCGGAATTTTAGAAGAAGTTTATAAAGATATTCAGGAAGGGTCCACTTTTTCCGATAGCTTGGCGAAGTATCCGCTGGTGTTCAATGATCTTTTTGTTAATATGATTCGGGTGGGTGAAACCAGTGGAAATTTGGAAGAGGTGCTTGGTATTTTAGCCGTGCAATTAGAAAAGGAACATGAGCTTATCAGCAAAGTACGCGGGGCGATGGTTTATCCGGTGGTTATTTTGATCGCTATGGTGGGGGTGATGATTGTTATGCTGACTTATATTTTGCCAAAAATAACCGGAGTCTTTAAGGACATGGAAGTTGATTTGCCGGCTTCTACTAAATTTGTTATTGCTCTTAGTGACGCGCTTAAAAATCATGGACTTTTGATTGCGATTGGTTTTTTTGTTCTGTTGTTTTTTCTCCGATTTTATTTTCAAACGGCTGCCGGGAAAAAAACCAAAGGATTCATAACCATCAATTTGCCGGTTATAAAGGGGATTGTCATCAAAGTCAACTGCGCCCGGTTTGCCCGCATTTACAGTTCGCTTTTGAAAAGCGGTGTCTCAGTCATTGAAGCTCTAAAGATATTATCCGCTACCCTTACCAATTATTATTATCAAAACGCTTTTGATGAAAGCATCGAGCAGGTGCAAAAGGGTGTCACTCTCAGTTCGGTGATTAAAAAAAACGATAAAATATTCCCGCTTTTGGTTTATCAGATGATTGAAGTTGGGGAAGAAACAGGAAAAACAGAAGAAGTTCTTTTTAAATTGGCTGAGTTTTATGAAGATGAAGTCAATCAAATTACCAAGAATATGTCTTCAATCATTGAGCCCGTTCTTATGATCGTAATCGGAACGGCGGTTGGTTTTTTTGCTGTTTCGATGCTGCAGCCGATGTATAGTCTTATGAATAATATAAAATAAAATGTTTTTTGCTCAAGAGAAAAAATACAAAAACAAAAGGAAAAAAATTTTAGGCGGAGTCACCATAATTGAAGCGCTGACGGTTCTCTTTATTTTTTCTTTGATTACAACAGCTTTTTATTCGGTTATCTCTTTGGGAATTCGCTATATTCAAGATTCAAAGAATAGGCTGGCGGCTCTTTCGGTAGCTAACGAAAGAATGGAAATCGTCAGGAACCTCAAATACGATAATATTTTAACCAGCGGTATGGGCGGGAATATACCGGAGGATGAGGACGTGGTAGAAAATGGAAAGCAGTTTCATGTTCATACGGTTATAGGTTATGTAGATGATGATTACGATAGTATTTATGCTAATGGGGATGTTATTCCCGGTGATTACAAAAAAGTTATAATTACCGTGTCGTGGGGGGCTTCTTCGCTAAACAATCATCCGGTGGAATTGTTGTCCCGGTTTGTTCCTCCCGGATTGGAGGTGCTCAATCCCGGGGACGGTATCCTTTCTATCAATGTTTTCAGCGATCAGCCGGGCGGAACAGGAATTTCTGGTTCAGATGTTCATATTGTCAACCCTGATACTGGACTGGATACCTATCAACAGACAGATCCCGGCGGCAATGTTATTTTGGTCGGTTCCCACATTATGGATTCAATTCAAAAGTACCGAATTACTGTGGCTAAGAGTGGATACGAAACCGTAGCCACAATGCCGCCTTATCCGGACACGCCTTATAATCCTACTTTTACTCACGCGTCAGTAGCGGCGGGATTTCTGAATGTATTTAATATAATTCAAAATGAATTAGCAGATTTAAAAATATCTACAGTTGGTTACCTTAGTCAATCAATTGGCAATATTGATTTTCATCTTGAAGGCGGAAAGCAAATAGGAACGGAAGTTTATGATCCTTTGGATCCTACTCCTAGTGAGGCTATTTATAATCTGGATATGGAAGAAACAACCAATTCTTCCGGAGAAAAGGATTTTAGTGAAATAAGTCCTGGCCAGTATACGTTCTCTCTTTCTCCTTCTGTTACCAATTTTGAATTTATCGGCACTGATCCGCCTTTTCCTTATGATGTGGTAGACGGAAAGATGATTTATGTTTTTCCTTTGAGTTCTGATCCTGTGCTGACGCTAAAAGTCAGACTGGCGGATAAAAATGTGACATCCCTTTTGGTTTCGGTTTTGAATAACAATGATGGATTTCCCATCTCTGGGGCAAGTGTGCAACTCACAAATGGAGCGGGATATGATGTTACTCAAACGACCGGAGTTGATGGAAGGGTTTTTTTCCCGACAACTGCCGATCCTTTTCTAAGTGGCATATATGACCTAAAAATAACGGCGGACGGTTTTTCTGACAGCAGCTCTCAGGTAACGGTTGATGACAATCAATTGAAAATAGAAGCAGTAAATTTGACAGCTATACCCATATAAAACCAAATGAATAAAAGAGAAGACGAAAAAACAAAAAATAAGCAAGGACTTACTTTGGTTGAAACGCTTATTGCGATAACTATTTTTACTATTGGCGTAGAAGGATTTACGCTTCTTTTTCTCCATACATGGAAAAGCAATTCTTACACTTTTGAAATGGGTCAATCTTCAATGGCTGTTTCGCAAGGGGTTAATAAGATGGTGGGTTATATAAGAGGGACCAGACAAGCAGACAATGGCGCTTATCCGATTAAGTCGGCTAATGATAACGATTTGGTACTTTATTCCGATTATGACAAAGATAATATTACTGAGAGGCTGCACTTCTACAAGAGTGGACAAAACATTCTAATGGGAGCGACTGAGCCGACCAGTGCTATGCCTAGGACATATCCCGAAGAAGACGAGGAAACATTCACTATTGTTAGTAGCATTGTGAATACTTCCACCGAACCAATATTTTATTATTATGACAAAGATTATGCTGGAGATTCAGCTGACAGTCCTATCACCACTCCTGCTCCGGTTTCTGAAATCAGACTGGTAAAAATTCATCTGAAAATAAATATCGATCCCAACAACGCTCCAGACAACATAGAGTTACAAACATTTGTTGAAATGAGAAATTTAAATGACTATGATCGAATCCATTAAAAATAAAAAATTAAGAACTATGGATAAGAAAGAAATAAAAAGAAGCATAAAAAGACAGGGGTCGGCCTTAGCTTATGTTTTGGTTATCTTGACGGTGGTTATGATTATCTTGACTTCAATGTTGGGTTATGTTTCTTCTCAGCTTAAGTTTAGTTTCAACCGGGTCGAAAAAGAGAAAGCTTTTCAGATTGCCGAAGCCGGAGCTTATTATTACCGGTGGTATTTAGCCCATGAAACATCCGGAAAAACCGCTCAGCAAGTCAATGATTTTTGGGAGAGTGGCAATGCATTGGGGGACATTTCACCCTATGAGGCTGATTATGAGGGTTTAGGAAAATATAGTATTGAGGTAGACGTTCCCACGCCTGGGTCGACAATCGCGGTTGTTAGATCAACGGGATGGAGTTACAAAGATCCGGACTTGAAAAGGACTGTTCAAGTGCGGTTTCGTCGGCCATCCTGGAGTGAATATATATTTTTGTCCAATAGCTTCATGAATTTCGGCAGTGAAGCTGTAACATACGGGAAGGTTCATTCCAATGGAGGTATTCGTTTTGATGGTGTGGCGTATAACACGGTTAGTTCTCTTTTGCCTTCTTTTGATGACGACACTTATGGCGGAAATCGAATGGAATTTGGAGTGCATACCACGGTTAATCAGGCAGATCCGGCTGCTCCTGCTTATCCCTGGCCAGACGGAACTGTTCCCGAACACTCGGATGTTTTTAAGGGCGGGAGAGAGTTCCCTGTTCCGGAAGTGAATTTTGCCGGGGTTATAAGTGACCTGGCCTATATGAAAAGTCAAGCGGAGAGCGGGAATGGAAAATATTTTGATGGAACAGGGGTGGGCAGAAAAATTACCATAAAAACCAATGGCACTTATGATGTTTGCAAAGTTAACACTGAAGGTAATAACAATACTCATGCGATAAGTTCTTTTAGGGGGGTGGTCAGCGGCGCTTCTGGCATATACAGCGGGACGAATGGAGATTCTTGCAATACTCCGCATTGTTGTACTTCTGCAATATGCCCTTATATTCAACCCAGTAAACCCAATAGAGGAAAATGTGTTACTATGGAAAATTATCCTATTGTTGATGGAGGAGTTGTCTTTGTGGAAAACAATATTTGGGTGGAAGGAACAGTTAACAACAATCGTTTAACGATTGTTGCAGCCAACTTGTCGACGGGCGGAGAACAAAAAGATATTTATATCGGAATAAGCAACAACGATTTGCTTTACACTGCTTATAATTGCAACAATATGTTGGGACTTATTGCCCAACAGGATATTCGGGTGTTGGGCAGCTGTCCGGAAGATTTTACCGTTGATGCCGCTCTTATGGCTCAAGGCGGTTTGGTCGGGATTAATGATAATGGTTTTAGCGGGAAGGATCGACTCACTTTTAATGGAGCGATCGTATCATACCTTCAGCCGTATTTCCATCATGGCAACAGTGGATTTGCTGTTCGATTTTATAATTTCGACAATAACTTGCTCTATTGTCCGCCTCCATATTTTCCGACCGGCAACGAGTATTCCATAGATCTTTGGGAAGAGCTATAATAAAATCACGAATCACGATACATGTAACAGACAACAATAAAATGCAAATGAAGAATCAAAAAATAAGTTTTATATAGTGCATGTTTCATGCTAGATAACTATGGGTTTTTTAACTAAAAATATTATTGGTTTTGATGATCGGCTTTGTGGAGTAGATCTTAGCGACCAGTCGGTGAAGATTCTTCAATTGGAAAAAGACGGTCGTATTGATAGGATAAGAAGTTTTAGCAATTTGGAAATTCCAAGAGGCTACATTAGTGACGGCTATATCGTGGAAAAGGAAAAAGTGGCTCAAATTTTGAAATTAGCTATTAGGCAAGCAAGCCCGAAAAAAATTAACACCCAAAAAATTTTTTGTTCTCTTCCGGAGTCAAAAGTTTTTTTGCGTATCATCACTATTCCCAAAATGAATCCCGAAGAGGCCAAGGAAGCGGTAAAGTGGGAATTGGAAGCCAGCATTCCTCTTTCGGTTGATCAAGTCTATTTTGACTGGCAGTTTATCGACGAAGCGGGAGGGAAGCAGAATGTCCTTACGGTTTCCGTGGCCAAGGAAATAGTGGATAACATTATTGAAGTACTCGAAATGGCAGATCTTCGTGTGTATGGCCTTGAAGTGGAATCAGTGGCCACGGTTCGAAGCCTTATCCCCAAAGAAGTTTCAAAAAAGGACATTTTCTTAATTGTCGATTTGGGAGCCACTCGGACAAGTTTTATAATTACAGAAGGCAATATCCCATATTTTACTTCCAGTATTCCTTTTTCTTCCGATACATTGACGGACATAATTTCAAAAACTTTGGGCGTTTCATTGGAAGAAGCGGAAAAAATGAAACTTAGCTATGGGGCGGAACGGTCACTTGAAAATCAAGCGGTTTATGCGGCAGTGGGGCCGGCCATTGAAAACTTAATTGTAGAGATCGAGAAAACTATTGATTTTTATCATAATATGAAAAAGAATTCCTTGGAAGTTGAGAGAGTTATCTTAAGCGGTGGCGGATCCAATCTCAAAGGGCTATTGCCCTATCTTGCCACTCGGTTAAATAAGCAGGTCGTAATCGGCGATCCTTGGACTAACTTATCACTAGGACAAAAGTTGCCAGTTATAAGCAGAGAGAAATCATTATCATTCACCACCGCTATCGGTCTTATAATTTAATTTTCATTATGGAAATAAGAGTTAATTTGCTTCCTGAACACAAAAGGGAAGAATTGGAAAAAGCAAAGCGACTGAGAATTTTGATGTTTTTGGAGGTATCCATTATTGTCATCGGTTTTGTTTTTTTCACGTCCTTGTTTTTTTATGATAAAATTCTAAGCATCAGCATTGCCTCGATGGATGAACAATCTGAAAGTAAGACAGATGCGGGAGATTTTAAGCGGATGAAACAATTGGATGACGAATTCAAGGCGATTAACACCAGAATGGCGGAAATTTTTGAGATGGAGAAAGATCAGATGTGTTGGTCGAATTTGTTGCTTAAGTTGAGCCAAATCGTTCCGGAAAAAATAATGTTGACGGATTTTTCTACAAAAAACTATAAAGTGTTCATTGTCGGGGTGGCGGACGATCGGGACAGCCTTATCGCCTTTAAGGATCGATTAACTCAAGAAAACTGTTTTGAAGAGGTCAATTTGCCACTTTCCAATTTGGTCTCTAAGGACAACATCAGCTTTCAAATTGATTTAAATATAAAAAGAGATTGCCTAAAAAAGAAATGAAACCATTTTTAAAGAAACATAATTTTACTGTTATCGTTTCAGCCTTCCTGCTCGTGATAATCGGAGGAGTAAATTTTTTGGCACTGCCTCTCATTCAAAGCATTCGATCCAAAGCTGATACCATTCAGGAAAAAATTATTGATAATGAGATAAAAACCAAACGGGTGGAACAGATTTCGCAGATGGAAGAAGATCATGCTCTTATCGGAGAAAAAAAGAATTTTTTTGAGGTGATTCTCGACAAAGAAAAAGAAGTAACTTTCATAAGCGGCCTGGAAAAAATGGCGGAAGAAACGGGAAATCAAATTGAGCTTTCCATTGGAGAGGCGAATGATCCTAACAAAAAAGAAAAACCAACCACTGGCGCTAGTAAAAAAAAGGATGAGGAAAAAAGCATCGCCGAAACGCTGTCATATAAAGATTATTTTCTGATGGAGATTAAGCTTAAGGGAGATTATGATGGTCTGGTAAACTTTATGAGTAGATTGGAGAATTTTGAATATCGGGTAAACGTTTTATCTTTGGGAATAAAGAAAGAAAAGGAGAAAGAGAAATCCGAGCTTTTCGCGCGAGCGGGGGATTTGTTTCAGCCGGTAAAAAGCGAGGAGGGAAAAGTGATTTCGGAAGAAAAACCGGAAGAAAAGGAAATTCTTTCCAGCGTAATTAGTTTAGTGGTTTATACAAAAAAATGAGAGGATTTAAAATAGATATAGCAAAAATCAAGGAGCAACTTCGCCCGAGAAATATGTATAACAGCTTTTTTGTTTTTCTCGCCAAAAAACACCGGGGGATTCTTTTTTTGGTATTTTTGCTGCTTATGGGGTATTCTGGTTTTGTCTGGTATCAATATATTTATGCTCATCAATGGGAAAAAAGCAGAAAAGATGAGTATGTAAAGGCAAAGGATACAGGAGTGCTTTTCCAAAGAGACAAATTTGACGATATGATCGGCATCGAAGAGCGTCGGCGAGAAGATCGGAAAATCCAAATTGAAGACGCAAATGATTTCTTTCGAGTCAAAAAATAAAAAGCTCGTCGGGAGATGAGCTTTTTTTAATTCATTGGTGCGCCCTGAGGGATTCGAACCCCCGACCCCTTGTTCCGAAGACAAGTGCTCTAATCCACTGAGCTAAGGACGCAGTTTGGCAGTGTGTGGCTAATTTTGGGGCGGTTACCGGGAATTGAACCCGAGACCCAGGTGCCACAAACCCGTGTTTTACCACTAAACTATAACCGCCATCTATAACAGATAAATACTAGCATAGTATTTTATAACTTTCAAGTCTCGCAAAAATTGACTTTGTCCAAGGGATTTGGTATTATTTTATTTGTTGAAGCGCTGGAGAATTGTTTTTGCGCCGGTAGCTCAGTGGATAGAGCAGTAGCCTTCTAAGCTATTGGTCGCAGGTTCGATTCCTGCCCGGCGCACTTTTTTACAAAACATGTAAAACGGAACACGTAACAAATGTTGCAGAATTGTTATGGGTTTCATGTTATGTGGCGCATGATTTTTTGCCCTTATAGCTCAGTTGGTAGAGCAGTTGCCTCTTAAGCAAACGGTCCCTGGTTCGAGTCCAGGTGAGGGCACAACAAAAAAACACCAGTCGGTGTTTTTGTTTTTGGAGAAAAGCTATATCCCATTGGCTTTTTTGTAAGTTTCCCATTCTTTTTTGGACCAATCCTTGGGTTTGGATTTCAGGATCTCGTTGGTGGTGGCCGGGTGGGGATATTTGCTGGGAGAATCATAGGAACTGTTAAAGACGTCTTTTTTCATCAAATTATCATCTTTATCGTAAACTTCTTGCGTGAAGGTAGTTTTCATTGAGCCGTCCGGGTTTTTCTCTGTGATGGTCGGTCCTGTGACCGTTACCTTCCTTCCGTCGTTTTTTCCATAAAATTCAAAAATTAGTTCGGTTCCTTCAAAACGAGTCTGGATGAGTATGTATCCGGGAGTGTTATTCATGAATCGCAGGTCGGGGCGGGGGATATAGACAGTTGAATCCATTCCGTGCGGGGCATAATATTGAACCGGATAAGCGTGGTTTCTTCTGGCAGTTACTTCCAATCCGGAATAAATGGCCGCCCGGAAAGCGGTGGTGGAAACTTGGCAAATTCCGCCGCCAAATTCCGGTTCGGTCTTATTTTTCTTAATAACCAATTCAGGAAGGTATCCGTGTTCGCCGTCCACTTCACCCAAATTTTTTACAAAAGAGAATTCTTCTCCCGGTTTAATGAGCAATCCATCAAAACGGCTGGTAGCGACTTTGATGTTGTGGATTCTGTTTTTGGGTGATCCGCGAAAATTTGATCGGCCGACGCCAATCAGGTCATTGACTCCCATAGTATCAATCGAGTCTATGGATATCTCCGGTGAAATTTCTGTGTAAGCTAGTCCAATGGTCGAATCATCGTCCTCTTGATTTAAATAATCGAGAATGTTCTTTAAGCTTTGCTCTTCGTCCAAACGCAATCCATTTTTTTCTATTTCAAAAGTCGACACGCGTCCATTTTCCATTTTTAGTTTAGCATTTTCCGGATCTTTGTTGATTTGCCTTGCTAAATCGCGAAGGTACTCAGCGATCACTTCTTCCTTGGGACTAAAAGAGACCACTTTTTGAAGATGAACATTTTTTCTGTGACTCCATAACAACTCGCAAGGGAGGGATTTTTTGAATTGGCAGTAGTTGATATTCTCGATTTCAGATTGATAGCGAGGGTTGAAATCCAGGGCGGAAGTTTCTTCAAACCAGAGGGACAATTCTTTTTTCGAAACAGTGTGCGGAGTGTTTCTTATTTGAAGTGTCAGTTCATGATTAAACTTGCTCGAAAAATCGCTGGAAGATGCGTCGATTTTTTTTTGCGCGGCGTTAGCGGAAAAAGACCCGGATAAGCTAAACGATAAAAAAACTGCTCCCAGCGCAAAAAATCTTAGTTGAGTTCTATAAAAAGAAGCCATACAAAATATTTAAGCTTAATATTGATAGGATACACCAAATTTTACCTGAAATCAACCGATAAATCGCCCATGTCAAAACAATTTTGAAGCAGAGGGACTGCCTTCTGGACAAAAAAGACCCGTTATTGAAATAGCAGGTCTTTCAATTTGTATCAAATGGCAGAGGTGAGCTTAAAATCCTCTGACTTGAATTCTTTTGGTTTTGTTGCTGTCGGCTTTAGGAAGTTTAATAGTGAGGATTCCATTTTTCATGGCGGCTTCAATCTTATCGGCCATCACATCAATGGGCAAAATCACCGATCGAGAGAATGATCCCCAATAACATTCCTGGTAATAGTAGTTTTCTTCCGGAATTTGTTCTTCTTGTTTTCGCTCTCCTCGAATGGTAATCATGTCATTGTTGATGCTGACATCCAAATCTTCCGGCTTTACTCCGGCGATGGTTGATTTTATGACGATGTCCGAGTCCGTTTGGTATACGTCAATGGTCAGTTGTCCCTCGTTGTCCTCCATGTTGCTTGAGTAGGTTTCTTCTTCTCGAAGGGGAATGTTTCTGCTCATGGATGGTTGGTTGACAATCATTTCCGCTTCAGTTTCTTCCTCTTCATAAAAGGGAGTGGCGTGTTGCGTCCGGTGAAGAGGCATGCGTTGCTCAATTTCATATTCGTTCTCTTCAATGTTTCTGGCGCCGGTTAGTTTTTCAAAAAAAGATCGTTTGACTTTTGTCATTTGAGTTGTGTTTTTAAACTATTTATCTATGCTTAAATTATAAGACGAGAATGATTTTTTGACAAGAATGGTCAATTGGTCAAAGTGAAATAGTTGTAAACAAAGTGGAGCAAGCTGTTGAGCGCTATTATAGAAAGGAGGGAGAATGAAAACTTCTTTCCAATTTTCAAAAGAAATAGTCCGGCCAGAAGAGCTGTGGTTGCATGGACTAGAAATAATTGCAACAGCGGAAAAAAAGCAATAGTCTCTCCGGTTAGGAAAAAGTTTGTTGCGTGAAAAGAAATTTCAACGCAGGAGAATCCCGCTCCTAAAAGGATGGATTGTGGGATGATGGCCGGTTTATCAGGGATACGGTCAAAAATTTTCGAAACTAAAAGCGCTTTTACCAATTCCTCTACAATCACAGAGGAAGCGATAAAAATAAAAAAACTGTTTTTCAAATTCAACTCAAAAGAGGGCGGTTGGTTTTCGGAAAATAAAACTAGGGTGAGAATCGCCTCTCCAACGAGAGCTCCCAGCGCGCCTAAAATTCCCCAAAAAAATGAACGAAAATAGAGCATAAATTTTTTGTTTAAGACTTACGCGCTTGCCGAAAAACTACTAAAAGCGACATGCCCGTTCTAAGATGTTTGATTGCTTGTTTACTGCTATTTTCTCCCATCTTGTAATTAGCTCAATCCCGTAATTTTTCGTCAAACGCGTAAGTCCTATTGTTAATAGTTGATCAATGTTTTTTAAATACTATAACTTCAAATTAGCGTCGGCAGGCAAATCTTTCCATGAAGAAATCTTTCTTGTTTGTTCGCTTCTCCAGCGAAAGTAGCCAGCTGCGGCAATCATGGCAGCGTTATCTGCGGAATATTGAAGCTCCGGAACGGCGTAGCTTATCTCGGGGAAGTTTTTTGCCAAAGATATTTGCAATTGGTTTCGAAGAGCGGTGTTGGCAGAAACTCCTCCGGCGATGGTGACTGTTTTCACTGCATGTTTTTTGGCGGCGCGGATGGTTTTGGAAATCAAAACGTCGATCACTGCTTGTTGAAATTCACGGCACATTTCATTGACAAAATTTTCATCGTTAAGCAGGACTTCATTTTTTTTGATTTTATACAAAACAGCCGTCTTTAGTCCGGAAAAAGAAAAATTAAAGTCGTTTGATCCTATCATTGGCCGGGGTAAGTCCGCGTCCAAAAATTGGTGCGTTGTGCTCTCCGCCAGACTGGCTCTTTTGGACACTTCCGGTCCGCCTGGATAGGGAAGTCCCAACATGCGGGCCACCTTATCAAAAGCTTCTCCGGCAGCATCATCAACAGTTTCACCGATAACTTCATAATCCAGATGCTTTTTCATGAGAACCAATTGTGTGTGTCCTCCGGAAACTACCAAACAAAGAAGAGGAAAACTAATTTTATCCGGTTGTTTTTTGTTTATGAAATTAGCATAAATGTGTCCCTCGACGTGATGGATGCCAATTATGGGTTTTTTCCAAACATAAGCAAGCGTTTTGGCGGTGTTGGTTCCGATGAGAAGCGCCGGAATGAGTCCCGGTCCCTTGGTGACGGCAATGAGATCTATTTCCCGGGGCGTCAGGTTTGCGTTTTTAAAGCAGGTTTCAATCACGGGGAGAATATTTTTGAGGTGTTCTCTGGCGGCCAAATTTGGCACGACGCCTCCCCACTTGGCGTGAAGCGCTATTTGTGAAGAAACAACATTGGAGATTACTTCAACCTCATCAGCCGTTTTGTCCTCATCATTTGTCTTTATGATTGCGGCGGCCGTTTCATCGCAGGATGTCTCGATACCTAGTATAAACATGGCAATAAGTCAACAAATTACTCTTCTCCTACTATACCGAAAGAAACAAATTATTGCAAAAAAATGTCAATGCGAATTGACACGGAAAGAGCCTTGAGTTGAAAGAAAATCGCGAGCGAGGTGCCAGAAGATCTTGATTATTTGCGATAAAATGGGTATAATAATCTTATCTAAAGCAGGGATGTTTTTCCAATTTCAAATCTAATTTATTCTTAATATTTAATGCGGATGGAAAATAGCGCGCAAACAAGAACTAATGAGAATAAATTTGTGAATAATCTGGATTGTTCCGATTGTTCGGACAATGAGCTTGTTGAAATTGTCCGAAAAAAAGATCCCGATCGTTACAAGGAAATCATTGACCGCTATCAAGGGAAATTGTTTGCTTATCTTTATCGGCTGATTGGCGAGAGGGAAGAAGCGGAAGATTTGTTGCAAGACGTTTTTATCAAGGCTTTCCGGAATCTGCACAGCTATGATACTGAAAGAAAATTTTCTTCCTGGATTTATCGGATTGCGCATAATGAGGCGGTCAATCATATAAAAAGAAAATCTCTGAAAAAGTTCATTTACTGGGACAACATTACTTCGACCAAAGACAAGTTGGAGACCGCTAGCGCGGATGAGGGAATTGAAGATTCTTGGATCAGGAAAGAAACTAACGAAGAAGTGGAAGCCGCGATCAAACGTTTGCCTTTGAAATACAGGCAAGTTCTGCTTTTACGATATTACTCTGACAAGTCTTATGAAGAAATTGGCGAAATTTTGGGAAAACCGGTCAATACAGTCGGGACGCTCATCAAGCGTGCCAAAACCAAGTTGTCAGGGGAGCTTAAGGGTATGGAAAAGGAGTTATTTTCTTGAGGCATTGATTTATTTTAAAAAGCATGATAATATTTTCCTGTTGGAAAAGAAGAGCGCTTTGGGCGCTATTTAAGTTTAGATTTTTGTTAATATTTGCCGCGTTCGTCTAGTCCGGTCTAGGACGCCAGGTTTTCATCCTGGAAATCAGGGGTTCGAATCCCCTACGCGGTACTAACTTGAAAATGGCTCTTTTGGAGCTGTTTTTTTGTTTGCCAAGCGGGCAGGACAAGGTTACAATATTCGTATAAGCAGTAACACTAAAAAAATCAATGGAACAATTGGGGCAGGACATTTTTCAATTTCTTTCCGTCTATGGCTATTGGGTGATGCTTCCTGTGATGATCATCGAAGGGCCGGGGGCGACTATGCTTTCCGCTATGATGGCGAGCCTTGGCGCGTTCAATGTTTTTGTCGTTCTTCTTTTTTCTATCTTAGGAGATGTTTTCGGAGACGTGATTCTCTATTGGTTGGGGTATAAGTATGGGATGGGGTTCGTGCGAAGAGTGGGGAAGTATGTGGGCATCACGGAGCCGTTGGTGCTCAAAATGGAAAAATATTTTGAGCATCACGGAGGGAAAACCATTTTTGCGGTCAAATCCACCACCGGCCTTTGCTGGGCGACTTTCACCGCGGCTGGAGTGGTCAAAATGGATTTCAAAAAATTTCTGAGATATTCTTTTTTGGGGGGAATCGTCTGGAGCGGATTCCTTGTGGCCATGGGATATTTTTACGGCTATCTTTGGCGAGAGATTAGGGATAAAATTCAATGGATTGGATGGCTTATAACCATTATCGCATTTATAACTTTTTTGGTCCTTAATTTGTACAAAAATTGGCAAGCTAAAGAAATTTTGGAAGAAAGTGATGGGGAAAATTAGAAGCAGCGTTTTCTTGAGGGAAGAAGGTTTTTTTATTTGTTTTAGTTGCAGAATGAGGGTAAAATGAAGGATATGACTAAGCGGATAGATAAAATTATAAAAACGGTAAAAAATATTCTATTTGCCGATCCGGAGTTGCTTTTCAAAGAGGAGCGGCATTTGGTCAACCAGCCTTTTCACTTTCCCGGGAAAAACGGGAAGGCGGTTTTGCTGATTCATGGTTGGACGTCGACGCCATACGAAGTGCGGCGTCTTGGGAAATATCTCAATGAAAACGGATACACTGTTTTGGCGCCGCAACTCAAAGGCCATGGAACAGTTCCCAAAAATTTGGAAGGTGTCAAATGGACTCATTGGATCGAAGACGTTCGAAAGGCCTATGAATATCTCAAAAAAGATCATGACAAAGTTTATGTCGCCGGAACGTCCATTGGAGGGAGCCTGGCTATTCTACTCGCGGAGAAGAAGCCGGAGGTGGCGGGAATTATTCTCATGGCGACGCCGTATAGAATAAAATTCGAGAAAGTAGCTGTGTTTTTGGGCAAAGCGATGAAGATTTTTAAGAAATATAACAAAAAATATTACCCCCCGACTTTTGGTGTTTCGACCACCATAACGCGGGTCATTGCCTACCAAACTTATCCGATTTCTAGCGCCTTGGAAACTTTTGAATTGGTGAAAGTGGCCAGGAAAAATTTGAAAAAAGTTCATCCGCCTTGTTTCGTTTTGCAGTCCCGAAGCGACCACATAGTTTCCAAAAATAGCCTCGAAAAAATTTATTCCGGGATCGGGTCGAAAATAAAAAGAAAAAAATATATCTCTCGCGCCTACCATACATTCATTTCTGACATAAAAAACGAACATGTTTTTCAGGATATACTTAATTTTCTGGATGAAAATTAAATTTGAATTTTAAAGCATGCGTATTGCCATTTTCACCAATAATTATCTTCCCAACCCTTATGGTGTTTCCACTTCCATCGAGACTTTTCGGCGCGAGTTGGAATCGCGGGGGCATACGGTGTATATTTTTGCGCCACGGTGGCCGGGTTATGTCGACAAAAATCCCAATGTTTTTCGGTATCCGTCGCTAGACATTGAGATCAAATTTCGTTTTCCCTTGGCCATTCCGTTTTCTTGGAAGATGAGCAAAATTTTGAAAAATTTAGATCTGGATATTATTCATTCGCAACATCCCAATCTGCTTGGAAGCGCTGCCCGGCGTTGGGCGAAAAAGAAAAACATTCCACTGGTTTTCACCTGGCACACGCTTTATGATCACTATGCCCATTTTGCGGGCGTCATCCCCGAAAAAATCGCGGTTGGCTATATGGTCAAAAAGGCGACGAAATATGCCGACCAAGCGGACGCGGTTGTGGTTCCAACCGACTCGATTATTCCGATACTTCGCAAATGGGGCGTCAAAAACAAAACGATTGTTCCAGTGGCGACTGGAGTGGAAGAATCAGCGTTTGCAAATCCTGATGGAAAGAAAATTCGGGAAAAATATGGAATAGGATCGGACGAAATTGTCTTGTTTTTGGTTTCTCGCCTGACGACAGAAAAAAATATGGAGTTTTTGTTTCGCTCGCTAGTTTCAATTCTGCAAAAAGATGGTCGGATAAAATTTGTGATTTGCGGGGATGGCGATTTAAAACCCAAACTGAAAGATTTTTGTCAAAAAGAGAATATAGAAAAACAAGTTATTTTTGCCGGCGTAGTTTCGCGGAAAGAAATCAAAAACTATTTTGCCGCCGGAGACATTTTTGTTTATGCTTCCAAATCGGAAACTCAGGGGATGATTGTGACGGAGGCGATGTATTCCGGTCTTCCGATTGTAGCCGTTGACGCTACCGGTTCCAAGAGCCTGATACTCAATAACGGAAACGGCTATCTGGTCAAAGAAAACGAAGAAGAATTTTCCGAAGCGGTTTTCAAATTGATAGAGGACGAAAACTTGAGAAAAAAATTCGGCGAAGTTTCGAAAAAAATCGCCAAGAGTTTTACCAGTAGTGTCTGCGCCGAAAAATTGCTTTCGGTGTATGGAGAGGCGATAAGAAAGAATAAAGAAGCAAGAATATTCAGGTAATTTGATTTAAATTTTAAATATAGATATAATCAAGATGATGATAGGCATAAAATATCAGATTAAAATTAGAGATATTCTTCAAAAAAGGCTGGGGAAAAACGTTAAGTTTTTTGTTTTTGGTTCAAGTCTTGGAAGCGGGAAATTTTCCGATGTGGATGTTGCCATAGAGGGCGAAGTCGATGATGAAAAGAATATTTTGTTGGCCAAAGAAGATTTGGAGGAATCGGATTTGCCGTATAAAGTAGATTTGATATATCTCAAAAAGACCGAGAAAAATTTTCAAGATAAAATATTAAAAGAAAAAATACTATGGCTTACTTGAGTGAAAAAATAGAACAACTGGAAAAAGCATTTGTCTCTTGGAAAGAGTCGTTGGACGCTCCTCGAAGTGATCTTAGCCGCGATGCGGCTATTCAGCGGTACGAGTTTTCTTTTGAACTCTTCTGGAAAACGGTCAAAATTTACCTGAAAGAAATCGAAGGAGTTGAGTGCGTTTCTCCAAAGTCTTGCTTCAGGGAAGTGAGAAATGTGCTTGACCTTTCTGAAGAAGAAATTGAGACTTGCATTTCTATGGCAGAAGATCGCAATCTGTCGGTGCATACTTATTCGGAAAAAATGGCTATGGAACTTTTTGAAAAATTTCCTGGATACCTAGAAACGGCCGAAAAAATTTTGGGAAAAATCAAAGAAAGAGCCAAAATTGACGAATAAAAGATTCTTGGAATAAAAAACATTTGAATCGGAGTTTTTGACACAGTGAAACTTCGATTTTTTGTTTGGAAGACTTTAAAATAATAAGCTTGTTCGTTTGACAAAACAGGAAAAAGAGAGTATAATTGAAAGTCGTGCCTGGAGTTTCTTGGCACGAAATAGTAGCTTAAAAAGGGAATAATTTAGGCATAAACGTACAACATAAAGTCAAAGAAGAGAGGGCCGCCATGAAAAGTGATTTTGATTGTCGATTTTCTGCTATGACAGATTTATCTGAAGCGCTTCTCGCGCCGATGGAAATTTTTCTGAGCTGGCTTCTGAGCCTTGTGATTGAAATTACCAAAGTTGACAGGATTGTTTATTTTCGCTATTCGAATAAAGAAGAAAGTTGGATATTGATATCAGAAAAAAATCTTTTCGGTGCCAGGAGTATTCCGGGTAAATATCGTTTTTCCGATATGCCCGATCGGAAAGAATTTGGAGAAGAGTTGGATCAGTGGTACTATTTTCCTAGTAAAAATATTAGTTTTGATGCAGTCTTTGTTTTTAGGAGCGCGTTTGGTGATGTTTATGCCTTGGCGATTGATGACACAAAGAGCGCCAGATCTTTCACTATTGATGAGCAAGTCGTTTTGAGGAAAGTGTCCGATATGTTTGTCCGGCTTACTTTTGTTAAAAACAAGATAACACAGTACGAAAGAGAGTCAGCAACGGATTTTCTTACTGGCCTTCCAAACGGTCGTTCTTTGGAGGAAAGCAGAAAAAACATTTCATCCGGATGCACTCTTGCTCGAGTTGATGTAGACGAGTTCAAGAAGATAAATGATTCTTTCGGGCATAGGACCGGTGACGAGGTATTGAAGTCGCTAGCTGATATTTTTAAAAAGTCCGGAGCAGAATTCTTTCGTATAGGCGGAGATGAGTTTTTTGGCATAATTCCTGAAAACGTAGATCCGAGAGAAACCCTGGAAAAAATTCTTTCGGAATTCAGATCGGCAAATATTTGCCCCGTTCCGGTTACGTTTTCTGCTGGATTTTGTTTTCTTCCGGGAAACGGTGACTTCGACCTGGCTTCGGATGCTGCTGATCAAGCAGCCTATTTCCAAAAAAAGCGTGGTCGAAACGGTGTTCGGTCGGCTAAGCTTCCTGATAGTCCGGTGGATATTGCCGGAAAGACAGATCAAGAGTTGACTGTTCTTTTCGGTATAGAGTAAAAGCATTTTCGGCGCCTTGGTAACCACGTGTCATAAATTAGTAGTAATGTCATAGTAGCGTTTAGTAGAAATGTCATACCTGTTAAGATATGAGGTTAAGTATTAACCCCATACCA
>Ga0074195_1002377_pt1 | contig 21317 bp, 14 predicted proteins | sample EPASupsiteHSE623_FD_64525 | JGI IMG/M metagenome (GOLD analysis project Ga0074195, IMG submission 64525) | Bioremediated contaminated groundwater from EPA Superfund site, New Mexico - Sample HSE6-23 | ecosystem: Environmental > Aquatic > Deep subsurface > Groundwater > Contaminated ...
TCCGGGCGCGTCGGCGCTTGCCCGGACAGGACTTTCACCTGTGAGTGGGATGCAGCTTTGTTCAGGACGCACCATGCAGCAGATGATAACACTGCAACTGGCTGAATAGCAATCGTTAGGTTAGCGCCTATGGGGGGCCCCCCTCCCCACTCGACATCACCGTACCAAAGGTGGTGGAGGACCCCCGAGGTGTACAGAGAAGTACATTGAAGGTGAGGCCCGGCTGAAGAGCCGAGGCTAAACGCCATCTTGCGACCGCGACGAAGAGGAGCGGTCCTATGCAAGATGGCCGGAAAGCGACGAGTTCTGACGCAGCAGACGAAGTGGGCAGACGGTACTTCGAAAAGCGTGCCGTTTCTGGTGTAAAATGTCTTGTTCGGCAGCGATCAGAAGCTGCCCGTGTGCGTCCGTCATCGCGAGAATCGAAAGGATTCCAGAGTGATGCACCAAGACCCAATGCCCATACTGTGGGAGCGCTAGTTCAGGGTGGAGTCGACAAGACCTGCGACATTCCTCGCGGAGGCTTTCTTTGAAAACCGTCCCTCTTATCGGAACGGTTGGGTTCCTGGCCGTTACCATTCCCGCCTATGCGTCCGGAGGCCTGACCACGGACCACTTCTCCCCCGTGGTCTTGACCCTTGCGGCCATCCTTGCGGGTGCCAAGATCGGAGGTCACCTCGCCATCCGCCTAGGTCAGCCCGCTGTTCTGGGTGAGCTGCTCGTCGGCATCCTGCTTGGAAATTTATCCTGGTCGGGATTGAGCCTTTTCGAGTCCATGAAGAACGACGTGACCCTGGACGCCCTTTCCAGCTTGGGAGTGATCATTCTCCTGTTTGAGGTAGGCCTCGAATCGACGGTCCGCGACATGCTCAAAGTCGGTCTCTCCTCGTTCCTGGTGGCCTCGCTCGGAGTGATCACACCATTCGGACTGGGATGGCTCGTGGGGGCGTGGCTTCTCCCGGACCGATCCGTCTACGTCCACATCTTCATCGGCGCCACCCTCACGGCCACCAGCGTCGGCATCACGGCCCGCGTGCTCAAGGATCTGGGGAAGGGACAATCCCCGGAAGCTCGCATCATCATCGGAGCTGCGGTGATCGACGATGTCATGGGCCTCGTCATCCTGGCAGCCGTCACTGGGTTGATCCAGGCTGTCGCCACGGGCACCAGCGTGTCGTGCTCCTCCCTGGTCTTCATTCTGGTCAAATCGACGGGATTCCTGTTCGGGGCTTTGCTCGTCGGAACCTATCTCTCGCCCGCCTGGTTTTCGCTGGCCTCTCGACTCGACGGTGAAGACGTGTTCCTTGCCGCGGCGCTGACGTTCTGTTTCGTCCTGGCCTACCTGGCCGCGGTCGTGGGTCTTGCTCCCATCGTCGGCGCGTACGCAGCCGGTCTGATTCTGGAATCGGTCCATTTCAAGACGTTCAAGGACCGCGGGGAGCACGAGCTGGAGGACCTCATGAAGCCCATCTCGGCCTTCCTGGTCCCTGTCTTTTTCGTTGTGATGGGCATGCGTGTGGATGTCTCGGTGTTTGGTCAGTCCCACGTGGTAGCGCTCGCCGGAGCGTTGACAGCAGCAGCCATCCTCGGCAAGCAGGTGTGCTCGCTGGGAGCGATCGGAAGCGGGGCGGATCGTCTCTCTGTGGGGATTGGCATGATTCCAAGGGGGGAGGTCGGCCTGATCTTCGCCAATATCGGGCTGTCGCTGGTCGTCGACGGCCAGCGAATCATCGATCAGAGCCTCTATTCCGCCATCGTGGTCATGGTTCTTGTTACGACTCTGGTCACGCCACCAACTCTGAAGTGGAGCCTCTCCCGTCGCGCGGACAGTCTCTAGGAAGGCGTGAGCTTCTTCCGGGTCGCGAGAAGGGCCTTCTTGACCTCTTTCATGATCAGCGGGTTGCCCGCCTCGAGTTGTGCGATCCGCTCGAGCTCCTCGCTGCACCACGGAGCGCCGATCTCTCCCAGCGCGTGGATCGCGGAGGACATCTTCCAGACGAGCTTCGATGCCAGCATGTCGCGGATGATCTGCCGCACCTTCTCCGGATTCCGCTGGGCCAGAAAGATGGCCACGTTTGCGGACACCCGGTTGTCGGAATCGCCCGCAAGAGCGCTGACCGCCTCGAGCACCTTCTCGTCCTCGTAGAAAGCGAGCGCTTCGATCGTATTGGCCCGCACTCGACTGTCCGGGTGGGAAAGCCACTTCATCAGGGCGGAAATCGCGGTGGGGTCGCCCTGCATGCCGATCGCCTTCACCAGAGTGGCGATCACCCTGGGTTCGTTCTCGAAGGAAAGCCGTTTGAGAAGAGCGGGCAACAGTTCTGGCTCCCGTCGGTGATAGCAGACGAGGGCGGCTCGGACACGCAGGTGAAGGTCCGGATCATTGATCCTCTGAAGGAGCCGACCCGTGTCGATCGCCCTTTCCTCGGCGAGAGTAACAGACTCCCTCGGCTTGGCCAGATCGCCCACGGCCCGCCTTGCGATGAACCGTATCGATGGGCAGGGATCGTTCGTCATCCCCTGCAGATGAGGCAACACGCCCGGATCGGAAAGCTGTGATAGCCAGATCACCGCGACCCTTCGGACGTCATCCTTCTCGCTCCTGAGATCCCTGATCAGCTCGTCAATACGGCTGCCCACAATGTCGCCTGCCTTTTCGACAGCGGCTGGTCCGGCAAGATCGCGGATCGCTTCTCTTTCACCCCATCAAAATGACACACTTTGTCGAGGCTCGCAACGTCAGCGGACGACCTTCAGGAAGGATCCCGTCTCAAAAGCCGACAAGGATCCCGGCAAGGACGAGCGGCTGGCCCCCTGTTTCCGCGTCTGGACAGGGAGCCGCCCGGTGGGCTAGAATTTGACGGTCACGTGTCGCGGGTCATCGTTGAACGCCGCGATTGCCAAGGAGTCGTCATGGGAATCGGAGCTCCTGAACTGATCTTGATCCTCGTCATCGCGCTGATTCTCTTCGGGCCCGGCAAGCTTCCCGAAATCGGAAGGGCTCTGGGGAGGGGCGTGCGCGACTTCAAGGAGGCCGTGAGCGGCCTCTCAGACGACGACAAGAAGAAGACCTAGTCTGCACAGGGTTGAGTATCTGTCTCTCGTCCCAACGGATTTTTTCTTTGCCGGAGGTTCTCCCATGAGGGCCGGAGGTTCTCCCATGAGGCGAGTCCACGGGTTGCGTCTGGTTCTTGCCCTTGGTGTCGTCGCAGCGCTGATCGCGCTGATCGTGGGTCGAATTCCCGTCCTGGCCGCGGGTCAGGATTCCGAGCTTGCTCTTCTCAAGGAACGCATCGGTCGTGTTGAGGACAAGGTCACCCGTTTGGCGGAGCAGCTCAAACAGCTTGTGGCCGTGGTGGAAGAGCACAATGCGCGGCTGACGAAGCTCCAAGAAGGTGAGAGCAAGACTCTGGATGAGAGGATTTCCGTGCTCGAGAAGAAGACCCGGTCGCTGATGGGACACTCCCACGACTACACGCAGCAAGGGCAAGCCGCTGACGGAAGCCTCCACACCGTACGGCCCGATCAGTTCATGGGAAGCGGTTTGACCGGCACCGGCGTCATGCGCATCGGAAAACCGATTATGGGCCAGTAGGAGCCTAGTAGGAGCCTATCGGACTGTTGTCCGACGAGGCTCCGGTCCGGAGTCCGAGTCTGGATGTGGGGGCCTTTGGGCCCGATTCACTGAACGGAGCGGCTTCTATCTCGCTTCCCACCCGACCTGTCCGTCCACCATCTTCAACACGATCTGACCCCTTCGGGCGCAAAAGACCTGGTAGGCGCAGTCCTCGACGTGTTTCGTCAGAATCGAGACGAGCCCGCGGGCACCGGTTTGGCGCTTGACGGCCAGATCCACGATGTGTTCGAGGACTTCGTCCTCCACTCGGAGTTCCAAACCCTCTTCTCGAAACTCCCGCAGGAACTTGTCCACCACGTTGTCGAGGAGGATCCGTTTGAGAGTCTGCCGGTCCAGCGGCTCCAAAGCCACGATCCGCGTGAATCGGGCCATCAATTCCGGCAGGAAGCCGTGGGCGTGGAAGTTCTCGATGTCTGAGATCTCCGCTTCGTCATAGGCAACGGCGATCGCCTCGGAGAGCTTTCGTTTGGGCTTTTCCGAAAAACCGATCCGTGGGCCACTTCGACGGGAAGACGTGATCTTGAATCCGGAAAAGGCTCCGCAGGCGATGAAAGCGATGTCGCCCGTGAACAGCTCGAGCTTCGGGCTGTAGATCGTGTTGTTGAAGTCCAGCGGCACGTAGACCTCGCTGGCCTCCATCATTCGGAGCAGCTCCTTTTGGACGCCGAATCCGGAGACATCCTTTGTGCTTCCCTGTCCGTCGAACCGGGCGTTGTTCTGCGAGCTGGCAAGCTTGTCGAACTCGTCGAGGCAGACGATTCCTCCGGATGCGATCACCGGATTGTTCGACGCCACCATCAAGAGTCGAGTGAGGATCGTCTTCGTGTCGTCGCCGACATAGCCTGTCTCGGAGAAACCGGTGATGTCGATCACCACTGTCGGGATCTTGAGAACATGCTGGAACAGAAGCTCCACGAGGTGGGTCTTTCCGCAACCTGTGGGCCCCATGAGGAGGGTGTTCGTTTTTTGCGGGAGAACGCCCCTGGGAAGGCCCTCCACGTAGATTTTCTTCAGTCTTTTGACGTGACGGTAGGCCATGAGCGAGACGACCCGCCGGGCCTGTTCCTGACCGCGATAACCGAGCTTTTCCAGACGGTCGAAGATCTCCCTTGGAGGGATGAGGGGGACTCTCTTGAAGAAATCGATTCCTTCTCGAACGAGATCTCTGGTTTGTTGCTCAAGCATGCCGCTTCATAGTATAACCGCAGGTCGAGGCCAGTGTCAGTGACGGAATCGACACCGGAGACCCCGACCTGATCGCTGATTCGTAGGAGGACAGGAAGAACATGAGCAAAAATCCGTGGGATGGCCACCGCTGGGACGAAATCTGTTCGAAAATGGATACGGATTCGCTCAGACAGTCTTTCCTGCGCCATCTCAAGTATACCCAGGGAGAGTCTCGGGTCACGGCCACGCCTCTCGACCTCCACGCCGCGCTGGCCAGCGCCGTGCGCGACCGCCTCATAGAGCGGATGATCCAGACTCAGTCGGCCTATTTCGAGAAGGACGTGAAGAGGGTCTACTACCTCTCGATGGAATATCTCATGGGCCGTTACCTGACGAATAACCTCATCAACCTCAAGTTCAAGGACATGACGCTGGAAGCTTTAAAAGAGCTTGAACTCGATTGGAGCAAGATCGAGGATTTCGAGAACGACGCAGGTCTTGGCGGCGGGGGCTTGGGGCGGCTGGCCGCATGCTTCCTCGATTCTCTCGCGACCCTGGAGTACCCGGCCTACGGCTACGGTCTGCGGTACGAGTACGGCACGTTCCGTCAGGAACTGGTGAACGGATACCAGGTCGAGCGGCCGGATGAGTGGCTCCGGTGGGGGAATCCTTGGGAGTTGCCGCGACCGGAATCTTACCAAGTCGTGGAGTTCGAAGGTCGGGTGGAGCACTGGGCGGACGAGCGGGGACGATACCGCTCCCGTTTGACCGGAACCCGGGCCGTCATCGCGCAACCTTACGACACCCTCATCCTCGGGTACGGAAACAACACCGTGAACCTCCTGCGTCTGTGGTCCGCCCGATCGTCCGCCGAGTTCGATTTCGGCATCTTCAATGCCGGCGACTACGTGAACGCGGTCCTCGACAAGACTCTCACCGAGACGATCTCACGCGTTCTCTATCCCAGCGATTTCACCACTCAGGGCCGGGAGCTCAGGTTCAGGCAGCAGTACTTCTTCGTTTCCGCGACCGTGAAGGATATCATCCGGCGCTACAAGAAGAACCACGAAGACTTCGCGTCGTTCCCGAAGAAGACCGCCATCCAGATGAACGACACCCATCCCTCGTTGGCCGTGTCCGAGTTGATGAGGGTCCTTCTGGATATCGAGGAGATTCCTTGGGATGCGGCCTGGGAGATCACGCGGAACTCTTTGGGGTACACGAACCATACCCTGCTGCCGGAGGCTCTCGAGAGATGGCCGGTCGAGCTCATGGAAAGGATCGTCCCGAGGAACCTGGAGATCGTCTACGAAATCAACCGGCGGTTCCTTGGAGAGGTCCGCGAGCTCTTCCCGGACGACGAGGGCAAGGTCAATCGCATGTCGCTGATCGAGGAGGGGCCTGTCAAGCACGTCCGCATGGCCAATCTGGCCATCGTGGGGAGCCACAAGGTGAACGGCGTGGCCCAACTTCATTCCGATCTGGTGAAATCCCGTCTGGTTCCCGATTTCGCGGAAATGTGGCCGGATCGATTCATGAATGTGACCAATGGAGTCACTCAGCGTCGCTGGATGCTGCTTTCGAATCCTGGCCTTTCCGAACTCATCACCCGACAGATCGGTGACTCCTGGATCTCCCGGCTCGACAGCCTCCGGAAGCTTCTTCCTCTCGCCAAGGACAAAAAGTTTTCCGAGCAGTTCTGTCAAGTCAAACAGGCGAACAAGGAGCGTCTCACCAAGCTCATCGAGCAGGAGGTCGGCGTACAGGTGGATCCGAAGTCCATCTTCGACGTACAGGTCAAGAGGATCCACGAGTACAAGCGGCAACACCTCAACGCTCTGCACATCTTGACCCTCTACAACCGGTTGAAGAGGGATCCGAAGGCCGACATCCACCCGAGGACGTTTATCTTCGCGGGCAAAGCCGCACCTGGCTACATGATGGCGAAATCGATCATCAAGCTCATCACTTCGATCGCCGACCTCGTCAACCAGGATCCGGACACGAACGACCGGCTCAAGGTCGTGTTCTTGCCCAACTACTGCGTGTCTCAAGGGCAAGTGCTCTTCCCGGCCGCTGACGTGTCCGAACAGATATCGACGGCTGGCAAGGAGGCTTCGGGCACCGGCAACATGAAGTTCTCAATGAACGGTGCCCTGACCCTGGGAACCCTCGACGGCGCGAACATCGAGATTCTGGAGGAAGTGGGAGACCAGAACATCTTCATCTTCGGTCTCAAGGCCGAGGAAGTGGAGTCGCTCAAACCCCGGTACAATCCTCGATCGTACTACGAGTCGGATTCTATCCTTCGCGAGGCACTCGACCAGATCATGTCCGGTGAGTTGACGCCCGACGAACCCGATGTTCTCAAGTCGCTCGCCTACAATCTGATCGAATCGGATCCATTCATGGTGCTCGCCGATTTCGATGCCTACGCGGCTGCTCAGGAGAGGATCGACAAGGCCTTCAGAGATCAGCGGCTCTGGACCACCATGGCGATTCGCAATGTGGCCTGCATGGGCAAGTTCTCCTCGGATCGATCGATCGAGGAGTACGCCCGCAACATCTGGGGCCTCGAACCCGTCCCGATCAGTCTGCGGTAACTCGAATCGGATGGCGTCCGGGCCATAGGTCTACAGCGGGACAACGTTGTCTGCGCCCTTCACGCCCCGCTTCGAGCACTCCGGGTCCGTGCGGGCGATGTCGTCAACGACTGTCGGCACAGCCAGATCTCCCTCCCCGACCCTCAGGGGGTCGGATGGGCCAGTCTGGCATGAACCCGCTCATGAGTGCAATATGGGCAGGCCACGACCGAATCCTGCCATCAAATTCTTGGGTATTGGGCTTAGAACCAATACCCAAAGCTTCGTCAGGGTGCGGCCACGACCACAGGCCCCGCGTTCAAAGCATTGTTCGCGAGGTCGAGGATGCGGCCCGTGAGCATCACGATCGGTCGTTCAGTAGAGGTCAGGTTGGTCGATAATGTGAGCCGGAGAACGGCAAGCGAAGTACCGGCGTAGTTGACGCCGGTCACGGTCCGCCGGATCCCGGATACTCGGAACGCTGTGGCGGACGGCACTTGTACCGACTCAGAGAACGTCACGTCGATCGTGTTGGTTCCGGATTTCGCCGCGGAGACGATCTTTGGAGGAATTCCATCGGTCGCTCCGACCTCGATGTACCTCGTCGGATTGCCCGCGACGTCTGCCACTTCCAGGATGTGAAGCTGGGGAGTGGCATCGGTCGGGATCGGATCCCTGAGTCGGACCGTCATGGTCACAGGGCTGGACAGACCCACTGTCGAGACCCGGTACCGGGCGGCGGGGCTGAGTGTGGCCACAGTGACGTTCTCGGTCTGCCCGACGAAACCGGCAGGGCAGTACGCCCTCAAAGTTCCGGTGTTGTCGACTTCGGACATCGGGGCAGACTTTTCCATCGTGATCGATGCCGCGCTCAACGGTTCGTCGAATGTGACGAGAATCGTGGTTGGGTTCACGGCTTTTGCCGTAGGCGAACGGGTCGGGCCTGTGGTGTCCGTCGAAGACGGCGGCAGGATCCTCTTCTGGACAAAGACAGATCGGATCTGGGCCGCGCAGCGGCCGTAGTCCATGAAGTCGTGTGCATCCAACAGAGCCTGGGCGCCCGACGCCATGGAGTCGAACTTGTCATTTCTCCAATAGTGGTGTTCGTAGATCGCTCGGTTGGCGACTCGGAAGCCCACTCGCTTCTTGATCTCCCAGAGCGCCGAAGACCAGATCTCTCCGGCCGTGTAGATGTGCATGCGATACTCTGGTCTCCCGTCGGCGAGGGTGATCGTCGGGTTGTACGTCGGATCCAGGAAGTCGTCGAAGTTGATGACGCTGTCGAGCCTCCGGACAGGGCCCCCGGTGGCGGTGTCTCCGGTGAGGCCGGAAGGGGCTGCCATCCAAGCCTCGACCGTTGCGGAGTCTCGACCGGCTCTGCCCCGGAACTCCGCCCACATGGCGGCTTGGTAGTCGCAGAACCCCTCGCCCATGCTCCTCGACAGATGGTCGTTTTGTGTGGGATCGGTGTTGGGAACGACCCCTCCTGGAATCGCTCCATCGTAGAGAGGATGCCCATACTCATGGAGAACCACATCGGCGTCTTCTGCCGTATCGACTCCGTTTTGGACCTCGACCCCGTCCCAGTCGGTCACTCCCCCGTTGAAGAAGTGGAGAGCTGGAGACGACGCGTCGTAGAACGCTTGGTTCTGGTAACAGTACGTGGTGCTCGACGTCGAATCGAACAGGCAGGCGTTGAGCGGGTCGTTGTCCCTGTATGCCACGTCGTGAGCCTGAACCTCGACATAGCTCACGAGGTAGTCCCGATTTTCCCGCCAGGGCACCAAGAACGTCTGGGTGGGATTGGCGGTATCGGGCCGATTGTTGAACAGCTTCGGGTCGAGAATGTACCGCCGGAACGCGTCGATGTGATAGTAGGCATTGACCGTCGCGAACCTCGGGTCGGCGCGAGTGAAGACGAACGAGTACGTCGCCGGGATCGTCGGATCACTCGAGGAGTTGGGAGCCGCTGAGGGGATGGTCTCGGGCTGGCTTGGCGAGGTCGTCGAGTTCGTGATGACGCACGTATCGCTCAAGAGCCAGGCGGTCTCATCACCGTCGACGTAGAAACTGGGCAACGCGACCTGTGAATAGACACGAGCTCGTTCCGCACCCGTGAAGTAATCGAGCTGCCCCCCCTTCTGGTCCGGATAGTCCGAATACTTTTTTCCCGAGAGGGGATCAGAAAACGGATAGTTCTTGTTGTCGTCCAGCACCTTGATGGGATTCGGGTCGAAAACCTGGGCAGAGGCTCCGATCCTTTGGGCCATGTCCGATGTCGCAAGGATCTCGCCCGTGAGCGAATCGATCAAAAACCGCCAGACACCAGGCCTGTCGCCCGGGGTGAAGAGAACCTCCCAGGCTTGGGTCTGCTTCTGACGGGTGGCGTAGATCCGCGAGGAAATCTTCGGCCGATCCGTGGAACGAGACGACCGTTTCAAAGACCAGTTCACAATCTGCATGGCGCGATCCTTCGAGATCGCCGTTCCCAGCGTGGGATTGAGATTGGGGATGAACGAACCGCTGGCCCGGGTCACAGCTCCGGACGGATCCAAGTGGATGGCCAAAAGCGCCCCCTCCACGGGAATTCCACCGACCGTCTGCTGGAAGACGAAATGGCTCCCGGTGAACGTCTTGGTCTGCCGGACGAGCATCACCCCGGACAGGTCTTTTGGCACGCCAAAGACCGCCCCGTTCTCCTTGAGGAAGTTCCGCGCCCTCTCCTCATCGCTGTTCCCCTGGGCCACGTACTTTCCTCCACGGATCGAATGGATGGTCCCTCGCTGAGGATCCAGCTCGACAGACGAGAATCCTCGCGTCTTGTTTTGGAGACCACGAAGAGCTCCATAGGCCTGACTCGCCCAGCTGTAGTCGACGGAGGGGCGCTGAGCAGAGGAGGTCCCCGAACCCGCCGGAGTCGGTGAGGGCGACCCCGAAGGAGAAGGCATCGGTTGCGGCGTGGGTGCTGGCGTCGAGACCGACTTCGGCGTTGCGGCAGGGACAGGAGCCTTGGTGATGACAGGTCGCGGGGTGGCCGTCGGCTGCGGCGTGGGGGTCGATTGAGGTTTGGAGACCGACGCGGGCCGTGGAGAGGGTGTCGCTTGCGGCTTGACGGTCGACGTGGGCAACGGCGTAGGCGTCGCCTTCGGCTTGGGGGCCGATGCTGGCCGCGGCGTAGGCCTCGATTGAGGTCTTTGTGTCACTATGAGTGAGCGCGCAGACTTGGGCTGCGGAATCGAGGCTGCCTTGACGGGCGTCGGATGGATAAGGTTGGCGAGGAGACTGCCGGTCAGGAGCGTGCACAAGAGAATCGATCGCGCCAATGGTCTGCCCTCCTCTAGATCCTGTTTTCGTTGATCGCCCGGCGCTCACACCACCAAGCTTTCCAGGGGAATACGCAAGCGAAGACTACCGTAATCGCCCGCCCCCTGCAACTCGACACGGCAATTCGGATGCCTATGCGCAGTCAGAGGGTTGCACTCGAAGATCCCCGGACCGTCGATTCCCGCCTCTTGAGCCAAGCCAGGAAGAACCGCTTTTTCCACTCGTCGAGGGATGCGTATCGTGCATAGAGGAGATCCTTGGCGTCATCGTGGGCTCGGGACAGATCGATCGGGTCGAGGAAAGCCTGAAGATGCCGGACGAACGCGGCCTTCCGATCATCCCCGGGGATCGGAGTCGACAATCGCAACCGAGTCAGCGCCGACAGAGAGCTCCAGTTCAGCCCGGCGCTAGGATATCGAACCTTCCAGAGCGCGGCATCGAGCTCGGCAAAGACCGCGGGGGGGGTTCTCTCCATGCGCATCATCCGTACGGCGTCGGCAAGATCCGGACAAGGACCGATGTGTGACTCCAGATCCCACTGAATCCGGATCAGGTGGTCGAGTGAAACCCAGCCCATGAGCTCTTGCAGCCGATTGACAGACAACTGTTCGAAGGGCTTTTCCACTTCGACGAACCCATGCCCCTCGAGGAACTCCACGACGCTCTCCACCGTGAGGGGAACCTCCAGGAGGTTGTCTCGGTGGGAAGATCGAACGGACGGTTTCACGGCAGAACGCTCGTTCGTCCGGCTCGTCAACAGGATCCTCTGGCCCCCTTCCTCGTCCGGGTCGATCGGATAGACGTAACACCCTCCCCAATTCGGTACGAACGACGGCCCCACGGGAAGTGTCCGCGACATCAGCCTGAACGGAGGAGGAAAGAGCCCCTCGACCCTGCGAGCCAGATCGAGCATCCGTTCGACAAAGTCCTCGTCGTACCACAAATGATCACTCTCCAATAGAGCCTCCCTCTTTCCGGAGAGCTCCATGGATAGACCCAGGCGATCGGAGGGCGTTCGGACCTCCAGATCGACTCGACACACCTGCTGGAGCTGCGAGGGGTCGAAGAAGCGGCTCGTCCCGTGACCCATCTCTCCGAAGAGCGGCTCGGTCAGTGTGAGCGATGCGATCTCTTTCCTGTGCTCGAACGTGAACGAGCGGTAGGGGTACGCGGCCAACCCCATGTTCGGCTGGATCACGGGACCGCCGAGCTGGTCGACCGACAAAACGATGAAGAACGGGTGGTCGATTCCCTGTCCCAAGTAAAACGGATCCTCGAGTTCTTGCGCCACCTCGGGGCTGTAGCCGGCCGCGTCGATGTGGAACGCGGACAGGCCGGTCTTCCGCTTCGTGATCGCCCAGAGAGCCTCGACGTACCGATGAACCAAGAGGCTCGACTCGACGGGCAGAAGAGAAGAGAGAAGCTCTGTCGGCAAGCAGCCGGAGGGTTGGCTCATCATGCGAGTTCGCTGGCCGCCGCGCTTCTGGCACGGGCCTCGAGAACGATCTGACTGGTTCGGAGAGACAGCTCTCTCTCCCCCGCCGCCGCGGCGTAACGCTCCTCGCTGTCAGCATAGCGGTTGATCTCCTGGAGAACGATCTCGGGGGTGATCTGACCCCGGAGCTCCTTGAGCATCTCGAGCTTCGTTTCGTAGGCTTTCGCGAAGAACGACTTCGGATCGACGAACCATTCCTGCGGCAGGTCGAAATCCATGACCCGGAACCTCACCGCGTCGGCGATGTTCTTCACGGCCCGTCCCGTGAACCGTCCTTCGCGCTCTTTGAGGGAATGCAGGTATTCCCCGAACTCGATCCAGGTCCGAATCTTTCCGTCCTTGGCGTGCTTTTCGAAAAGCGCGGAAAGGGCAGCAGAACGAGGACGATCGTGCTCCGCGTACTTGGCCTGGATGACCTTGCGAACCTGCTGGGTGGTGAATGGTTCGTAACCGCTCCCAAGCGGCATGGTCCAGTTCGATCCGAGCAGCAGGAACAACAGATCGGTGAAGTCCTCCTGCGTCTGAGGGCCATCCACCAGGAACCGGGCCTGGGTTCTCTGACGCAGCGCGTCATCGACCTTCTCCGGGTAGTTCGAAAAGAGCGCGAAGGTCGAGTTCCCGCGGACCACCGTGTTCGGCCCGGCGAACTCCTGCATGAACAGCGCCGTCACCTCGAGCTGGCCGGCGGATGCGTTTTTGTCGTTGCGGTTCCCACAGACCTGGTCGACGTCGTCGATGGTGCCGAATCCGATACTCTTGGGATCGAGGACCTCGCGACAGAACCGTTTTGCGTTCTGCCCCGAACGACCCTGGTAGTCGGAGATCTCGTCGACGGAAAAATTGAGGTAACGGAACGGGAGACCGACGACCCCGCAGTACTCCTTCAGAAGGGTCACCGTCATCTGGATTAGTGTGGTCTTTCCGGTTCCAGGGCTTCCGTCGCCGATCAACGTGAACGTGAAGCCTCCGAGATCGACGAACGGGTTGCGCTGCCGCTCGAGATCGTAGCAGACGAGCCGTTGCGCGAGCCGCATCGCCTCGAACTTCGCGATGTGGTTTCCGACGACCTCCTCGGGACGCTTCTCCTGCACCTCGACCTGAGACGAAGTCACCGGCTCCTCGAGATCGAAGCCCGAAAGATGGATTCCCTCGGGTTCGATTCGGTAGTGATAGCGGGTGTAGAACTCGACGAATCTGAGCGACTCACGGGTCGTGGAGATCCTCTGGGCAAGCTCCCGAGCGCAGGAGAGAATCACCTTGACCAGACTCACGTCGTCCTTGGCCTGACGTTCGATGGCGTCGTGCAGATAGAAGAGAGCCGAGTGGAGGGCGTTCGTCTGATTGTTCACGAGGAGTGACACGGGAGGATCCACCTCGAATGAAAGGCTCTCAACCTCGGCCGACCGGTATCCCTCGAGCTTGCGGATCAGAAAATGAGCCAGAGCGAAGAGACTCGCGGAAGAAGCCGTCTCGGTCTTCGACTTCAACTCCGACTCCTGTTCCTTCCCGAGCTGGCCGGCCTTGTTCGAGAGCTTGAGCCGCTCCAGTCCCGAAGCCTGTTCGTAGTACTGATAGATCTGCAGATAGACCTGAATGGCCCGCCGGACTTCTCGGAGAACGTGGTGTTCGGTATCGGTGTAGAGATCGTCCCGTGGGTTGATCTTCTGAATCGTCTCGGCCAGATTGAACATGGTTTGGGCCGTAGCCGACGGAATCACACCGTCCACATTCTGAAGAGGACGAAACGAAAATCTCCGCCCACCAAGGGTCGTTTGTGCCGAGGGTTCCGGCTCTCTTTTGGGACTGAGAAACGAGAAAGAGAAGACCTTGGCCGTGGCGGCTTCCAGGTGGTTCTCGAGTTCACGTTCCGTGATGGTGACCACGCTAATGGACTCCATAGACCTCGTCTTCCTTGTCGATCACGTAGTGGTGGTGGTCCGGAAACAGACCGGCCGGTTTGAGATGCTGCCCCAGCCAGTAGGGCATCAGGACGAACCGCTCCAGATGACTGACTCCCCGCGTCGAGAGATCGAGGCTCTTGGGGATCCAGAAAACCTGCTTGAGCCGTCCCCTGGAGAGAAGACTCTTCCCGACGACCCGCTCTCGATCGCTGATCAGAGTCTCCGCTTCCCACCGCAGCACAAAGGGCAACTGCTCCTTGACCCCGTCGAGCAACGGCCCCAGGGGGCCCTCGTTCTCGGTGAAATGGGGCGACCAGTAGGGCCCCAGGATGATCCGCTTGACGATCTTGAGCGAGATCGACTCGACCGCGTCGTCCAGGAGTCCGGAGAACCCCAGGAGGTTCAGGTTCCCGCTGGCCAGTCTCTCGGCCTGGGTCGCCAGGGTCCGGAAAGCCTCGGAGGACGTCGTGAGCTCTTGGTCGGCCCTATGCGTAAAATACAGAAGATAGAGGAACGGTCGGTTGAGCGTCCGGTCGTACGTGGCGAACGACCAGAAACTGGACTTCTGTTTCTCGTCGGGGTTGACCGTAATCAATGTGCCGGGCAGGAAGGCATGGAATACCTTGTGGGCACAGAGCCCCTCCAAGTAGAGCCTCGTGGCGATCTTCTCCTGGATGTCCCGGGACGAACAGCGGAGCCGGATGATCCGATCGGCCATTTCTGCTTTGAGATCGGGCACTGTTGCAAATTCGGTCAACGCCTTCATTCTTCCGGCGAGATCGGCCTCCGTCTCGATCAGCGTCGAGAAGTGCAAGAACCCGGAATCGGTCGCGTCGATTCTGAGGCCGTCGCCCGGTCTCTGATAGAAGTATTTCAAGGCGAGCAGACGAAACGTCTCCAGGAGTCGATCGATGAAACCGCACACGGCCACGGTCTCCGAACTGGTGCCTCCGGTTTGCTGCCGGAGAATGGAGGCGAGAGACCCGAGTGCCAGGGTGAACTGGGCGAAGTAGAGCCGGACGGCGTTGTGGTCGGTGACGTGGACGCAGTTCTCTTGGAGACGGTACTCTTTCCAGATCCGCTCTTGCTGGTTCACTGACCGGGCTTGTCCTCCCCGTAAGCATCCTCGAGGAACCTCTGCGCCACCTCCGCGAACCTTCGCGCGAATTCGGCATCGGCTCGTGCGACCTCGGTCTGGGTCGTTCGACGCTTCGCGACATCGCCCGCATGGCGTTCCAGCATCTCGATGATCTGACGGTCGGCGGCTGCACCGATCGCAGCCATGGTCCTGGCGGTCTCCTGGTCCACGTTGGTCCCCATCTCGTCGATCGTGTGAGCCGACTCCTGCTGAGAGGCCGTCCTCAAAGATTCGACCGTGGCGGCGTACTGGACGATCCGGTTCTCCGTCGAAATCCGAAGCTTGTCGATCAGAACCCTCTGGGACGCCTTCTGGCGAAGGAGGCTGTCCAGAGCGATCTTGTGGTTCTCGATGAACAGTTCGTGGGTCTGAGCGTTGGACAGTGCTGTGTTACGCCGTTCCGTGAGCTCGTTGGCCTCGTTGATCAGAGCCTGGAGCTCCGTGTCGGCCGCGACCCGTTCGGTTCCCACCAGTTCGGAAAGGGAGTCCCTCTTCTCCCCGATGCGAACATTGAGCTCCTCGAGCTTCTTGTCGGTGGTTTCGAATTCCGCCGTGCACGCCTTCAGCTTGGTCTGCTGGTCTTCCACCAGGCGCTTGACCGTTTCGTACTCGTCGCTCAAGGTGGTGAGATGCTCTGAGAGAAGCTTGTTGATGGACTGAGTCTGCACCACGAGGTCTTGGAGCTGGGCATCGATGTCGGCCGACTGGATTCGACTCTCCCGCATCTCCCGGGCGGCCTTGTCCGAGAAGAACCCGACGATCGACTCCCAGGTGGTCATCTCCTTCATCGAATCGATCTGTCCGCCGAGGGCGTTCGTCAAAGCATCGTATCCGGCGATGAGAGCACCGACGGTCTGCTGGAGTCGGGCCTTCTCGGTGAGGACATCCTTGAGCTTGGCCTTTTCGACGTTCAACTGGAGCTTCGTGGCCTCTGCGTCGCTGGCTACCGACACCAATCCCTCGGTCCGCCTGAGGACCTCAGCGATCGACTCCCTCTTCTGGCTCTGCTTGCTCACCTGCTCGTAGATCGTATTCGTTTTCGCCTTGAGCTTCTGAGCTTTGCTGTTCGACATTCCTCATCCTCCAACGAAGAAGACCCGCCTAGGGTCAAACGCGAGCCAAGCTATTCTACCAGACTCTTTCCTGATAGGATGGATCGATCTATGAGCAACGCCCGTGAGTCAGCGGATGCAGAGCGATCCGGCAGGGCGTCAATTGAGTGGTGTTGCTCCTAAAGTGGAGGGGGCGGGCTTCACCTTCGGATACTCTCAATGCGCATTCTCCTGGTCCTGCTCCGAGTCAAGTTGAGACTCCTGGTCCGGCACATCACCCGCAAAGGGAAGACGGCCGGTCTGATCTTCTTTCTCCTGTACTATCCGCTGTTCGGCTGGGGATCGTTCGAATTCGCGCGGGATGGGACCCATTGGCTTCTCTCCCGCGAGCCGGACTGGGTCCTCTGTGCGGCTGTCGCGGTTGCATACCTGGCCTGGCTCGGGCTCCTGTTCGTCAGTGAACTCCAGTTCTCGTTCGTCTTGAACCTGGCTCAGAGATCGACCGACAACGAGTTCCTTTTCAGCCTCCCAGTATCCTTCGATGCGATCGTATTGACCAAATCGGTGGAGCGCCTCTGCTCGGACTTCACCCTTCCGATGGCCGTCGGAGGAGCCCTCGGTTTCGCGACCGGAGTCCGCGCAGGACCGTTGGCCACCACGTTGGTCTTGGTCTCGGTGTTCGCCACATCGCTTCTGGCCGGTATGGCCATGTTTCTCCTCCACATGGTTCTCTCCCGTCGGTTCTCTTCACACCGGATCCGCCAAGTCAGTTTCCTCGTCCAGCCACTGGCGATGTGCCCATTGCTGCTCTTCCCCCTGATCGGAGAGGGATACATCAGGCCGGACGATGTGATGTCCGCACTCTCGTCCTGGCGCCACGCCTTGAGCTGGTTCCCGCCGTTCGCCTTTGCGCACGATCTCGTGAACTGGTCTGACGGTGCTCGTTTCGGGTGTATCGGATCGATGGCCCTTCTTCTGGCCGGCTACTGGCTCGCGAAGAGAACGGCCGTCCGGATGGAACAGGCCGGCCTCGCATTTCTACCGGAGGAGTCCCGTGTCCAGGCGACCGGGGTCGGTTGGCCGGGACGCCGACGACTCAAAGGGTTCTTCTGGAAAGACTTCCGGCTTCTGGTCCGCGATCAGAACCTGCTCGGAAACGCTCTGTTGGTCCCTCTTCTGCTGGTCGCTTACTGGATGATCGCCATGGGGGCCGCCATCCGTGAAATTCCGAGCTCCGCGTGCATCGCGTTCCTCTGTTTCGTCTTCTACTTCGACAGTTTCGGCGCCATGAACGCAGCCGGCATGGAAGGCCTAGGGATCGGCCTGGTTCGGGGGATGCCCATTTCCGCCCGTCGATTCCTCGCGAACAAGGCGATCTTCTGGAGCCTGCTCTCCGCCCTTCTCTTCATCCCGCTTTTTCTGGGAACGGCGAGCTGGGTATCGCTTGACCCCTCCGAGATCTGGCGAGGGCTTGCGTGGATGACGCTGGGTTGTCCGCTGTTCGCCACGCTGGGAGTTGGGCTTTCCGCGATCTTCGCCCAATACGATGCCAAAGTGCTTCAGCAGGGTTCGACCATCGCCGGCAAAGGGGTCTTTCTCGTGCTCTGGGCTCCTTTCCTTTATCTCGCGAGCACGGACGACCTGGCTTACCAGTTTCGCGGGGTGCTTCTCTACACAGGCCTGGTCACATCGATCTTTCTGGTTGCCGCGAGAACCATCGAGAGCCACGACGACCCTGACGCCCATCCTCGAGGACGTCTTTACGTCACCGACGGGCTCATCTTCATGATCGGTTTTCTCCTGGCCTGGAGCCCTGTGATGACCTTCCTCAACACGGTCCTGGGCAAGATCTCGCCAGGCCTCGCCATGTCCATCGCCTTCTTCTTGGTCGGACCGCTCACCTGGAGGCTTTGCTGGAACTACCTGGGTCGTCGGACGGGAAACGCCTCGGAGGCGATGGGGCTGTCGAGAGGGCGGCGTCGATACAGCCCGATCTTCGCTCTGGGAGGAGCGATCGCCTACGCCCTCTGGATCGAGGCTTTCTACCGCCTCGTCGTATGGAGATTCCCCCATCTCGCCGTCCACGTCACGCAGGCCGGGGAACTCTGGCAAGACAGCTTCTCCGCTTCCTGGCCGTCGGCCGTGTTGGTCGGGCTCGCCCTGTTCGTCCTCGCCCCTCTGGTCGAAGAGACCCTGTTCCGCGGGCTCCTCTACACCTCGCTCCGACAGACCGGCTTCTCCCGGCCAGGTTCGATGCTCACCTCGGCCCTCCTCTTCGCCCTCATGCATCCCCCCATCGACGCTGTGGCCGTCATCCCCCTCGGATTGGCACTCGCGTGGTGTTTCGAGACGACCGGATCGTTGGCCTCGTGCCTGCTCTTGCACTCGCTCGCCAATGTGGCGGCCGTCGGCCGAGCGTTCTGCCATGGCGGTTAGGGGATTGAGGATCGCTCCAAAACTTGATATGATCACGAATTGGAGTATGCAGGAGGTCGACATGAAGGGTCTGTCTGTTGCCGAATGGGTTCATCGTCTTTCGATCCGGGCGACCGGCGTCGCCCTCTCTCTCATGATCTGCACTCAGGCCTTGGCCGCGACGTTCGTGATTCCCGAGGATCGTCCGTGGAGCGAGGGAACCCTGGAGGGGTTGGTGACGGTGCCCGAGGGGCTGGCGCTTGCGCCCGGGGTCACCCGTGGGTCGTTCGAAGGGCCCGTGTGGAAAGTCGGCGAAAGGGTGGATCGGGTGGTTCCTTTCTGGAACACCAAGACTGGCTCCAACGCACGAGCCGAGATCTATGCTCGGCTGCTGCGGAATGGACAGCCGATCTGCGGATGGATCCTCGTCTCCACCTGGTCGCGCGGTGAACGCGGAAAACGAGATTCAGGAACCACAGAGGTTACACTCAGCCAGGACACCTTGGAGACCAAGACCCCCATCGAGGGCGTCCAGCTGAAGGTCGTGCTCTCCGGATCGGGGGCAATACTGGAAGCTCTGGGTGCAAGCGCGTTCGCAAGCGACGTTCCACCCAAGATGGACGTTGACGGGCCGGGCTCGGAGATGAAGATTCCGGTGGGTTACCGCTCCCAAAGGAGCGCGAATCCGGCCATTTCCTCGAGGGTCTGTGGGCCGACCTCTCTGTCGATGGCCCTCCAGTTCCACGGGGTCGACCTGTCGATCGACCGTGTGGCCGAGCTGGCCAAGGACCCCGGCGGCCCGATCACCTACGGCAACTGGGCCTACCTTGCGGCCACGGCCGCGGAGCTGGGTCTCGCCACCCAAGTCACTGTGCTGCCCGGCATTTCGGCCCTCATCCAGGAGCTCTCCCAGGGAAACCCGGTCATCATCCCGATCCGATTCGAAGCCGGCCAGTTGACCGGCGCGCCGATTTCCAGGACAAGTGGGCACCTGATCTTGGTGCGGGGCTATGATGCCGAAGGAAACCTCTTCGTGAACGACCCCGCCGGCCACAATGCCGGGGACGGACAGATCCGCTACAAACGAGATCAGATCGCCCGTGTCTGGCGGCATGGCGTGGCGATTTTCATCCGTCCCGGAGCTCGGCTGGATCGATCCGCCCCTACCGGCCGCTGATCTTGCGAGACGGTCTTCTCCACTCGGACGGGTGGACAGCGAAACGGAAGATCTTCGTCAAAGCGGTCTCTACAGCGCGCCGTGGAGAATGCGACAAAGCGAGCCCTCGTCCAGGACTGCAGGATTGTGCTTCATGCTGCTGGAAGCCCGGGCTTGCGAGGCCACGGCGGCAACATCCGAGTCGTGGACTCCCCATCGCCCCAACCCGGGAATGGCGAGATCCTGCCTGAGACGGTCCGCCTCCTCACGGGCGGCCCGAACGGCAGAGGACTCGTCGAGGCCGGGGTTCATCGAGAGGATGCGGCCGACTTCGGCGTAGCGTGCCAGGATGGGGTGGTTCCCGTTCTCACGCTTTAGGGCATCTATGTTTGCCGCGATCACGCTGGGGAGCAGGGCCGCGCAAACAGCCCCGTGAGGCGCGTCGAATCGTGCGCCCAGAGGTGCTGCCAGGCCGTGGACCGCTCCAAGCCCTGCATTTGCCAAGGCCATACCGCTCAGGAGGGCGGCCAGAGCCATGTCCTCCCGTGCCTCCAGATCGGCCCCCTCCCGGAAAGCCCGAAGGAGAGACCTTGTGACCCTGAGGATCCCGTCCCGGCACAGGATGTCGGTGAAGGGTTGGGCACTCCGCGACGTGTACGCTTCCACGAGCTGGGTGAGGGCATCCATCCCGGACGAGGCCGTGATCTCTGGCCGGACCCCGACGTGGAGTTCCGGGTCGACCAGAGCGATAGTGGGGAGAAGATGGGGGCTACGCATGCTGGCCTTGACCCGACGCTCCGAGTGCCCCAGGACCGAGTTCCGAGTCACCTCGGCACCGGTTCCCGCGGTCGTGGGGACTGCGATGTGGGGACACGCACGGAAGGCGAGCTTCTGCCCCTTCCCGACCACTTCCAGGTAGTCGAGAGCCGATCCGGGATTCGTCAGAAGCCCTGCGATCGCCTTGGCCAGGTCGATGGCGCTGCCGCCACCAACGCTGATGAGGAGATCCGCCCCGGTCTCCCTCGCGCGGTCCAGACCACGGGCGACATCCTCCACGTGGGGCTCCCCTTGGATCCACATGGTTTCGGAGCGCATCTTGTGGTCGTAAAGCCTCTCCGTGAGGCCCTCGTGAAGCCCTCTTTCGCCCGAGCGATCCGCGTTCGTCACCACCAACGCGGACTGTCCCAGACCGGAGGCCAGTTCTCCGATCCGTGCGAATTGCCCTCGACCGAACACCACGGAGCCGGCCGTGGAAAACTCGAAACGAGACACAGGCGTCGACCTCCTCCCAAATCCTTCACTTCATTCTGGAAAACCCAGTGATCATGAGCATTTCGAGGACATACACTTTCACTTCCCTGGACCCCAGATGTGCCCCGGATGCAAGGAAGAACGAAGTCGCCGCGACCCCCCACTCGACATCACCGTTCCAAAGGTGGTGGGGGACCCC
>Ga0074195_1002380_pt1 | contig 21294 bp, 19 predicted proteins | sample EPASupsiteHSE623_FD_64525 | JGI IMG/M metagenome (GOLD analysis project Ga0074195, IMG submission 64525) | Bioremediated contaminated groundwater from EPA Superfund site, New Mexico - Sample HSE6-23 | ecosystem: Environmental > Aquatic > Deep subsurface > Groundwater > Contaminated ...
GGAACCTACACGATAAGCTCCGGTAAGGTCAGGAAATATGTTTGCCACACATGCGGCACCAGATTCTGCGATAGAACTAACACTGCATTCTATGACTCAAGAACAAACGAAGAAAAAATCAAGTTGGCTTTAAAAATGGCCATGCGTGGAATGAGCGTTTTAGGAATAGCTGAGATCGTTGAGTCAAAACCATCTACTGTAAGCACCTGGATCTCGAAAGCAGCAAAGCATAGCGAAAAAGTCAATGAAGTTGTCTTGAAGGATGTAGAGACTCCAAAGGTAGAGATGGACGAGGCATGGACTTTTGTGGGGAAAAAACACTACCCAGAGAAGGTGAATACGAAGACAAGGGAACTTGGATCTGGATAAGCATGGCCGCAAATTGTAGGCTGGTGCTCTCTCATGTTATCGGTGAGCGATCTCAGGAAAATGCAGATCAGCTCGTTTCAAATACTGCCAAAAGACTCAGATCAATGCCGCTCTTTGTGACGGATGGATTAAGACTGTATGCAGCAGCTCTTCGAAAGCAATATGGAAAACTACAGCCATTCGCACCAACAGGCAAGCGAGGGCGACCTCGAAGTCCTAAATTAATCGTAGATGACCTATTAAAATATGCTCAAGTCATTAAAATGAGGATCGACGGCAGGCTAAAAAAAGTGGTCAAGAAAATCATATTTGGTAAAGATATAGACCACAAAATGATATCTACCAGCTACATTGAACGGCAAAACCTGACATGCAGACAAGATAATAACCGCATATCCAGGAAAACCATAGGTTTCTCTAAGGAGACTAAAGAATTGGATAACCAAATGACCCTATATTTCGCGCACTTCAACTACTGCCGAAAGCATCGCGCTCTAAAATATAGAAATGAGATGGGCATAACGAAGTTCAATAGTCCTGCGAAGCAAGCTGGCTTAATCGATCATGTCTGGAGCTTGCAGGAACTCTTGACTTTTCCATATTATAAAACTCAAACCTATTAGGGGGTCACGATCGGCTGGGCTTGAACTCACTTTATCTGTCTCAGCTTCTTTGGTGCTGGCAATTGGCTAAATTGAATTCTCCTCTGGATATCGGTTTCGTGACAATTCCCAGTGGAACGCCAATCATGGCTGCGTTAACTATTCTAATATTCGTAGTATTCTTCTTGATTCCATATATCATCGGCTGGCGCACTTCCAGGCAAAAGCAAAAGAAATTGCTGACGCAGAGAGTAAACGATTTCAAGACCATGACTGCTATCTTGCAGCTTCAAGGGATAGAAGCAAAGAAAAGGCTCGATGAGATATTATCCCTTAAAGAAATAAAACGTTTGAAGGAAAGCTCTGTTGAAAAAAATTTTCTGGAAGAACAAATGCTTGCGCAATTTGACTGCTTAAGTAAGACACAACCGCCAGACCTTGCCTTAAAAGATTTGAAGTCTATTAATATAATATCTAAAAAGATCATTGAGGACACCCAAAAAGAGCTGGAGCTCATTAATGCGGATAAACCACAGATCTGGATCGCTGCTGTATCTTTGTTGAGTCCATTGATCATTCAGATATTAAGTTCGTGGGCGATACAGGCAGGTCTATCCTCAAAGCCGGAGAACTTGTTCAGCGGTTTAACCCAGATATTGACAGGAATATGAGATGAACCAGGAGAATACAATGAAAAATCAAATGGCGTCGTCTTGGGCTCTGGCAGTCTGGCTGACCCTAGCACTCTTGCTGTCAGAGGCAACGATGGCTTCAGAAGCCACTGATAGCAAAAAAGACATGTTCTCAGCAGAGGACTTCGGCATTATGGCCCCCAATGAGGATGATATCCAAGAATGGAATGAGAACGCAGAATCTGAATATGAAAATTATACGACAGAACCATATTCGACAAAAGAAACACCTGGAATTGATTTCATCACAGCTTCTGCCTTGATGACATTGATATATACTATTATGAATAAAAGACGTTTTAAAAAACAGTTTTAGGAGGAGGGCCAATTGCCCCACACCTATCGGCTCATCTTCCCCCTTTCCATCACAATCTGTTTAGTGGCCTTCTCGGCCTCGATATCGCGCCGGCAATTTGGACAGATGCGGATCCATTCGAGGTCCGTTGAATCCTTCTGTAAATTGATCGGCAGGACAGACTCAATTCTCTGAAGCATGGGCTCGGTTGCGTAACGCGATTTGCATATCCTGCAGGCCACCAGATCAAATGAGACCTCGGGCTCCGGCACGTTCTCGTCGAATGGGACCAGCGTCAACGCCCTGGCCGGACAGAACTCCACGCAGAGGTCGCACTCCTCTTTGCATCTCTTCCAGTGAATGATCCTCTTCTCAGATGACTCGCTTCTGGTGATGTTTTGGCTGGGACAGACATTCGAGCAGGACATGCATCCCAGACACAAGCTCTTATCAACTTTAATCATCTTTTTCCTCCTTGAGCCGCGGCCCTGGCAGCACGCGAACGCGCCCTCTTCGACGCTAGATCGAAATCGGTTGATAGAGCATTGGCCGGACAGGTGACAATGCAAGTGGGTCCGCCCTCCCGTCCGTCGCACAGATCGCATTTATGGGCGATCTTATCAGTCCAGACCACGCCGAAGGGACAGGCCAGACGGCACAGGCCGCAGCCGGTGCACTTCTTCACATCATAGGCCGTCCGTTCCCCCTCTTTGTGCAAGGCTGCCGTAAAGCAGACCTTGGTGCAATTTGCCTCCTCGCAGTGATGACAGAATATGGGAACCGAAGCCGCGTCTCCGACATAATGCACGTTGACGTGTCCTTTGCCTCCGTGCACGCGCTGGCAGGCCACCTCGCAGGATCGGCAGCCTATGCATCTGCTGATGTCAATATATACCGGCATTTAATCCCTCTCGGATATTTAATAAGTATAAAGCTTGTTGTAGGGCCTCTTCGACTTGGGAGTAAGCCTCACGAAGGAATGATTAAGGATTTCGTCCTTCTTCGTTCCGACCTCAGGAAAGCGCTCCAAAAACCGGGAGACATAATGGTCGAGCACTGCCCGGTCAGACTCATCTAAGGGCGAAACTGCCACCTGATTGCCGACCTGGGTGCTCTCCACGCTGCCACGCAGGTAGATCACACCACCATGCATGCCAGTGCCAATGAAATTGGACTGATGAGTCAAGCCCTGCAGGTCCAGGACAATCACAATTCCGCCTGCCATGTACTCGCCTAAGAAGTCCTGGGCTCGACCCCCTATAACCAGAACGGGCCTCTTCTCATTGTACTCCTTCATGTGCAGTGCCGTTCTATAGCCGCAATTGTCCCGCACATAGATCTCGCCACCTCTCATGGAAAATCCGAGGATATCTCCGGCCCGTCCAAAAACGACCACTTCTCCGGCATCCATTGTATTTCCTACTCCGTCCTGGGCATTGCCGTGCACAGTTATCTTATGGCCAAAAAGAAAAGCGGCTAAATCATTTCCAGGTGTTCCGAAGATCTCGATATCCATGATGAGATGCTGGGGCGTGTAGAGACGGGTCCCGATGTACCTCTGACCGCAGACATTTCTGATGTTGACCTTCTTGATTCCGGAGAGCATCATCTCTCTCAGCCGGTCGTTCAACTCTTTGGTCTGCAGGTCTGTGGCATCGATCTCGGCCACATCTGCCCGATCTCCGGCAGAAGACGTATCCGGCTCAGGGTCTAACGGAACGGTTTTGCACATTTTCCTTCACTCTCCTGCACCCTTGATTCCCAGCACATCAAGCTCCCATTCATGCAGGCCAACACCTCGCAGGTGATCCCTGTTGCCGCGCAGGCTCTCGAGAGCATTGATGCCCATGCCGCCTAACATCTCAGCAATCTCATGCGACCATGCTGCTATCAGGTTGGAAAGCCTTTGGCTCGCGATATCCACATTCAACCGTCCGGAGAGGCGCGGGTCTTGAGTGCATATTCCCCAGTTGCACTTGTCGGTATAACACTTCTGACAGAGGGTACATCCCATAGCAATGAGAGCCGCAGATCCAATGTAAACTGCGTCAGCTCCAAGAGCTATGGCCTTGATGACATCGGAACTGCAGCGAACTCCACCAGCGGCGATGATAGAGCATCTGTTTCTGATCCCCTCGCCCCGGAGCCTTCTGTCCAGAGATGAGATGGCAAGCTCAATTGGAATTCCGACGTTGTCCCGGATGACCTTGGGAGCAGCCCCCGTTCCTCCTCGTAGCCCATCGATGGCGATGATGTCCGCTCCCGCCCGCACAATTCCTGAGGCGATGGCAGCGAAGTTATGAACCGCAGCAATCTTGACGGAGATGGGTTTCTCGTAGTTGGTCGCCTCTTTCAGGGCGGTAATAAGCATCGAGAGATCTTCAATTGAGTAGATATCATGATGCGGAGCCGGCGATATGGCGTCGGTTCCCTGGGGGATCATGCGAGTCTGTGCAACAATCGCCGAGACCTTCTCGCCGGGCAAGTGTCCACCGATACCGGGCTTTGCCCCCTGGCCCACTTTGATCTCGATTGCAGCAGCGCAGTTCAAGTATTCTGCATCTATGCCATAGCGACCTGAAGCCACTTGAGCTATAGCGTACTTTCCAAACTCGTTCCTCATCTCTTTAGGCAGTCCGCCTTCGCCAGTATTGAAGAAGGTTCCGGACTTCCTCGCAGCCATTGCCAGCGACCGGAATGCGTTGTAGCTTATGGCTCCGTAGGACATGGCCGAGAAGAGTATGGGCGTCTCTACCATGATGTTGGGTGAGAGTTTAGTATTGATCTTCACCTCGCCGTCTTTGAGGGAGATGTCCATCTGGTCCGGCTTGGCCCCCAGGAAGGTGCGCAGCTCCATCGGCTCTCTCAATGGATCGATCGAGGGATTGGTGACCTGGGAGGCATTGAGAACAATGTGGTCCCAATAGATGCAAAATGGCTTGTCGTTGCCTGACCCGGTAAGGATTACGCCTCCAGTTTCCGCCTGTTTCTTGAGATCCTCCAGCTTTTCGCGCGACCAGGAGGCATTGGGCCGGTAATACGATGGTGATGGACGGACCACAATGGCATCCTTCGGGCAGAATACCACGCATCTCTGGCAGCCGACGCACTTGTATTCATCGGATATCAGCCGGTCGGCCACCGGATCGTAAGTGTGAGTGCCAAAGGCACACTGTCGTTCGCAGCCCCGACACTGGCCGCATTTTTCTTCGTCCCTTATGATCTGGAACTCAGGAAAGACGAATGATTTCATTGCAAAACCTTCCTCATGCTGTTTAGTTCGCTTACTACTGGTTCTCCTCCGTTGGGAGTCCAGACGCGATCAAGCTGTGGCGAAATTAGTCTAATCGACGCTTCCTCCGAGGAGAGGTAGAACATCTCACCTCTCGTGGCTGCAGTAAGCGGCCGCAGCCTGATTCTGTCCGTCAGACCGATCATCTTTCCCGTCTGACCAATTATTATGGCAAAAGGTCCGTTCATGAGAAGAGGTCCATAGACCATTCTCAAGGTTGTGAGCAGTTTCTTCTCGGCCTCATTCATCCGGTCGATGGCATTCCAGATGGGCGGAGCTAGGATTTTGGCCACAATTTCGATGGGCAACATCTGTTTTCTCATGAGCAGATCCGCAGCATAAGCTATGACCTCTGTGTCCGTCTGGAGAGTGCAGGCATATCCGTACATCTCCAGGTACCATCGATTGGTGCCGTAAGATGAGATCTCGCCGTTGTGAACAATGGTCGTATCCAGAAGGCTGAAGGGATGAGCCCCACCCCACCAGGCCTGGGTGTTTGTGGGAAAACGACCGTGGACCGTCCAGGTGTAGGCACGGTAGAGCCGGTCGAGCATGAAATACTCACCAATCTCCTCAGGATATCCCACGCCCTTGAAGCAGCCCATGTTTTTGCCTGAGGAGAATATGTAAGCATTCTCGATTCTGGTGTTCACCCACATGACTATCGAGACGACATAGTCTTCATCAGTGAGCAGTGCGTCATCACCCTTTTTATTAGGAAGGGCAAAGTAGCGCCAGACCAACGGGGGATCGCTTACGGTTGACTCATCGCCATGAGGGATCTCTTCATCGTAGACCACATCGAAGCGCTGGCAGAGAAACGCATCCAGCTCCTTTTTTGCTGACAGCTTGTCCTGCAGACTCTTGCCGGTGAACATGAGATGAATGGCATAGTAGTCCTCATACTCCGGGTATATGCCATAGGCCGCAAACCCGCCACCTAGACCATTGCCGCGGACATGCATGTTGGCTATAGCCTTCATTACGCCGGCCCCATTGAAGCGCTCCCCATCCCGGTTCATGGCTCCGAAGATGGAGCAGGCGCAGATATCCTTGGTGTAAAGCTCCCTTCTAATCCTTGGCATAATAATCCTGAACTCCAGACACCGACCTTTCAATTAACCTTCTATCTTCCCGCAATTTAATGTTGATCCGCTGCAAGTCTTGTTCTATAGGATGACGTGTGAGCAACTAGTGATCGCAATAAATGTTTTATATCTATTTAAGAAACATTCATAATAGTTGTGATCAACGCCCGTCGATTCAGGCTCCTTTCCCTTCATGGCTTATCCTCGCAATTTTTAGACAAAAAAGGTGAGCCCGAAGAGGGGCTCTCAGAGCAGAGGCAGGTATCTGTCCAGCTCCCACTGGGTAACGTTCGTGCGGTAGGCGTCCCACTCAGCCTTCTTGTTGGCAATGAATGCCTTGAAGACGTGCTCGCCCAGTGCCTCGCGAATGAGCTTGCTTCCTTCAGCGAGCTGTATGGCATCGTTGAGGCTGCCTGGCAGAGATGTGATTCCTACCTTCTTCCGCTCATCATCGCTCATGTGGTAGATATCCTGCTCCTGTGGTGCTGGTAGATCATATTTGTTGGCGATGCCAGCAAGACCTGCAGCCAACATGACTGAGAAGGCCAGGTACGGGTTAGCTGCTGGATCGGGGCTCCTGAACTCGACTCTGGTGGCTGCCTCCTTTCCGGGCTTGTACATTGGGACTCTGACGAGAGCAGATCTGTTCCTTCTGGCCCAGCAGATGTAGACAGGTGCTTCGTAGCCGGGGACCAGGCGCTTGTAGGAGTTGACCCACTGATTGGTGACAGCTGTGATCTCGGGTGCGTGCTTGAGCAGGCCGGCAATGTAGTACTTGCCCTCCTCAGAGAGGTGGAATGCGTCGCCTGCGTCAAACATGACGTTTCTCTTGCCCTGGAAGAGGGACTGGTGAACGTGCATGCCGCTGCCGTTCTGGCCGAAGATGGGCTTGGGCATGAAGCTGGCATGGTAGCCGTACCTGCGAGCGACCTCCTTGACTGTGATCTTGTAGGTCATGACCGTGTCGGCCATTGAGAGGGCGTCCTTGTAGCGCAGATCTATCTCGTGCTGGGATGGTGCGACCTCATGGTGGCTGTACTCGACATCGATGCCCATGGAGTCCAGGGCCAGGATGGTATCACGGCGCAGGTCGGAAGCGTTGTCTGCGGTGGTCAGGTCGAAGTATCCACCTGTGTCCAGCGTCTCGGTGCTATGCTCGCCCTTAAAGTAGAAGAACTCAAGCTCCGGTCCTACCAGGAAGCTGTAGCCCTTATCCTTGATCCGGGACAGGTTTCTCTTCAGGACGTTCCTGGGGTCGCCCTCGTAAGGAGTGCCGTTGGGGTTCTGGATGTCGCAGAACATGCGGGCCACGGCGTTCTCGTGCTGCCTCCAGGGGATGAGTTGGAATGTGGTTGGGTCCGGCTTGGCGACCATGTCGGATTCATGGATTCTGGCAAAGCCCTCGATGGAGGAGCCGTCAAAGCCCATGCCCTCAGAGAATGCACCTTCCAGTTCGTTGGGGTTGATTGCAAAGCTCTTTGGGACGCCCAGGATATCTGTAAACCAAATTCGGACAAACCTTACATTATATTTGTCAATTGCTTCAAAGACTTCGTCTTTTGTCTTAAGATCAAGGGCCATTTTACTTAGCCTCCTGAGACTAAAAAGCCATGTTGATAATTTATAGGTATTTGAGATCATGTCTTAAAATTTCATAACTTTTATGATTGCACAATGTCTAATCGAAGCTGAGATAATTCCAGTTTCCAAGAATTATATGATTATGAATTGATCATAGTGGTAATCTACATGTGAGAATCCGGTAGGGTTTACATACTCATATTTCTTGTGGTGGTGGCAAAAAGGAAGCACGAGAGTAGGAGTAAAGATCATTGAATACAGAAAAAGTTAACATCGAGGCCTGACAACTCAAACCTCGATTATGGACATCTTCGACGTAGCCGTCATCGGTGCCGGGCCGGCTGGCAGCATGGCAGCCAAGTATGCTGCCAAAGCCGGTGCCAGCACAATTCTCCTGGAGGAGCATCCAGCAGTAGGCTGGCCGGTGCAATGCGCCGGACTCTTGGGCAGAGAGGCTCTCGCCGAGTCCGAGCTTCCAGCTGGCTCCTTCATTAGGAGAGGCATGTTTGGCGCAAGCGTTTTTTCGCCGGGTGGGGCACGCCTGGACTTCAAGGCAAAAGAGCGCCGGGCCTGGGTAGTGGACAGGAGGCTCTTTGACCGGGCGCTTGTGAACCAGGCAATGCTGGAGGGCGCAAGCCTTCGTCTCTGCTCAAGAGTGAGAGGGATTAAGATGGACGGCGAAAGAAGAATCCTGGTACTCTCTGATGATAGCGAGATCTCAGCCAGAGTCGTCATATCTGCCGAGGGAGTCTCTGCTATTCTGGCCCGCCGAGCTGGCATCGCGCCACCGCAGACCATTCTCTCAGGTGCCCAGGTGGAGGCAGCCTTTGCAGTAGAGGATCCTGAAAAGGTCGAGGTCCACCTGGGCCAGGCCTCCGGACTCTTCGCCTGGGTGATTCCTTTGAGCAAGAGCACAGCCAGGATCGGGCTATGCGCCAGCGATCGCGGCTGCGACAGGCTGAGGACGTTTTTGAAATCAGACATAATTGCCAAAAGGCTTCTGGGCTCGCCTGTCGCGCTTAATGTTGGAGGCCTGCCGCTGGGCCCGCCTGGAGCCACTGCGGTCCACGGGCTCTTGGCTGTGGGCGACGCAGCCGGCCAGGTCAAGCCTACATCCGGCGGGGGAGTCTATCCCGGACTGGTGGCCGCGAAGATTGCCGGAGGCGTGGCTGCTGCCGCAGCAATGGAGGGCGACAGCTCAGCTCAGCGTCTGTCCGAGTACGACCGGCTCTGGAGGGCAGCACTGGGACGGGAGCTGGAGATCGGCATGAGAGTCAACCGAATGATGGCGAAGATGAAGCCATACGAGATCGACGAGCTGGTGGGCTACCTGGCAGCGAAACCTAGGCTCATAAAAGCAATCGAGGAGCACGGCGACATCGACCGGCCTAGCAGACTCATGGTACGAATGCTCCGGCACCTGGACTGGGATGCAATCAGGCTGGCAAGGCTACTGGGGTATGCGCTCGCATGAAAAATTAATAAATTTAAATCGCCTCCACCCTGCTGTTTCCAATCTCGTCCTCGACCACCAGGACGGTGTTGTCGAACTGCCCCTGCACATCACTGATGTGGCTGATGGCAATGATCTGGGGAAAGCGATCTTCGAGGCTTCGCAGCATCTGAATCATCTTCTCTCTGTGCTCCTGGTCCTGGCTGCCGAAGACCTCGTCCAGGATCAGGAAGGAGTAGCTCTCTCCATCCGGGCCGAAGCGCATCAAGTACTCGCTGATGGCCACCCGCACTGAGACTGCAATCATGTCTATCTCTCCGCCTGAGTAGCGGGATATGGGGTAATAGGCTCCTGCATCCTCGACTTGAATGTTGAAGTCATCATCGATCTTGAGCAGGCTGTATTTGCCTGATACCTCCTCCAGGATCTCTCCGGCTGTCCGGGCGATATCATTCTTGACCCGGATCAGCACCTGGTCCATGAAGCTGTTGACGAGAGCGCGCGTAACATCCACCACCTCCAGGCTGCGTGAGAGCTGATTGCAGCTGCTCTCAAGCTCGGCCTTCCGCTCTGCTTCCTGAATCAGTCGCTCTTTCTTTGCCAGGAGAACTCCCATCTGCACCTGCAGCCCAGAGACTGATGCTCTCGCCTTTTCAAGCTCCTCTTTTGCGCTGGCCAAAGCGACTCTTGCCCTCTCGTGCTCTTCCTTTTTGTAGGCCAGGGCGTCAACCTGCCGCATGATTTCTTTCAGATCAGATTCAAGCCTCTCAGATGACGCCCTGGCAGCTGCCAGCCTCTCTCTGGCCTCGCTCTCTCCAGCCAAAACAAGAGAAATCCTCCGGCTCTCGCTCTCGGATGACGCCAGACTCTTCTTCTCCTTGAAAAGAGACTCGTACTCCCTGGGATCGTAGCCCAGCGCCCTCTGCGACTCAACTAAAGCCTGAAGCGCCCTCTCAAGACCTGCGACCTCCTGCTCCAGCTTCTGCCTCCTCTCCATGAGACCCGGAATTGTCGCCATTCTCTCTGCGAGGGCAAGAAATCGATCATGCAGCGGCTTCGTCGAGGCTATGCGCTTCTTTGCCAGGAGAAAATCCGATTCGTTGTAGCCCAAGGCATCCGCCTGGCCAGACAGCTCAGTAAGCTTCACTCTCTGTGCCTCAAGTTCCCTCTCACTTTTGGCAATCTCAGCCTCAAGGCCAGGCAGATCATTCAGACGCAAAAGGAGCAGGTTGTATTCCTGGACAAGAGGCTCAAGCGCTTTTAGAGCCGCTTGCACCTGTTCGAGCAATGCAGCATCAAAGAAGACCTCTCCCAGCTCCTCGATTTTGGCCAGAATCTCCTTCTGCTCGGCCTGCGACTCGTGCATCTGCATGGTCAGGCTCTTCTGCTGGGCCTGCAGAGCAGCTCTCCGACTCTTTTGGGCATTCAACAGATCAAAAGCTTGCTTCAGATTGCTCCTCGACCTGGCTGCTCCCTCCATCCTCTCGGTTTGAGAGGCAATGCCTAGAGCGAGCTTCTCCTTCTCCCCTCTGGCCGCGACCATAGCGCTTTCGTACTTCCCGATGAGCAGATCACGCTGGCCCAAGAGCGGCCTCTCGCAGGTGGGGCACAGCCCATCTCCTCCGAGAGCTTTGACCTTTTTCAGAGATCTCTCTGCCTCTGCGAGAGCATTCTCAGCCACCCTGTAGCTTGCCCTCATATCAGCCAGGACGCGGGACAATTCGCTGTTCAACAAGTCGAGATCCCGATCCTGCCTGAGCAGGACGGCTTCTCTCTCCTCGATGTCCCCGATGTTGCCGATCTTCTCCTGAGCCTTTTCTGCCTCGACCTTCAGCCGGCCCAGACGCTCCTCTATGCTACCTTTCCTGGCAAGGAGGCCATCAAGCTCCCTCTGTCTCTCTCTTTGCCGAGATAGCTCAGCGAGCGCATCCCTCTGCCTCGTCTCCTCTTCTCGACAGCCAGATATCTCCTGCAGTCGGGTCTTTGCCCGGAGCAGATCGTCTCTGAGATTTTTGGCGCGAGAGAGCGCGGCCCCTGTGGACTGCACCCTGACAGTCTCCTCCTTGATGGCAGCCTGCATCTCCCTGTGCCTGTCCCTCAACTCCTCCAAGCAGACTAATCTGTCCTGCAGCCTGTTGTGCTCCTCCTCAAGGGACTTCAGCTCCGTGCGTTCTGCGGCATCCCTCTCCAGCTCCTGGAGCCTTTTCTTGCTCTCGGCCAACGCCTTTCTCTCTCCCACAAGCGCCGCCTCCTGAGAGGCTATGCTCCGGGCAGACTGCTCATAGACAGACCTGTTCGGCTCCAAAACATCCAACCGCTCTTTGATGACGATAAGCCTCTCCAGAAGCGGGGCGATATCCGAGAGCCTCTTTTTTGATGATTCGATCTGAATGAGCCTCGTCTGTTCAAATCGAGCTGTCTCATCAAGCGACTTCTTCTGTGACTCAATGCTCATCGCCCTCTCCAGGAGAATGCCATGCAATCGCATCCTCTCTGCCATCGCCTCAAGCCCCTGCCGTCTCGTCTCCTCAACCCCGGCCAAGCTTTCTCTCCTCCTCTCGGCCACCTCCAGATCCGTTTTAGCCGCCAGAATATCCGATGCAGCCGTCTCCAGGCGGAGAGAAACGTCACCCATTTCGGCCAGAGCTCCTGCCAGCCGGTTTTTCTTCTCATCGAGACCCGCCCGGTCCGTCTTGATCAGATCAACTGCATATTCCTTGATGTCCTCCAGGCCCAGGAGCTTGAGAAGATATTCCCTCTTGCCCATTGCTCCCTCCTTGAGCAGGTTGTCCAGATCCTTCTGCCGAGCGTAAAAGGTCTTCATGAAATCCTGATAGCTGATCTTCAGTACGCTCTCGAGCCTGGCATCAACCTCCCGGCTTCCCGTGGCAATTCTCTGGCCATCCAAGACCAGATAGGCCTCCGGTGTCAGGCCTTTTCCTTTCATGGACCGGTAGATGACCAGCTCCTGCTTTCCCAACGAAATGGTCAGGCTCGCCTCAACAGCATCAGATTCTCTCGCCCTGGCATTTCTGATAAAATCCCTTTTTATTCCCGAGGCCCGGTTGCCATAAAGAGCCCAGGCAATGGCATCCACGATTGTGCTCTTGCCAGATCCGTTGCTTCCTACAATTCCGGTAAGCCCATCAGAGAACTCCAGCTCCGCCCGCCGAAACTTTTTGAAGTTCTTCATGACAAGCTTATTCAGCTGCATCCAACGCCTCTTTGCGCCTGGCTTCTACCGCCTTCTTCATGATCTCGGAACCGTAGGCCATTACATCATCCTTGATCTTTTGCGGCACGCTCTTCTGCGACGACTCTTCCTCAAGATAAAGTGAGAACTCCTCATGCAGCGTTCGGCGGTCTACAGGCCGCTCTATATGCTCCACAACATCCGCAAATTCGGCCTTTATCTTGAAATACAGAGAGGCCGCACCAAGAAGAGAAAGCCTGGTCTGATCTATGCTCCGGTAAGCCGCACGGTTGACATTTTTAAGGGTGATCCGCACCATCCTATCTTTTAGATCATCCTCCTGGCATAGCTCCATGAGGCGTTCGGCAATCTCTTCGGATCGCAGTCCTCCGCAATCTATAGCAGGATGATCAATCATGTACCTGGGCCGAACTGAAATGCTCTCCGCCCGTCCAGTCTCCAGGTCTATCTCCAGCATTCCTTTCCGGTCCTGGGCTTCGCCGAAGTTGAAGTACTCCAGGGATCCGCTATACCAGGCGTTTTCGGATATCTGGGCCTGGCCGTGGAAGTGGCCGAGAGCAATATAGTCAAAATCATTTTTCAGGAGGCTGTCGGAAAGCTCATGCTCACCCACGCTTCTCATTCTTTTATTGGAAAGCGACTCCACGAGGCCGTGCATGACCAGCACATCTCTTCCTGTTCTATCGATCCTTTCAAACTCAGTCAGGTAATCTTTAGGCTCAAGGCAGAAGGGTATGCAATGAAAGTGGTGGTCTCCGACCTCAAACCTTTCGTATTCATACCTCTGGGCGATGTGCACGCCTTTCAGATCCTCAAAGAGCCTGAACGGGCTCGTCTGCGAGAAGCTCTTGGGAGCATCGTGATTTCCACTGATTATGATCACAGGTATGCCTTTTTCAATCAACCTTAGGAGGCCCTTCTGAAAGACAAACAGAGGCCTGATCTTGGGACGAACGTGATGAAAGACATCTCCGGAATGGACTACCGCATCCGGTCGCAGCTCTATGATCCTCTCTATGGCCTCGTTGAATCCGGAGTAGACCATCTCTTCAATGCGGTTTCGTCCATGCTCATCCAACCGGCTGTAGCTGGAGAATCCCAGATGCGAATCGGCCAGATGAATTATCTTCATGCGATCACCCTATTCCAGAAACGGCTTGAAGCCGCCTTTTTTGATCAGCCTCTCAGGCGGATCTTCAAGGTTGAGGCGGCGCATGTAATCCTCATAGCGATGGATCCTCGCAGGCACAGGGAAAGGGATGTTGAGGGTTGAGACCACAGCCTCACCCTTTTCGAGGGTCTGGATCTCTATGTCCATTGAGGTGAGGTCCTGCTTAGCCGACTCCTCAAGCTGCTGGCGGTCATTTCTGTCTCCCAGGCCCATGACAACCAGGGTATTGAACTGAGAGAGCAGTTGCTTTTCTATGAGCTTGGGCTGCTGGGTGATGGCACATAACCCCACACCGAACTTGCGCCCCTCGCGCGCGATGCTCTCGAAGCGAGATGTGTTGCTCGCCGCCCCCAGCACCCTCTGAGCCTCTTCGATGGTGATGAGGCAGTTCTTCCGGCTCTCTTCGCCCTCTTTTTCGTCTTTCTTGTACTCTTCCAGAATATAGCGGGATATGACAGAGAGCAAGAATAGCTCGGACCTGTCGCTCATCCTCGGAATATCCACGAGGACCACTTTGCCTTTCTGCAGATTGGACAGGATGTTGGCAAGGCTCGACCTCTTCTTGATGTACGAGTTTCTTCCCAGTTCATTCTTGATCCGTCTCACGAGCACATTTATAGTGCTGTCCTTGAAGCCCTCCTGCATCATTCGGGCCATGCCCTCAGGAGTTTTGATCTCATCGAGCCAGCTATTCGGATCAAATATCCTGGATATCGCATCAAGCGCATCTCTTTGGGGAGCGGACCACTCATAGAGCAGCGCAATGTCCTCAGGAAATATCTCGCTCTCCGAGATGGTCAGCTCCTCGACGCCTGGATCTGTTGCATTATTCCTGTCGGTAGAGTAACAGGCAAGGCCTTCTCTGTATCTCGTGAGATGGACCAGACCCTTGACCTGACTGTTCCTCTTTCCCTTCAGGTACTCACCATGAGGATCGACGATAAGGAGGCCGAACTTTGAATCGCCCTGAGCCGCGAGACGCATGCATGAAGCTGCAAAGACCTTCATGAAATTCGATTTGCCCATGCCGGTAGTTGCGAAGACGCCCATGTGGTGGTCAATTGCATCGCTATGCAAAGCCACAGGAATCTCTTCTACCAACCGCGATCCGTTTCGGAGATAGCCAACCTCGATGTCACCCATCACCTGGCTCAAGAACTTGAACTCTTCCCTCTCGGCTCTGGAGACAGGCGAGAACTTGGTCGGCAGCGTTCGGGATTTTTTGAACTCCAGATTTTTGTTTATACATCCCAACGGCTCGGCCACAACTCGGTTAAAGATTTGATCGGAATCGAAGAACTGGGTGCCTTTCATTGTGGTGTCCCAATGGCCATCATAGTTGGAGCTGTGCTCTATGTTCAGGACACGGGCCAGATAGGTCAATCCCTGATCATTGACTGAAAAGATCTGGCCCACCTCCACCCTCTCCTCGTCCGGTAGATTGAAGGGCACAATAAACTGGTACTCGGATACATTCCTGGAGACGATGCGGTAGGTCGTATCTTTTCCCTCGATCACCTTTCGGTTGAGCAGACTTGTAGCGTTATCGGGCTGTGCCCGTGTCTCATTGGTTTGCACCTTGCACTCATCTCCTAAAATCCGGTTCTCATCTCCAGGATGTCGTGATAGTCCTGCATAAGCATTCTGATCTCCTGATGAGCCATTCCAAGCTCCGAGAGCCTGGCGATCAGCCTTTCGCGCGCTGCCGCTCCCTCCTGCTCTGTGATCCTGATATCCCGATGGGCCCTAAAAAGCGCATGAGGATAGCCCAGACACTCGGCTGAGCAGGAGTGATCTGTCAGCTTCCCCAGGATCTGTCCCATATCGTCGCCCAGGTACGCAGGCACGTCAACACGGAAGGCGTGCTCCGACTCCCCACAGAACCGGACGACGTAGGTCTGGCCGCCCCATTTCCCCTGCCCGGCGTCAACCTTTTTGCCCTTCAGGCTCAGGTACCAGGCCTCTCCCGGCAGGAGTTCGCTCGCTACCATGCAGGAATGCTTCACAAAGGGCAATGAGACCTCCAATCCCCAGGAGAGAGAGCTGGACTTGGCCACAGCCAGCAGCGTGACCTCTTTCTCAGAAGCTCTGGAGAAGATGGTAGCTAAAACATCCCTCAACGGCTCGAAGACCTCGAAGCTGCCGTCGTAGAGAATGATGTCACCCGGATGGGACCGGCTAAGAGCATCGTTTATGGCCACATACTCCTGCATCTCCCGATAGTAACTGGAGAGCCGGTCCAGATCCGACTCCTTGAGATTGATTGCATTGAGGCCGAAGAAGTGCTCAAGATACGGATCAAAATTCGTACTGGACAGCTTTGGATCGGCTAAGAAGAGGTCGTCAAATGTGATGACTGTGCGCTGCCAGTCTCTTTTCCGGTAGACCGCATATCCTGCTCGGATGAGGTTGACGTTCGCAGTCAAATAGCTGCAAACGGCGGCATTGGAGCCGTCTATGGCAAAGATCTCTCCTGAGAAGTCGCTGGGCTGTACGACCACAAAGTCGTTCTTTTCTACCCCAGTCTGGCAGAGAAATTGGTCCAATCCGTCGAGAGATATGTGATCGCGTATAAGCTCGGCAATAATTGAAAGTCGGCCTCGGTCTTCCATTCGAAATTGTTGTAGCTTCTGCCAAGTATATAACGGCTTGCCGAATTGTCTCCTAAATAGATCTGGCGATCGACAGGATCAGGAGGCCCATAAGAAGGAGGGAGGCAAAAGCCTTGGTGTAGGAGGGATAGAATAGAAATTGACTTTTGCCTATTTTGGTTCTGCAATCAACAAATAAATAATTTTCGGTAATCGTCCATCAACGAAAAGCGCTTGCTTAACAATGGCTCATTATAACAGGAATGATTTAGCCGATATTTCTTTCTGCTCTGTCCGTCTCAATTCTATCCTGCTCACCCCGTTCCTCAGTCATCACCCGGTAGATGCCTGTCACAACTCCAACCATTGCAGGAGCTAAAAAGAAGCCAGCTATTCCTGCGACAAGGCCGCCGCCCAGAAAAGCCAAAAGCACCAGCAAAGGATGCAACGAGGATTTGGCATAAACGATATAGGGCCGGATGACCAGCTCCGCGACATGAACCAAGATGGAGGCAACGATGAAGAACAGCCAGGCATTCAGAGGACCAAGCTCGATGTACCTGCCGACAGCCGTCGGGATGAAGACCAACCAGGTGAGAAATGGAACCAGTCCTGCAAGAAAGACTATGCTTGCCATGGCAAATGGGCGGGGAACGGCAAAGATGTAGAATATGGCAACAGAAGTAATGCCTCCAGCAATGGCTGTATAGATGCTGCCCATATAGACACCGCAGAGGATGCTGTCAATTCTAGAAAGGCAACGCATCTCCAGGCTCTTCTTCTCCAGATCAAAGAACTCCATGACTGCTCCCGCCAGTCGGTCTCCATCCAGCAACAAAAAGTAGCAGACGCAAAGGGATATCAATAAATTTATAATTCCCAAAGTTATCGTTGAACCCAACTGAAAGACCGGAAGGCCAGCCAGGAGATTGAGTCCCATTCCAGTCAGATTGGCCATGCTTCGGGAGATTTCATCCAGTATCACCGGGGGAATATGGACCCTGGAGACTGATTCGAATATGAGGTTGACGATCTCCTCCTGGTGTCCTTCCAGCCACTTAATCTGATTAGAGGCCTCGATCACACCTGTCGCAAAGATCGCCGAGAGTGGAACCACTATGCAGACTATGGCCGAGATCGAGCCTATCCGCCGGTTCTGTTTGAATATATCACGCACCGGGCGCCCGACATAGGAAAAGACCAGCCCCAGGATCAGTCCGTCGAGAAGCGGCCAGATGTAGTAGGAAAGAAGAATCGCCAGAGCAAGCGTGAAGAACATTAGCCAATTCTTTTTGCCCAGTCGGTAGGGCATCTCAAGCGGCATGGGTGATTTCATGGTTAAGTCTGGCAGGATATCAAGCTTTGGGACTGCCAGGTAATCTGAGACCTTCCCTCGTCATCCATATTTGCCCTATCGGTTCAATGAAAGAAGGAAAAAGCGGCAATTCCCGGATGATCTCCGGGATATTTTATCGATCTAATCCAGGCTTACACGCCGGGAAGCGAATTTCCTGGATTTTCAGGCGATGTTCCCGGTACCGCGCCCACCCAAGTATAATATGCATCTGCAGGATAGCCGAGAATTCGTCCGCTCGCATCCGGCTTCAGGACACCTGCGCTCGATGACTGAGTTGTCACGACAATGGGAGAGCGCGTGAACTCATTTATCAGGGTCTGGTTGTTGGCAAAGGCTGTATAGAGGAACTGATAGTAGCTCTGCAAATAGGTGTTATACTGCCCGGCATAGTCTGTCACATATTGACCACGCCCGTAGTATTCTCCCATAAACAGCCCAATTTTCAGGCCATTGGCCACACCTCTTTGATACTCGGTCATCTCCCCGAGAACCGGAGGCATGGCCAGAGCAAGGATAAATAGTACGGCTATCGCCGCGATCAACTTCATCTTTTTCATCTCCTGGAGGCATGCAATATTTCCATAAGCCTTTAGCTTTTCTCTCGTCATCTGATTCCCTTAAAGCATACCTCCAGGTGTCTCTCGCTTGGTTTTTTTGTCATCAGGCTTACGGCTACAGTAACGAGCAGTGCTAAAGGTAAGGCCACCAATATCGGGTCCACTACCGGCCAGGGCATCACGGCAATCAGCACATCCTGCCCGAAGAGCATCTTGCAGATGCCCAGGGGCACTGCTTCGGCTTTATGGATGAACAGATACCAAAAGACCGTTACAAATGTGCCAGTAAAGAGTCCGGCTATGGCTCCGGCTTTGGTCGTCCTCTGCCAGTAAAGCCCCAGTGTGTACATGGGCAGGAACGCGGCAGCACATAGACCGAAGAAGATGGCTGTGCCGCGAGCAATTATATTTTCGGGCAGGATATAGCCCAGGATCACGGCAATGATGATGGCCACGATTATCCCCATCCTGGTTACGAGGATGGATTTGCTGCCCCGTTTCCTGGTAATGGTCTCGTAGATATCTCTGCCTATGGCGCTTCCCTGAGTATGGAACTGGGAGCTTGAAGTAGACATGGCCGCGGCCAATAGGGTCAGCATGAACAGATAGACGAACCACTCCGGAGTGGCGGCGTTGATGTAGATGGGAATTATGCTATCGGCGTTTCCATTTGCGATGTTTATTGAGATATTTCCCTGAGTCTTCAGGAAGAATACATTCGAGAGAGCGCCAACTGTGAATGCGACTCCTGTCATCATGAGGATGAAGACGCCACCGATGAGCACTCCCCGGTTGAGCTCCCTATTGGATTTGACTGTCATGAAACGCACGGCAAGCTGGGGCATAGCCAGGACGCCGATTCCCACACCCAGCACAATGGTTGAGACGAGGGTCCACCACCAGGTGCTGCCCAAGACAGGCATCACAGTCCAGCCTGCATGCCCCATGGCGGCAAACTTGGCTGGAACCAGGTTCGCCATCTCGGTGAGAGCCTGATGAGCTGGGATGATTCCCCCCAGATGGGAATAGGTGATGAAGAGCAGAATTATCATGCCCGCGAACATGATAGTCCCCTGCATGGCATCAGTATACATGACTCCCCGCAAACCCCCCCAGATGACATATGCGGCAATGATCACAGAATAGATGAGGAGCGCCACATCAAAGTCAATGGCAAGAGTCGTCTCCATGAACCGGGCGGCACCTATCAGGACCACGGAGGCGTAAAGGGGCATTCCAAGGAAGATAACGAGACCACTGCCATATTGGATGAACCTGCTGTCAAATCTCTTGCCCAGCAGTTCCGGGAAGGTCATTGCATTGAGGTTATGGCCCATCTTGCGGGTTCGTTTGCCGTAAACGATGAATGCCACGAAGATGCCCACGAATATATTGAAAAACGTTAGCCATAGTAGTCCCATTCCGAAGAGGCCAGCATTGCCGCCGAAGCCCACGATGGCCGAGGTGCTTATGAATGTGGCTCCGTAGCTCATGGCCATGATGTAGGGGTGGGTCTTTCTGCCTGCGACAAGGTAGCCCTCCGAGTCCTTGGTTGATTTCCAGCCCCGGTAACCCAGGTAGATGGTAGCAAGAAGGTAGATCAGAATGATTACATTTAGGAGAAGAACATTCATCTAAATCACAGCCCCAGCTCTTTTTCCTGCATCTCTTCCTCATTAGCTTCCCAGGCGGCTTCTTCTTTGATCTCTAATGCCTCAAGCTCTCCCTCTCGGTTCCAGTTTATTATGCCGTAAACCAAGCACAGTAGTGCGCTTAATATGCAAAGAAGATATACGCCCCAAATCCAGGGATCATCAAAGCCAAGCAATCTTATCACCAACTCCGCTGACTTTTTCATGGATGCAGAAAAGTGGCCTGAAACATGATTATGTGATGCTCCTGCCCAGTCCTGCTGCCATGTTGTGGTACGTGGTAGCATGTAGCATAATAACTGGCTATAAGGGTGTCGGTCAGCAATATAAATTATAATTAATCTTTTAATCATTGCCAGCATCTTTCATAGCAATTACCGATCCCTTGTGTAAGGGGAAGCTAAACACATACTAAAAAACAGGTATTTCTAGACATATTACCATGTGTAGTCCTGAAATTATTTCGCGTCCGTCCTAGTTTTATAGTTTATCAAGAAAGATTTAAATACAAGATTACAGAATATATCTAAAAGGATTTTTAGATGTGAGAATGAAACCATGTCACATGAAGCTAAAGACAAGGAAAATGCCGATATAGCTGCTGAAGATGAGGAAAGAAAATTTAGAGATTTAAAATCTCTAATTTTGCCAGAAAATTGGAAGGAACCTAAATGGTTAAGGGAAAAGTCCGAGCTTGTACATGATACCAATTATAAGGAATATCTTGCAACCCAGCTTCGTGCCCGATATATAGAAATCGAAACAAATTTTAAAAATATATTGCCATGCTACCTTACGTTTGATCAAAACAAAATAGAACGGGAAATAATAATATCAAATCACATCTATTATCTCTTGCAGTCAGCAAAAGTAGCGCTAGAAAAAGATTTAGATAGAAAACAAACTAATAGACATGATTTGTTTCTAGCCACGAATCTTTTAGATTCAGCCGAAGAAAGCATCATTCAAATATATTATGATAAAATTGCAAGGGCAAAAATTTCCAATTCTATTATACAAATTAAAGATCTCACGAATTTGGATGATAAACATAAAAACAATTATAAAGGTCAATTAAATGAAGTAAAAGAAAAAAATCAGAAGATATTAAGCCGATTCTTTGTGAAATTGCCAAAATATGTAATAAAATAAATTGGGAAGAAACCATTAACATAGGACTGCAGATTGAACGATTAAGACACTATCGAGAATGGGGCGGATACCTGATCATATTACTTTTTATATTCTTCCCAGCTATAATAAATCTTAATATATTTAATGAATGGTCAGAGGATTCCTATAAACCCACCTTCCATTTAATATCGAAAAGTATATATACTATTAATACTATTATTAATTATTGATTCTTTTTCCACATAT
>Ga0074195_1002383_pt1 | contig 21290 bp, 16 predicted proteins | sample EPASupsiteHSE623_FD_64525 | JGI IMG/M metagenome (GOLD analysis project Ga0074195, IMG submission 64525) | Bioremediated contaminated groundwater from EPA Superfund site, New Mexico - Sample HSE6-23 | ecosystem: Environmental > Aquatic > Deep subsurface > Groundwater > Contaminated ...
CATCAAGCATAGACGCCCTCAAAAAGGTTTCAGTTATTGACGAACAGCGGTGTAAGGGCTGCGGTAACTGTGTTACTTCCTGCCCCACCGGGGCCAGGGACCTGCTCACTTACCCGCAGAAATACCTCACAAAAGCTGTGGAACTGCTCTCCAATTTTGGGGACAAAACCGAGCCCAAGGTATTAGCCATCTTATGCGAGGGCTGTGGTTACACGGCTTTAGACCTGGCGGGTGTGAACGGCCTCGAATATGATGTCAATGTAATGCCTCTTGGTATCAGGTGCGGAGGAACAGTTGACACTCAGCTTATTCTGGAAGCTTTTAAACAAGGTTTCAAGGGAATTGTCATCTGCAAGTGTGGCGATTCAGACTGCCGGAATATTGTTGGCAATACCGACCTTGACCGCAGGGCGAATTTGTTCCGTGATGTTCTCCGGAGCCGGGGAATTGAATCAGACGCCCTGCTCATTGTGGAAGGGCTAAGAGAAGGAAACAACAACTGTGTCCATTCCATTATGAACCTGTATAAAGATATTATGTCTAAGGGAGGTGGAAACTAATGTCGAAAGTAACTGCTGCCAGCGTTTGGCTGCAAGGTTGTTCAGGCTGCCATATCGCCCTCCTGGACCTTAATGAAGAACTTCTTGACCTATTGGAAGCCGTGGATCTTAAGGCTTCGCCAATCCAGGATATCAAAGAGATCCCGGAAGTTACGGTAGGACTTGTTGAAGGATGCGTTTCCACCAGCCATAATATTGAGGTGTTAAAGAAGATCAGGGAAAAATCAAAGATACTGGTGGCCCTAGGTACATGTGCTTGTTTTGGAGGCATATCAGGTATCCGGAACCTGTTCAGCAGACAGGAATTGTTAAACAGGGCTTATGTAGAAGCCCCGAGTGTTATCGATGGCAAAGTGCCGGGTTCCTCCAGTATTCCTGAATTCCTTGAAGACGTAAAACCAATCAATGAAGTTGTAAAAGTAGATTATTATATTCCCGGGTGTCCACCGCTCCCCTCAATGATCAAGGATGTATTGGTGGCCCTCGTCAAAGGGGAAGAACCTGTATTACCGCAAAAAAGCCTTTGCGACGAATGCGGCCGCGAACACCACGATATGCTTGTTCCGAAGAGAGAATTCCTGACCGATTCTGTTTCAGCAGTGATGGAATTGGAAACTATTGACCCGGACAGGTGCTTCCTGGAGCAGGGCGTCCTCTGTATGGGCCCCGCCACACGGGAAGGCTGCCACGCCAGGTGCCTGAAGGGAAATATGCCCTGCCGCGGCTGTATGGGGCCTACCCCGGGCGCTCTGGAACAAGGCGCAAAAATCATCAATGCCTTGGCCTCCGTTCTCCCCGCAGGCGGTCTGATGTTTATGGAAGACATGGTCGGCACCGGCTATCGTTACTCCTTGCCCGTCTCCATTGTACCTACGAATCTCAAGAAAGGAGAGGGTAAGAATGAGTAGAACAATCACTATTGACCCCGTAACCAAAGTAGAAGGCCATGGAAAAGTCACTATTCAACTTGATGATAATGGCAATGTATCTGAATCCCATTTTCACATCCAGGAATTTCGCGGATTTGAGAAATTCTGCGAGGGGCGGATGGTATGGGAAATGCCGGTTATCACTACCCGGATCTGCGGAATCTGTCCGGTAAGCCATCACCTGGCATCAGCCAAAGCCTGTGATGACCTTTTCGGAGTGGAAATTCCACCGACGGCCAAAAAACTCCGGGAGTTAATGCATATGGCCCAGTATATTCACTCCCATGCCCTGCATTTCTTTTATCTGGCCGCTCCCGACCTGCTTTTTGGCCTTGATGCCCCACCGGAACAAAGAAACGTAATTGGAGTCCTGAATGCGAACCCCGATTTAGGTAAAAAGGCCATCCGCCTACGCCAAATCGGCCAGGCTTCCATCGAAAAAGTCGGAGGGCGTTCGATTCACCCTGTGGCTGCAATTCCAGGGGGCATGAGTAAACCACTTTCGCACGAACACCGGTTTATCATGCTTAAAGAAATGGATGAAGCCATGGAATTGGCAAAACTGGCTCTCAGCGCTGTAAAAGATGTCAACCAAAAATATGCTGAACTGATCCCCAAGTTTGCTTCGTTTAAAACCAAGTATATGGGTTTGGTTAAAGACGGAGCTTTGGAACTATATGACGGTATATTGAGACTTAAGGATGAAGACGGCAATGTCATGGAGGAGTTTGATCCCAAAGAATATCTCGCCCACATTGCCGAGCACACGGAAGATTGGACATATCTAAAATTCCCGTACCACAAAAAATCAGGTTGGCCCAACGGAGTATACAGAGTTGCCCCCCTTGGCCGGCTTAACGTGTCTGATAAGATCACTACTCCGATGGCCAACGCTGAGTTAGCTGAATTCAAACAGCTCGGCGGCGGCAAACCGGTTCAACACAGTCTCTGCTTCCATTATGCCAGAATCATCGAACTGATTTATGCCATAGAAAGGGCCCAGGAACTGCTGCAGGATGATGAGATTGTCAGTAAGGAAGTAAGGGTTCCCATCATCAGACAAGCGGGTGAAGGAGTAGGCGTAATTGAAGCCCCCAGAGGTACTCTGATCCATCACTACCAGGCAGACGACATAGGTAAGCTGGAAAAAGTCAATATCATCGTCTCAACAGCCCATAACTATCACGCCATGGACAAGGCCGTTAACGAAGTAGCCAAACTGGTCCTAAAAAATAATAAAGTAGAGGAACCTCTACTTAATCAGGTGGAAATGGCTATTAGATGTTATGATCCTTGCTTGTCTTGCGCAACGCATCAGATAGGAAAAATGCCACTGGAGATACAAATTGTAACTCCAGACGGCAAAATTGCGAGGACGGTTAGGAGGGATAGTTAGTGGATATTTCCGGTGCGGTTCAAGAAGTCAAAAAAGATTTGGAATCGACCTTCGGCAATACTTTGGCATCATCTATCATTGCTATTGCCAGAACAAAAGCAAATGCGCCTTTGATAGGGATGTCCAAACAAAACTTCTGTGATTTGGTTGATTCCATCTGTGGTGATAACCGCGTACAAAGCATGCTTGGGGCCGCTGGATCAAAAGAACGCTCAAGCAAGTGGAAAAAATTTGTCGATTAATCTCTTAACAGCCTCTACAGCTTTTCGAGAATTACATATCGCTTCAGGGGTAAGTTCTTCACCCACATCAAATGACAAACCCCTGACTGCAAACAGGTAACCCGCAGGAGCTGAATCATAAAGACGGCAGGTGAGAGATAAGATGTCCTGAATTGACCCAATATGGCTGGTGAACGGCCGGGAAACCGGTTCCGGGCGTATCTCTTCTACTCGGTAAGGTTCACTGCCGCTCAGGGCATCCGCATCAATAAAAACTATCAACCGGTATCCAGAAAATAAATCACAGTGTATCACATCGAGCTGGTGAACTACCAAGTAGTCCACCAGCTCCCTTTTTTCCGGGCTTAACAATTCTTTCAGCAGGTTGACACAATACGGCCCGATACCGTCATCCTGCCTTATCTGATTCCCGATTCCCACTACAAGTGCTTTTTCGTTCATTAGTTTATACCTGCCTATCTTCGTCAACCCAAAAAAAAACTCCTCTGGAGGAGTTTTAGACCCGGTTTACTTCCCTCAAAGCTACGCTAACATCTAGATCACCGAGTTCTGTAGTTAATGGTATCTGAAGGCGTTTAATATTGATCGTTGAAATCATTACTCCTCTACCGGAAATAAGGGTCGGCGGGGCGAGAGTACAGGGATAACCGGCTTTCTCAAGTTCCCTGCTGGCAATTCCGGTAATGACATTACCCATTTCAGCAATCGCCGATTCTACCATTTCATTCATAATAGGAACCGGCTGCTTCAGCATTCCGGAAACTATATTTTTAGCCGTGCGTTCACACATCCCATACATTACTATACCCTGAACGGCTCCGGTAACACCAATCATAACAGTTATGTCATTCCCCGTATAGTATGACGCCATGAGGGCCAAGGGACCTTTGTCTATCCTTAAAGGGTGGCCTAACTCCTGTGATAAAACCTCTGTTGTTGCCATAATAAACGGGTTAATAAATTCCGCTTTCAACAGCCTCATCCTTTCAATATAAGAGTGCTAGGATAACAACATAGAAACTATCTCATCTGCTATTTTCTGTACAGGAAGGACTTTGTCAGCCTTTCCCATTTCTACTACTACCCGGGGCATCCCATATACCACACAGGTTGCCTCATCCTGGGCGATAGTCTTTCCGCCCATCTTTTTCACCAGCGTCATTCCTCGAGACCCATCGTAGCCCATTCCGGTAAGGATTACCCCCACAACATTCGGCCCGTAATAATTAACCGCCGATTCGAGAGTAACGTCAACAGCCGGTCGGACACTGTGGACAGGGGGGTCCTGGTTGAGGCATACAGTACTCCTCGACTGCAGAACCATGTGATAACCCCCTGGCGCAAGATAGGCTTTTCCACAGAAAAAAACATCCCCTTCTTTTGCTTCACAGACTTCCAATGCGGACGTTTCATCAAGCCTTTTGGCCAAAAAATTCGTAAAACCTGCCGGCATATGCTGAACTATTAATACCGCAGCCGGCAAATTACCGGGCAGCCTCGGGACCACCTGCTGCAGGGCATTCGGCCCTCCGGTTGAGCTGCCAATAACCACGAGCTTATGCGGCGTCAGTCCCATACCTGACGCGGAAGGGACTAAAACCCTCAACGGTACATAAGGCACAGGAGTATGAATGTTCGAAATGGACGCTTTGGCCGCTATTTTAATTTTTGTGATCAGCTCTTCCCTGACCTTCTGAATGTCAAGAGAAATAATGCCGGACGGCTTCCCTACAAAGTCAACAGCCCCAATAGTCAAAGCTCTTATTGTCGTTTCATTGCCCTGCTGAATCAAACTGCTCAACATAATAACCGGAGTCGGACATTCCCTCATGATCCGTTTCAGGGCAGCCAAACCGTCAAGCTTAGGCATCTCCACGTCAAGAGTGACAACAGAAGGCCTCCACTGCTTGACTTTTTCAATTGCCTCTAACCCGTCACGGGCAGTATCTACGACAAAAATATCCTCATCTGACTGCAGCAAATTAGAAACTACTTTGCGCATATAAGCTGAATCATCTACAACAAGGACATCAATCCGTTTGGCCATGAGTCGTCCTCCCGCTGAGCCGGAATTTTACTCTAACCTACAAACCTCTTAATTGTGGACAGAATCTTTTCAGGCTGGTAAGGTTTTATAATGAAGTCTTTAGCCCCTGCTTTGATTGCTGACATAACAGTGTTTTGTTGACCAAGGGCGCTGCACATAACAATTTTTGCTTCAGGGTCAATTTTTTTAATTTCAGCAACTGCGGTCAGCCCATCCATTACTGGCATGGTAATGTCCATTAAAACCAAATCCGGTTTTATCTTCTGATATTTTTCAACAGCATCCTGCCCGTTTTCGGCTTCGTCAACCGAATAACCGTTTTCGGTAAGTAATTTCGCGCAGCGCATCCGCATGAAAGCTGCATCATCCACCAGCAATACCTTTGGCATGTTGCCACTCCTTTCTGTCGATTAATTATGAAGCTGCCTTTTTAATTAAGTTCGAAACATCTACAATCAAAGCCACGTTCCCGTCACCAAGAATAGTTGCCCCGGAGATACCTTGGACGTCACCTATATACTTGCCCAGAGTTTTGATGACAATTTCCTGTTCACCGACCAGTGAATCAACAACAAGCCCAACTTGCTGGCCGGCGAGGTTTACCACAACTACGAACAACTTTCCTCGGTCTTCAATATCATAGCTGTTTCTAAATACTTTCTTGAGTCTCACCAGAGGCAGCACTTTACCTCTGACTACTATGACCTCCTGGTTATTAACATACTCTATTTGATCCTGCTGCATCCGGATAGTCTCTGTTACACTGGATAGGGGGATAGCATAAACAGATTTGTCGATAGAAACAAGAAGCGCCCTAATGATCGCCAGAGTCAGAGGAAGTTTTATTTTAAATTCAGTACCCTTATCAACTGCAGAGTCAATCTCAGTTGCCCCGTTAATTTTTTCAATATTGTTTCTGACAACATCCATCCCGACTCCGCGCCCGGAAACATCGGATACCTTTGCCACGGTACTTAACCCTGACATGAAAATCAGGTTAATTGCTTCTTTGTCTGTAAGCCTTTTCGCCTGCTCTTCTGTAATCATACCTTTTTTTACGCCGCTCTTTTTGACAACCTCGGGGTCTATCCCCCGACCATCATCTTTTATTGTAATAATAATATGATTCTCTTCGTGAGACGCCTGCAGTTTTAACTGCCCAATACGGGGTTTCCCCTTGGCCACCCTTTGATCCGGTGGCTCAATTCCATGGTCAACCGCATTCCGTAACAGGTGAATTAAAGGGTCCCCAATTTCCTCGATGATAGAGCGGTCAAGTTCCGTTTCCTGACCGGTCATCACAAAATCAACCTCCTTCCCGGCTTTTTGTGATAAATCTCTAACCATGCGGGGAAATTTATTGAAGAGGTTTTCTACCGGAAGCATCCGGGCCTTCATAATCTGTTCCTGCAGCTGGGTCGTAACCCTAGCGATATGAACAGATGTCCGGCCTAAATCCTGGGATACTTCGTCCATTTCGTAGTTTGCTTCCAGGTTCCCGAGTATTTGGAACAGTCTGGTGCGGTCAATTACAAGTTCTCCCACCAGATTCATCAGACTATCGAGAAGTTCCACGTCAACCCGGACAGTACGGTTAGCCTTTTTAGCATTGTTATTTTTGGCTGCTGTTGGGGCTTTATTTTTGGCCTCATTAATTTTGTTCCTGTCACCAGATTCCGCTTCATCACATTCAGCTTCTGCCTCGCCTACTTTTTCCACGCGCTGAATCGATGGGACCTCCCCTTGGGTTACATTGTCGTTAAAAGGTTGGATTTCGTATTGGGCAATATTTGGCAGTGTGCTTATAACTTCCCTTATTTTTGCTTCATCGTCCTTCATTAGGATAAGCATTACTAGGGTATCAGTGACCTGTTCCCGCTCAATCTCATCAGCCGAGGGATTCGATTTGAGCATTTCTCCTGTTTCGTTAAGAGCCATAAGGGTAACAAACGTGCGGACAGCCAACATTTCAAGCTCAACGTCAAAGAGCAGCTGAATCACGTACGGCTTAAGTCCCCGTTCAGAGGCATTGGCCAGGGTATCCCTTTCTTCCCAGGACAGGTCGATTGATATCTTGGCTTCGGTTTGTTTGCCGGGGGTTTTATCCGGCGCCGGTTGAGTCGTTGTCGGGGAATCCGATCCCGGCGCGGCGTCATGTACCGAACCCAGTTTGCCCAGGATATCCCCGAGTTCTAAGTCAGATTCCTCATCATTAAGAATCTCATCTCTTAGAACCTTTAGACAGTCAAGACATTCAAACATAATATCAACTAGGTCGCTCGTAACAGTAAGTTGTTTCTTCCGCAGTTTATCCAATACATTTTCCATGCCGTGGGTTAACTGGGCCATCCGGTTATGCCCAATGGTAGCTGAGGAGCCCTTAAGTGTATGTGAGGCTCGGAAAATTTCCTGCATTAAGTCCTCATTGAATTCCTCTTCTTTCTCCAGTCGGATCAAATCTTCCTCTAAAGTCTGAAAATGTTCATCTGCTTCTTCCAGAAACACCTTAAGTTCCTCAGGAGATGCATCTAAATTTAAGCCCATTACTGACCCTCCCTTTTAGACCCTAGCCTATATTCTCCAACAATGCCCCGTTGCCCCGCTGTAAGACCTTAGTCACATCAAGCAGAATGACCAGCTTATCCTCCAGCTTAGCTACACCCGACAGGTATTCTTCATCAAGATCACTTAAAATGCCTGACGGTTGTTCCACAATCTCCTCTGTTATTTTAACCACCTCGGAAACGCCGTCAACCAGCATGCCTATATGGTTTCCCCTTACCTCAACAACAACAATTCTAGTTGAGCGGGTAGTTTCACCACCTGCCAAATTTAGTTTTTTATGCAGGTTAAATACCGGTATTACGCGCCCCCGTAAGTTAATGATACCTTCAATAAAAACTTCAGTGCCGGGGACCTCGGTGATGGTTTGCATTGTTATAATCTCTAATATCGTAGAAATCTCTAAACCATAATTTTCCCGTCCCAGCCTAAAAACAACATATTGGTTTTCATTTTCCATCAGCTCTTCAGCCATAATATCTCCTCCATAAGTTTTGATTTCGAACCTAGAGCATGAAGTCTTTTGTTGGATTTAGTAAAAATAGCCAATCAACAGTGTATCTTCGACAAATTGTGCAAAATTCCTTTATATTTCAAGCATTTATGGTAAAAATCTGTACAAAACCCAAACTTTTTTCGAACGCTCGAATAAAGGAAGGAAAGGGCATAAGTTGCCTGTTCGGAGAATACCCATGTAAATAGAATTGGGCCTTTTAAAAGGTGGTGATTTAATGGCAGAAATAGTGATATCCAGTATCGTAGCAGGATTGGCTACATGCCTTGGGTGTTTGATTGTTTTGTTATTAGGTAACCCGAAGGAAAGGACCCTGTCTGTCCTATTTGGGTTAGCAGCCGGGATTATGCTGGCGGTTGTTGTCCTGGATTTACTGCCTTCAGCCCTTGAACAGGGCTCCTTTCGCCAAACCGCAACAGGATTTAGTATCGGAATAATAATTATGCTCTTCTTAGACCTTTTATTATCCCAAATATATTCACCCGTGTACAAAGGGTTGGACCATAAAGCCTATTTTCTTAAAATGGGCTATCTTGTCGCAATTGGTATAGCTCTTCATGATTTACCCGAAGGGATTGCGATAACCGCCGGGTTCTCGGCTCAACGGCACTTGGGGCTTATAATTGCCCTCGCTATAGGACTCCACAACATTCCGGAAGGAATGGCCACCGCTGCCCCTTTAAAAATAGGAGGAGTCTCACCCCTAAAAATATTGTTTATTAATTTGGTCGTCAGTCTCTTTACACCCCTGGGAGCGTTCGCCGGTCTTGTTTTGATAAATATCTCCCCGCATCAAATTGCCCTTTTACTTGCTGTTGCCGCTGGAGCAATGACATTTATTGTACAAAATGAACTCCTCCCCGAATCCAGGCGCAGGCATCCAAATTATTCGACCCTTGGGGGAATTGCCGGGTTCCTATTCATCCTCGGATTAAGTATTATTCACTAAGAATACAGCCGCAGCTGCTTCAAATCAACAAAGTAACATCACCGTTTTTTAAAGCTGGGCAAAAAGAAAAAGGGGGGGCAAAACTGCCTTCCCCTTTTTCTTTTGAAAAGTAATCAATAAACCCTGATAATATTCTACCCACTATATAACTTCTGTATTCAATTCTGTACTCTCATCCATATTCTGTATGGCCACAGAAAGCATGAGTTTTATACGGTTCAACTGGTTGACTTCGCTCGCTCCCGGGTCGTAGTCGATAGGTGCAATATTTGCCAAGGGATAAGACCTTCTAAGTTCCCTAACCATCCCCTTTCCGGTGATATGGTTGGGTAGACAGGCAAACGGCTGGAGACAGACGATGTTATTTACACCACTCTTGATAAGCTCAACCATTTCTCCTGTGAGAAACCATCCCTCGCCTGTCTGGTTAGCAAGCGACAGGTGTTTTGACGCACATTCAGCTATCTCTTCGATAGGTTTGGGCGGTTCGAAACGCCTGCTTGACGCTAAGGCTTTTTTCAGGTCTTTCCGGTAGTATTCCATAAATCTTATTGATATTTGGCCGGAAACCATGTCTCTAAAACTCCCTGATAACTGCTCATATTTAATTTTACTGTCAAAAGCGCTGTAAAACAAGAAGTCTGTCAGGTCCGGCACCACCGCCTCTGCACCTTCAGCCTCCAACAACTCTACAATGTTGTTATTAGCAGTTGGATGGAACTTAACCAAAATTTCACCTACCACCCCAACCCTCGGTTTAGCCATATTCTCGTAAATTTCAAGATTGTCAAAATCCTCGACTATTTTATATATGTTTTCCTTAAACTCTCTTCTCCTGCCACTCTTCAATGCTTCATGGCATCTGGCCACCCATTGCTCATATAATATGTTGGCAGAACCTGGCGCCTTTTCGTATGGCCTTACCTTATACAATACTCTCATGAGAAGGTCTCCATAAACCAAACCCATCATCAATTTATGTAAAATAGGGAGTGTTACCTTAAACCCTGGGTTCTTCTCCAGGCCGGACGCATTTAATGAGAGAACCGGGACATGCCCCATACCCGAATCTCTTAACGCCTTCTTGATAAAGGAGATGTAGTTGGTGGCCCGGCATCCTCCCCCGGTCTGGGTGATGATGACTGATGTGTTCTTAATGTCGTATTTCCCGGACCTTAAAGCCTTCATCAACTGACCTACTACAATAATAGCCGGGTAACAAGCATCGTTATGAACAAACCTTAACCCCTCATCAATAGCTGATTTGTCCACTGACGGAAGAATTTCAATATTATAACCCGCCATCTCAAAACCGGTCCTCAGAAACTGGAAGTGAATTGGCGACATCTGAGGCGCTAAGATAGTATGGCTTTTCTTCATTTCTTCGGTAAACAGCGCCTTTTGCGGGAACTCCGAAATCACCCGCGGTACTACTTTTCTTTTTTCACGTTCTTTTACTGCGGCTATAAGTGAGCGTACCCTTATCCTGGCAGCCCCCAGATTGTTAATCTCATCAATCTTTAACAAGGTATATATCCTGCTGTGAGCTTCCAGTATTTCTTTAACCTGATCTGTAGTAACCGCGTCAAGACCGCACCCGAATGAATTCAACTGGATCAGTTCCAGGTTTAAGTGCTCTGCTACATAGCTTGCGGAAGAATACAACCTGGAATGGTAAACCCACTGGTCAACCACGCGCAGGGGCCTTTCAACTTTGGTTAAATGCCCAACGGAATCTTCGGACAATACTGCGAAGCCGTAAGAATTAATCATTTCAGGAATCCCATGGTTAATTTCAGGATCAATATGATACGGCCGGCCTGCCAGTACTATTCCCTTAATATTATTTTCTTTTATGTATCTGAGCGTTTGTTCACCTTTTTTCTTTATATCTTCTTTGTACCTGCCAAGTTCGACGTAGGCCTTTTCTACCGCGCGGGCTATCTCCTGTTTCGTTATGCCTTCAGGAGCAAGTTCTTCGGCAAGTCGTTTGACCATTCTTTTAGGCATGTCAAGAGGTAGGAAGGGGTGATAAAAGGTAACATTATTTGCGGTCAGAATATCCATATTCGCATTAATGGTTTCTGGATACGAAGTTACTATCGGACAGTTATATTTGTTATTGGCTCTTTCATCCTCTTTAATATTATAAGGTATGCAGGGGTAAAAAATCTTCCCGACCCCCTTATTCAGCACCAAATCGGCGATGTGCCCATGCGCGATTTTGGCCGGGTAACATGCGGATTCCGAAGGGATAGTCTCCATACCCAGTTCATATATTTGCTTTGATGACCGGTCGGAAATCACAACACTGTAGCCAAGTTCGGTAAAAAACGTGAACCAGAATGGGTAGTCCTCGTAAATGTTTAATACTCTTGGTATTCCTATCCTGCCTTTCACTGCTTCTTTTTCGGGCAGCGGTTTATAATCAAACAACCTCTTATATTTAAACTCATAAAGGTTAGGAATACCGTTTGCCGCTTTCTCTTTTCCCGCTCCCCGTTCGCACCTGTTTCCTGAAATAAATTCGCTTCCATTAGAGAAAACTTTGACAGTGACCAGACAATTATTTCCGCATCTTCCACAGCGTTTCATAGATGTATCTGTCTTAAAATCATCAAGTTCAGCGACCGGTAGAAGGGTCGAAACATAACCGTCTTCGTAATGCTCCATGGCAATTAGGGCCGCTCCGAATGCCCCCATTATGCCCGCTATATCGGGGCATACAACCTCCTGGCCGGTAATTTTCTCCATAGCTCTGAGAACTGCATTATTGTAAAATGTTCCACCCTGGACCACAATCTTTTTCCCTAAATCGCCGGCGCTCCTCAACCTTATAACCTTGAACAGGGCGTTCTTTATAACCGAAATTGATATCCCGGCAGAAATATCATCAACACCGGCTCCTTCTTTCTGTGCCTGTTTAACCTTGGAGTTCATAAAAACAGTGCAGCGTGTACCAAGGTCTACCGGACTTTTGGACTTGATTCCCAGGCACGCAAATTCCTCGACACCCATGTTCAGGGAATTGGCAAAGTTTTCAATAAAAGACCCGCAGCCGGACGAACAGGCTTCGTTTAACATGATCGAGTCAATTACACCATCACGGACTACCAGGCTTTTCATGTCCTGTCCGCCAATATCAAGAACAAAGTCAACACCGGGCTGAAAAGAGTCGGCTGCTTTATAATGCGCCACTGTTTCAATTTCGCCGAGATCCACCCCAAGCGCCGCTTTTATCAATTGTTCGCCGTAACCTGTGACAACAGAGTTAACTATTCTTGTCTTTTTATTTAACTGACCATATAAATTTTTTAAGGCTTCAACCGTAGATTTCAAAGGGCTTCCCATGTTACTTGCGTAATGGGAATACAGCAGGTTCCCCTCCCCGTCTACAAGGGCAATCTTCGTTGTGGTTGAACCGGCGTCTATCCCCAGGTAAGTGTTACCTTCACATATTTTAAGGTCTTTTCTTTTTACTTTATGATTGGCATGCCTTTTTACAAACTCCCCGTACTCTTCATCATCAGCAAATAGGGGTTCAAGCTGCTCACTGTCATCAACGTTTAACCTGTAAATCATGGGAGATCTTTCATACAGGCATTCAAAGGCGATGGGCTGCTCCCCCCGTGAAGACAGCGCTGCGCCGAGAGCTACGAAATACTGCGCCTCTTTGGGAAAAAGTACACTTTTACCCTTTAGTTTAAGTGTATCTGAAAAGCGTTCCCTGAGTTCTGACATAAAATGCAGCGGTCCGCCCAAAAACGCGACATTGCCGCTGATAGGCCTGCCCTGGGCTAATCCGCTGATAGTCTGATTCACAACGGCCTGCAGGATGGATGCGGCCACATCCTCCTTGGCAGCGCCTTCGTTTAATAAAGGCTGGATATCGGTTTTAGCAAACACACCGCATCTTGAGGCAATAGGGTAAATACTTTTATGATTCTTGGCGAGTTCATTTAAACCTGCGGGGTCTGTCTGCAGCAATGAAGCCATTTGGTCAATAAAAGCCCCTGTGCCGCCGGCGCAGGTTCCGTTCATCCTTTGCTCAACCGACTCCCCGAAATATGTAATCTTCGCATCCTCGCCTCCCAGTTCTATTGCCACATCAGTGTTTGGAAGCACCCTTTTGACCGCATTAATACATGCCATAACCTCCTGGATAAAAGGAACAGCTAAGTTTTGTGCTATCTTAACCCCGCCGGACCCTGTAACCATTATGGTCAGCAGGTTTCTCTCCAAAACAGATTTTGCGTCTTCGAATAAATTACTTATTGTGTTTTTTATATCTGAGAAGTGCCTTAAATATTTTTTGTAAACGACATTGTCATCTTCGTCCAGGACAATCAGTTTTACCGTAGTCGAACCTACATCAAGCCCAACATTCAACACGTTCTTCATTATCCGCCCCCCAATGTAAGTCACGCAGTTACCCCTTTGACAATTATCCTAATGAAACTAGGTATACAAGTTTTCAAGTCCTGTTCTTTTTTGGCAATTTCTTATGTGGTAACAGAATTATAACCCTTTTCTTTTATACCTGTCAATAACCCGCACCAAGGGTAAAAAGATTAAAACTCTCCCTGAAAGGAAGAGTTTTAAGACAGCCCGTTTTAATCCTTCTTCGCGGCCGCGACCGGGCATATGTCTGCACATGAGCCACATTCTGTACATTTATCAGAGTCGATAGCATACCCCTTTTTGTTTCCTTTTATCGCCCCTGCCGGGCATTGGTCAGCGCAATCGCCGCAGCCTACACAGTCCTCAGAAATACAGTAAGCCATGAAGTCACCTCCAGTTCCACAATATTTGTTTTTAACAACTTTATTGTTGCCTTAACTTTAAAACAAATATGCAGAACCGGCTATTTTTTTGCATTACCCTTTGGCCCCGGGTATTCCAAAAGGAATGCAGATTGTCTCCCCTATCTGTAGATTGAGCGGGTCTACATCAGGGTTGGCGGCTGTAATAGCTTCAACGGTAGTTCCGTATTGTTTGGCCAGCTTCCAAAATGTATCTCCCGCCTGAATTACGTGCATAGTAGCATTTTCCGGGCAAGGCCCCTCCGGTATTTCCGGGAGTTCGGGGAGTTCAGGGCACTCCGGAAGTTCAGGAAATTCCGGAAGTTCAGGGCATTCCGGTAACTCAGGATATTCTGGTTCTACGGGACCTTCCGGTACTTCGGGGCATTCCGGTTCATCCGGGCAACCGGGGGGCCCAAACCATTCTGAACTGGTTTCGCTTCCGGTTGTTTTGCTGTATTCCTCCTCAACTAAAGGCTGTTCGCCTTTCTTCAGCGGGACATACTTAAAAAACAAGAATCTCTGGTGATCTTTCTTCCCTGCCAAAAATGCTCCCCCTTTCACCTTTTAATATAATATATGATACCTTATCCATTTTGTTGCTAAAAATTTCATATTTTATAGGCTGCGCAACCCCTTATACCAGTAGATGGTACGCGAGAGCCCTTCATCCAAGTCATAACGGGGTGACCAGGCAAGAGTTTGAAGCGCAGCCGCATTATCAATGGGGAGGAACCCCGGTTCCCCTTTTTCACAAGGAAGGTTAATAATCTCAGATGTCGAGCCGGCCAGCTTTTTAACTTTTCCAGCCAAATCAAACACTGACATCTCCTGTCCTGTAGCGATATTGATTACTAAGCCCTGCGAAGGCTTCTGAGCAGCGGAAGCGGCACACAAGGCCCTGGCAGCATCCTTGGCGTATAAGAAATCGCGGGTCTGTTCCCCTGAACCATAAATAATCAGGGGTTCGTTTCTTAACGCCCGGTCAATAAATGAAGAAACAACAGAAGTGTACCCGTAAATATTTTGGTTCTCCCCAAAAGTATTTGTGAATCTAAGGGCTGTTACCGGGTAATTATACCACCTGCCGGCTGCCATAACATGTTTTTCGGCAGCCAGTTTGGTTGCCGAAAATATATTTTGGGGGTTAACTGGGTGTTTTTCATCTACCGGTGAATAAACACGCTCTCCATAAACCTCAGTACTTGATGCATAGATTAGAAAAGGCCTGTTCCGAGTCCTCAAAAGGGTGTGTACTAGCTGAAAGGTGCCGTACTCGTTATTCAAAAAATACTCTTCGGGAGTGTTCATTGATTCTTTTCCTGAATTGTACCCGGCTAAATGTATTACAACATCTAGATTCAGGGAATTTATTTCCCTTACGGTGATATCCTGAAACATCTGTTTCGTGATAGTAACCTTTTCTCCCCAGTGATGGTCCATGTACTCTTCTTCCCGGGGAAAGCCGCGGGAAAAATCGTCAACACCGTAAATTTTGGAGACCTCCTGGTTTGCTGCCAATCCTTCTATAACGTGAAAACCGTATAATCCGGCTGCCCCTGTAACTAATACCCGCATTCCCTTCACCCCTTTGGCAGACTCATTCCATTATATTTTCAACTTCACCTGTTTGTGATAGATATGGTGACTTGGGGAACCCCTTGCGGTATTTCCCCCTTGTTTCAATGCCTCCCAGTCCATCCGTTCCTGTAATAGTACTATCGATAACTTCATTAATGGAAATAGTCTGACTGATGTGAGTAAAAGCAATCTTTTCAGCAATATACACCGGGTCAAAGGCATGTATAAAAACCCGCCTTGGCGAACTGGCGTAGTTGGCTCCTGCGGATAACAGGGCTTCGTAGTAGGATTGGCACGCCCCGGCAAAAATTATTAAGTTATCCATATCACATTCGATTTCCCTGGCTGCTTTGACCCCTTCCACAAAATATTTGGAGTTATGATAGTTATTCAAGTCGGAAACTGCTTCGGTTGACTTTATAATCCCGTCATGACCGGTTAAAACAAGAATATCCGGCTTTGAGCTGTTCAATAGTTCCGGGACAGCTGCCGGCTGCTCATCTTCAGGAATATGTATTCCCCTGGCTTTAATCCCCATCTGTTCATATACCGCCATACATAGTTTCAAATACTCTAAATTACCATCGATATGAAGCACCCGTCCCGGCATTTCAAAAAAACCCCTTGGCAATTTGCTGTTTTCCTGGATCACACTTGCTGCCTGCTGCTTTACCCTCCTGGCGAAAATCTTTCTGAGGCACTCGTTGTTTTTGTTAATAAACTTCCTGCGGTATTCCCTGATGTATTCTCCTTCAACTTTTACCAAATCCTCCAGAGGTGAATCTGCAAACAGCCTAACATCAAGCCCCCGCAGCTTAGCCCTGATTCCTCCGGTCTCGCTGTCAATTATCTCCACAATCTTGAAAAAGACATCATAGTTGTAAGACTTACGGGCAACTATATCCCCAACATTCAAGCCCATCCCTTCACCTCCCGGTCCTTCATTCCTGCTTTATTGTATGCAGAAGCCTCCCAGCCTGATATAGATAATATCAAACAGAAAACACAGAGACCCTAGCGCAGCGAAGCTGCAATCAAATTTAAAAAATCAACCGCGGAGAACGCGGAGATGTAAGATTCACATGTAGCCGGAGAGCGCGGAGAGGGAACTCTTTGTACTACTACTTCGTGAAAGTTTGTTTTTTAAACTAAGTTTTTATCATGTGAATTTCCATACCTCCTCGGGGTTAACATCAGGGTATGAAATACGAAAACAAAAGAAGACACGGAGTTCGCGGAGAAGTCGCGGAGGGCGCAGAGAGACATCAATAACCGCATAGCAAAAAGCTTACTTCCCAAGCATGGTACTTATTTAACACAAATTTTAATGTAAAACCAAAAAGCAGTCACAGGTCTTACAAGTTCACTTTTCCACTTTACTTCTAACACATTTTTGAAAGAGCAGGCCAATTGGTGTGATGATTGAATGTTACATGGTTTTATAATTATTTATTCATTAGAGTATCACATTTCCCAAATAGGAGGGGAGAGCAAGGGTTAGCAGTGACTCTCCGCGCCCTCTTATTTCCAGTGAATCTCACTATCTCCGCGCTCTCCGCGGTTGTTTTTAAAATTGATTGCAGCTTCGCTGCGCTAGGTACTCTGTGGTATCTTTTAAAAAGGGACTGGGGTGTTTTGTTCAGCAGAGGAATAGTTGGCATTAATGGCGAATTTATTTTTTATCAATCAATGGATGAGGTGTCAGATTTGGGGCTTCGTTTTATCTTCGGCCGGGCCGGGACAGGAAAAACACATTACATACTCAACAATGTTAAAGAGGCGGCTTCCCATAACCCGTTGGGATTACCTGTATTCCTTTTGGTACCGGAGCAGGCCACCTTTCAAACAGAATACAGCCTCTGTGCCAAAATGGGCCTGGGTGGGTCAATTAGGGCTCAGGTCCTCAGTTTTCGCCGGTTGGCCCACCGCATCTTTTTAGAAACCGGCGGGAGTGCCCGCATACCTATTGGGGAACTGGGCAAACGCATGGTTCTGAGAGAACTCCTGGAACGGCAAAAATCAAAACTGCGCATTTTTGGGAAAAGCGCCGGCCGCCCCGGATTTGCAGATTGCCTGGCCAGAAGTATAGGGGAAATGAAGACTTACCTGGTTACCCCTGATGCCTTAACCGAGGCCTCCCTAACGTTAACCGGAAATTACGGCCTTCTGCAGGATAAATTGTCAGACCTGGCTTTGTTATATAGTGAACTGGAGAATTATCTGGCACCTCGCTATACTGACCCCGATGATTATTTAAAACTTCTTGCCGAACGGGTTTTGCATGCCCCCTCATGTAAGGATGCCGAGTTTTGGATAGATGGGTTTAACGGGTTTACGCCCCAGGAATTAGCAGTGATAGAAAAACTGCTGCTGACTGCCAAAAATGTTAATGTAGCTCTCTGCCTGGACTATCCTTGCCCGGAATCCGGTTTTACAGAAGAAGACCTTTTTTACCCCACCTGGGATACATTCCGGGAACTAACCATGATTGCAGAGAAAACCCGCAGCAGTATTCATGAGCCTGTTAACTTAAACTCCGAACGGCCGCACAGGTTTCAAAACTGCCCTGAGATAGGCCACCTCGAGCAAAATTACTACCGCTATCCGGTTCATCTGTTTAATGGTGAACACCAAAACATAGTCCTGGCGGCCGGCACCAACCGGCGTGCTGAGGTGGAAGCCTGTGCCCGCAAAATTATCCGCCTGGCCATGGATGAGGGATACCGGTGGCGGGATACCGCTGTTGTTTTGAGAGACCTGGATTCTTATTATGAAATTATCAGCGAGGTTTTTAGGGATTTCGATATTCCGTTTTTTATTGACCGCAAACGCCCTGTGATGCACCACCCATTAGTCGAATTAATCCGGTCAGCTATAGAAACCGTGATGAAGGGCTGGACCTATGACCCTGTTTTTCGTTATTTAAAAACAGACCTTACTCCGATAAACCGGGAGAAGGTATTTCTTTTGGAAAACTATGTCCTCGCCTACGGCATCAGAGGGTCAAAATGGACAGACGGTTTTGACTGGACCTACCGCCGCCGTTACACTCTCAACGAAGAGGCGGAAATCAGTGACCGGGAAGAGACAGAACTCAGCGAGGTAAACGAGGCCAGAAGGGAAGCGGCGGCGCAGTTGGCCGGCTTCGACAGGAAGATCCGGGACAGCAGGAATGTCCGGGATATGGCGCGAGCCCTCTTTGAGCTCTTAGAAGACTTAGGTGTCGTCGCTAAAATTGATGATTGGAGACTGGAAGCGGAAAATAATGCCCAGTTGGACAAGGCCCGGGAGCACGCCCAAATCTGGTCAGGGGTAGTAAACCTGCTTGACGAAGTGGTAGAAGCCCTGGGGGACGAAGAGCTGACCCTCCGGGAGTTTGCCGGAATTCTGGATGCGGGCTTTGAAAGTATGGCTTTAGGGCTCATTCCGCCAGGTTTTGACCAGGTTATTGTGGCTTCTCTGGACCGGTCCAGAAACCCGGAAGTAAAAGCGGTGTTCCTGCTGGGAGTAAGTGAAGGGGTACTTCCGGCCAAAATAACTGATGACGGTATTTTTAATGACCGGGAAAGAGAAGGGCTGCATTCTTTGGGCCTTAATTTATCCCCCGACTCCAGGCAGCGCGCATTCAACGAACAATTTCTCGTCTATACTGCCTTAACCAGGGCTAGCGATAAACTTTGGGTCAGCTATCCGATGGCTGATGACGAAGGCCGCGCTGTCTCTCCTTCGCCTGTTACAGTAAGGATAAAAGAGTTGTTTCCGGAACTTCGGGAAACCATTTTTCAGGTCGAACCGGTTACCGGAGATGAAAATGACAGTCTGGAGTTTCTTGTCCGTCCCGGCCGGGCTTTAATTTACCTTACCGGCCGGCTGCGTGAAGCCAAAGCAGGGAAAACCCTTGACCCTGTCTGGCGGGATGTCTACAACTGGTTTCTGGAAGAAGGCCGCCGGCAGACAGCCGGAACTGTTCTGCAGTCAATTTTTTATGATAATGATGAAAAACCGATCACTCCTAAAACAAGCCGTTCCCTGCATGGCAGTCCGCTTAAGGCAAGTGTTTCCAGAATAGAAAGGTTCATGGCCTGCCCTTTTGCCTATTTTTCTTCATCCGGTCTTAGGTTAAAGGAAAGGCCGGTGTTCCGTCTGGCCGCCCCTGATATGGGCGAATTTTTTCATGCCGCTTTAAAAAGTTTTGCCGATGAACTGCACAAATCCGGCGCGGACTGGGGAAGTCTTAGCGCTGAAGACTGTATTGAACTCACCGGAAAAATAGTTGAAGAACTGGCGCCCCAACTGCAGAGCGAAATCCTGCTCAGCACTGCCCGATATCGTTATTTAACAGGCAAACTGAAAAGGAATGTCTCGCGGGCTGTAATTGTTCTTGGTGAACACGCCAGGCGCAGTGATTTTCGACCGGTAGGCCTGGAATTATCCTTTGGCCCCGACGGTCAGCTTCCGGCTCTCGTCATCGACCTCCCGGATGGGGAATCTCTCTGTCTGGCAGGCCGGATAGACCGGCTTGACATCGCCAAAACTGACACCGGAACATACCTCCGGGTTATTGACTACAAATCATCAGACAACAGGCTCAAACCTGAAGACATATATTACGGTCTGAAGCTGCAGCTGCTTGCTTATCTCCATGTCACCCTGCTGGCTTATTCCAGGATGTTTGGCCAGCCAGTAAAACCGGGGGGGATATTGTATTTCACCGTTAAGGAACCTATCGTCAATACGAATGGGCCTCTTTCAAAGGAAGAGGCAGACAGGGCCGTCCTGGCTGAACTAAAAATGAGAGGACTTATCCTGGCTGACCCACAGGTCTTTAAAACTATGGACCATCATATTCAGGCCGGCTACTCCGAGCTGTTTTCGGTAGGGCTGAAAAATGACGGCTCTTTTTACCAGGGTTCTCCTGTTATTGAAGAAACACAGTTTGAAATTCTCCGCAGTCACTTAGAAATGCTTTTGAAAAGGGCTGGTAAACGGATCCTGGACGGTGATGTCGCTATCTCACCTTACCGCCGGGAGAAGTCATCTGCCTGCCAGTTTTGCACCTTTAAACCGGTATGTAAATTTGATGCCCTTTTAGCAGGTAATAAGCACCGGGTTTTACCGGCAGTCCCCCGGGCAGAGGTTTGGGACCTGATGCAGAAAGGGAGGGAAGACATTGAGCAACCCCAACTGGACTGAAGAGCAGCTGGATGCTGTTACGGCCAGGAACTGCAGCTTACTGGTGGCTGCGGCAGCCGGGACAGGGAAAACTGCCGTGCTCGTTGAACGGATAATCAGAAGAATTACAGATAGTCAGGACCCTGTGGATATTGATAAACTGCTCGTTGTCACTTTTACGAAAGCGGCTGCCGCCGAAATGCGTGAAAGGGTAAACAGCGCAATCGTCAAAGAGTTGAACAAGTTCCCTGAATCAAGGCATCTAAACCGCCAGCTGACCCTCCTAAACCGGGCCTCTATTACAACCCTGCACTCCTTTTGTCTTGACATCTTAAGACAGTATTTTTACTGTCTTGACCTAGATCCTTCCTTCCGGGTAGCCGATGATACCGAAGCTGCCTTATTAAGGCTGGAAACGTTAGAAGAGCTGTTTGAGGAACATTATACTTCCGGGTTAGATGATTTTTTGAATTTGGTAGACGCTTATGGCGGGGATAGAAATGATAACAATTTACAGGAAATGGTCCTAACTCTTT
>Ga0074195_1002384_pt1 | contig 21282 bp, 14 predicted proteins | sample EPASupsiteHSE623_FD_64525 | JGI IMG/M metagenome (GOLD analysis project Ga0074195, IMG submission 64525) | Bioremediated contaminated groundwater from EPA Superfund site, New Mexico - Sample HSE6-23 | ecosystem: Environmental > Aquatic > Deep subsurface > Groundwater > Contaminated ...
GGGTTTAGTAAATTGAAGTTGAAATTGGATAATGCTTTAAAGACGATAAAATCCATCACAGGTATCAAAGACCCATATAATTACGCTATGAAGGATGTAGTCCAAAAAACAGATTTCATAGACCAGTATAAAGTCTTCAGTGAATCATTAAAAGGATTGTCTTTCATTGAAAAATACAACAAAGGGCTACTCACACTATATAAAGATTTCGATCGATTATTTTCAAACTTAAATGAACTTTTCGTCATTGAGAAAAATGCACTGGGTAATCCGAAAGCGATTAATGATAAACTGATTGATTCAAAAATCAATTCAGGTGATTATTTAAGTGCTGTAACCAATCTTTACGTTAAGTTGTCCTATATTTGTAAAACTAAGTTCAACATCGATGAAGATTTCGTTCAAATGATTCAGACTTTAGAAAAGAAGGATTACATCGAAAAGGACGAAACTGCTATTCTTCATCAATTCAGACAATATCGTAATGACTTAGAACATGCGAATGAAATAAAGAAAGCATTAGACAAAAAGGATTTACAAGCGGTAAAAAGCATTGTCTTCAAATTGGAGGGTATGAAACTATGAGTTACTCAGAAATGATCAATTATGAAGCATTATCTCTTAAAGCAAAAGCTAAATGTAGTGTTGCACAACAAGCAATCGCACACATTGAACGTTTACTAGAATCGATTAAAGCAAATGCTCAAACGATTCAATCCAAAAAGCTGATAGAGTACGAAAAATCACTATTAAAAGAAAAAGAAGACATTTTAAGACGAATTAAATCAATAGAACAAAAGGCTGAAGAACAAGCAAAAATTGGCGTTAAAAGGATGAAGATTGGCACATCAGAAATGTTGATATATGAACATCGTAATGATATCATCTTGGAAAGCGATAAACTCATAACGTTAGCTAATGAATTGATGACTACAAAACTTGAAGTGATGAATAGTTACATCAATGAAGAGCTAATCAATATCGCTAACAATTCACAACAACAGTTAATGAATGCTGCTCGAGGTGTCATTAGCTTGCCTGATCAAATAATTATACAGCTAGAAGGCATTGAGGATATCACTCTAAGAGAAGCGGTATATCGTGTAGCGATAGAAATCGAACATAAAGAGAAGCCGTTTGAACAATTGCTAGAATTAGGTCGAGAAAAACTCAAAGGACTCACTGAAAACCTGTTAGAAAAGCACAGACAAACCATTCTTGAAGGCATTAGACGTGATATGGAGGCTTCTCGAGTGGATGCGTCTACGACTAACCAAACACTGAACTCAAATAGTTCAGTTCAAGAAATCCGTGCTCAAGCAACCCATGAAATTGTAGGCGAAGAAGTCAGAAAAGAGTCGTTAAAAATCATTCTTAAAGCTATTGAGACCAGAGGGTTCATTGTGAATAGAAAGAACAGCATTAAAATCAATAAGGATAAAAATGAAGTCCTTGTTATTGGTAAGAAAGCCAGTGGTCAAACAGCAGAATTTAAAATATATCTAGATGGTCGCTTTTCATATAAATTTGATGGATTTGAAGGTCAAGCATGTCAAAAGGATATCGAGCCATTCATGAATGACTTAGAAGATATCTATGGTGTGAAGATTACAGGTAGAGTAGAACTTTGGAAAAATCCAGATAAACTCACTTCACAAAAATATCAAACTTATAATACCAATAAAGGTAAAAACTGAGGAGGATTCATATGTCAATCAATACCAGTTTTGCAAAAATTAAACGAGAAATTGGAATCAAAAAATGCATCATCATCGATGGGAATGTTGGCGATGTCTATTTAAATGATAAAGGTAAAATACAAAATATCAAAGAATCGTTGGATAGCATCCTCAAAGACTTAAAATACGACGACATCATATTTTGGGACAGAATTGATGGTGCAGTAGGGAATTTACAAAACTTACAGATCATCGATGAAACCAAGGTTGAAGGTGACAACTATTTAGATGAAGCTGAAGAAGTTACACCTGAACCGAAAACAGGATTATTTAAACAGCCAGCGGAAATCTTTAATATTGTTTTGAAGAACTTGACCAACCCAAAAAAGAAAATTGCTTTTGTCTTAAACTGGGCGGAATACTTATTTGATGGTGGTGGCCAACAAATTGCCGGGGAAGGGTTAGATAATATTACCATCTTAGGCAAAGCACTCAAAGACAAAAAGATTGATTACTACAATCCCGATGTGAATGAAAGTACCATCATATTCATCACCAACAAAATTTCGTTGTTTCCAATCTCGTTTTATCAAGGTAATCCAGAAGTAAGTTCAATAACATTGACTAAACCAGATCGTCTCGAACGTGAAAGAATGATGGAAAAAATCGAAGATTCATTCAATGTAAGAGTACCAGGCAATGTAGCACTGATGTCCAGTGAAAAGAAAGCCGAATATGTAGATATGCTTGACGATTTTACAAATCGTGAAATCATTCAAATTTCCAAATTATCACGAAAAGAAGACAAAATGACTTTTGATAAGTTGTTCTATCTGTTCAAATACGGTGAAAAAGAAAACCCATGGGAAAAACTAGATTACAATGAAGTCAAAAACATCAAGAAGCGTCTTTCTGAAAGAGTAGTTGGACAAGAAGAAGCCATTGAGAAAATCGAAAAGACCATCGTTAAAGCCTATATGGGTTTAACCGGAATTCATAAAACATCCTCTCGAAGTATGCCTAAAGGAATATTCTTTTTTGTCGGTCCAACGGGGGTTGGAAAAACAGAGTTATCCAAAGCTTTAGCCAAATTTTTATTTGGTGATGAACAAGCCTGTATTCGTTTTGATATGAGTGAATACGCAACCGAAAACAGTGATCAAAAACTGATTGGGGCAGCACCTGGTTATGTCGGTTATGAAGAAGGCGGACAGCTTACCAACGCAGTCAAAGAGAAACCTTTCAGTGTTATATTATTCGATGAAATTGAAAAAGCAGCCAAACCGAACCCACGTATACTCGATATATTCCTACAAATATTAGAAGATGGTAGATTAACCGATTCAAAAGGCGAAACCGTCTATTTTAGCGATACCATCATCATTTTTACCTCTAACTTAGGGGCTTCACAAGTTCAGATATCCGCAGATCACGAAGACGTTTCTAAACAATTCATCAAGATTGTGAAAGAGTATTTTGATACAGAAATTAGAAGACCAGAAATACTCGGTAGAATTGGTTATAGCAACATCGTACCGTTTAATTTTATCGTCGATAAAGAATTCGTCATGAAGATTGCGAAATCCAAACTTAAACCGATAAAAGCTGGTATATTCGAGAAGTATCGTATCGATTTAGAGTTTGAAGATGAAATGAAGTTTGTTAACTACATCTCCACCAAAGTCGATATTGCTAAAGGTGGTAGAGACATTTTAAATGCCATCAATGATCATTTATTAGAACCTCTTGCCATGTTCATGTTTAGCAATAAAAATGATTTATCCAGTTTTAAAGGCGGAAAGATTGTGGTTAAACTCACAGGAAGCGGGTTAAATTTTGGATTCGATATTAACTAATCAAGTCAAATTTAATGTAGCCAGAATCATCACAGTTTCTGAAGTAGAAGGACCATTTAAACGCATGGCCATTTGGTTTCAAGGGTGTGATATCAACTGTTTTGGTTGTTGTAATCCAGAGTTACAACTTTTTAAAGTTGCTAATATCATGACATTCGAACAGATTCTTCAATTAATTATTGAGACTAAGGATAAACACGGCATTGAGGGTGTGACTTTTTGTGGTGGGGAACCCTCTCTTCAACAAAATCTACATGTATTGGGTTTAAAACTTAGAGAGCTAAACATTGGAACCATTATGTTTAGCGGAAAGTACATCGAGCAACTGCCCAAAGCATTGGTAGAATCGATGGATATGATTTTGGATGGTCCGTTTATTCTAAGTAAATTAGAAAAAGAAAGAAGATTACTCGGTTCAACAAATCAAAGAATCATAAATATTACCGATCGCTATAAAAAAAATACGAATTGGTTTTATGATAAGAAAGAAATGATTCAAGAAATAAACATGTCTGAGGCACTCTATTTTAATGGGGATGCATTGGTTGATAATGATGTTGAATAATAAGAGGATTGGTGACATGAACGTAATTTTAGAAATATTCGATAAATATCTCAAAAAAATGGAAAACTGTGGATTGTTACTTATTGATGCACCAACTGGTTTTGGTAAATCTAAATCTATTGAGCAGTATATAATTCAAAACTATAACAGTGAGAAATTTAATCAGATTTTTTTTGTCACCAATTTAAAAGCAAACTTTGTTGACATTGCTGAAAATAATCAAAAATTGAATACACAAATTCTGAATTTCCGACCATATCATGAATGTGTAATTGAAGCGTGGGAATCAGTTGAAATTGACGACGATAATATTACTAATTCTAAGCCGTTTAAAGAACTATCCAAGGACATATATTCATTAAATAGGATTGTGGATAAAGATGCAAAAGAAAAAATAAAATCAATTATAGCTACATCATCTGAACCAGAGTTTAGGAAATTCATAAAGGAAAATTTCTTTTACAAAAAATCATTAGTAGAAAAAAACGATTTTATCAATTCAAATCCATGGATTAAAATCTTATACCCATCAATAGAATTAGATAAATATAAGGTTGTTTTACTAACTACGAATAAATTTTTTAGTGAAATTGATACATTTATTAAACCTCCTTTTTACATGTACAACTCGGAGTATCTAAAAGACAGCATAGTTTTTATTGATGAAATAGATTCCACGAAAGAACGACTATTGAGAATGATTGTTGAAAATGATGTTAAAATGCATATAGATGTCATAAAATTGTTTTTGTCAATTCATTTTAATATTAATAACATAACCTTGCCGGCTGTTGCTCTACAAAAATCTAGACAATTTGAGTATTCATCAGAAAATATTAATAATATAATTGAAAAAAACAAAAATGTTTTCGAAGAAATATTTGAAAAATATAATATGTCATATTTATTCAGAACTAGTGAGATTAATGATAATCATGCTTTTTTGTTTTATGACAATTTCATTCGTAAAACTATAATTAAAAATCAAGATAGCCGAAAATCTTTAGTTATTAAGGGAAATAATTCACAAAACATTAATGAAGTTAAACTTGAATACATATACAACAATCTATCTTTGCATGATCTACTCGCTGATGTGAATTACGCGATTAACCATTTCGTTAAAGGGGTATCTTTAATAGCTTCAAATTATTTTTATCTTAAAAATGAGATCTCAAGCCAAACAGATGATAAATTTCACATTGAAGATTCAGTAAGCACTGTGATTTCAAGTTTTAACATTCCAAACGAATTTCATCAATACTTAGTATCGAAAGTAATTTATAGAACTATGAATCTAGATTTAAACAAAATTGATAATAAGTTCATAGAATATATTCACATTCAAGATAGCCCATCACATGATTATAATAGTCATTTCTATTCTTATAAATTTGGCACTTTGCCCGAGGACTTGATGGCAGCGTTAGCATTGAAAACAAAAATTATCGGCTTATCAGCTACTGCAACAATAGATACAGTCGTTGGGAATTATGTATTAAATGATTTAAAAACGATTTTGGGCGATAATTATTACGAATTAGAAGATTATGATAAGCAAGAGTTGTCACAAGCGGTAAGAATTAGTGAAGATGCCAAGATTAAAAACAGTAATGTTAATGTTGAGGTACTATATGAAAATTTGTCTTATGAAAATAGTTTGCATCAAAAGATTATTGAGCACATTTGTGAATTTAAAATTGATAAGTATTATGAGATTATATTAAAGAAAATTGCATATACATATCAGTTTTTCATAAATAATACAAAAATGAATGCTTTTTTATGTTTATTAAACTTTGTTCCAAATGAAAATAGTATAATTCGAAACTCAATGATTATTGAGATCTTTGAATTGGCGAATCAAATATTTGATTGTTCTAATACTAGATTCTTCATTTCAAATAGTAAGAATTATGAGAACACTCTAGGTGATATTCGAAAAAGTATCAAAGAAGGTTCAAAGATATTTTTAATTTCAAGTTATCCAACAATGAGTACGGGTAAAAACATTCAATATGATATTCCTGAACACTATGAGAGCGATATTTACTCCAAAAATGAAGATATGCAAAGACTGGACATAGATTTTAACGGCATATATTTGAATGACCCTACAAATATGTATGGAAGTTTGGATGATATGTCTATTAACAAAGAAATGGATATATCCATGTATCTCATTCAGCAAAACTATTTATTTAGGAACAATCGCATTACAAGAGGAGATTATGATAAAAATATTACTCAGTCATTTAAGTACATGTTTTACAAAACAGGTTTTAAACCGAATAACAAAAACTTTGATTCAAGTTATAAATATGCTCAACTATGTATTCAATCCATAGGGCGTATCACAAGAAGTCCAAATGCCAATAATTATATATTCGTTATCATAGATGAGGAATTTATCAAAAAAGTTCACAAAATTAAATCGATACTTAATGAGAGAATACTTAATGATACCTTTCATAAAGTATTAAATAAGGAATACAATTTTCCATATCTTAGTCCTTCACTATATATCAAAAAAAACTTTGAAACAAGAAAAAATATTTTTAGTTTAATGAAAAGGTATAAAAAAAGTCAAGAAGGTATTAAAGTATGGAAAGAATTACGGGACTATATAATCAAGAATCCGACCACGGATAATTACGAGGTATGTTACGAAGATATGTATTTATCATTTGATAGACCTGTAAAAAGTTATTCATGCGAGTATATTTTTAAACTGGGTAAATTATTGGAAATATCTCCCGATAATGACTATTCAATTTCGATTTCTGATTCATATGCACGTTTACAAGAACTTGATAATGTTAGAGCAATAAAAGAATTTTTAAAGTATATGGATATACCTATAAAATTTGAAGTAAAAAAATATATTATAACACCAGCTGCTTTTTTCCAAATTTATTTAGGCGCGATTGGTGAGATAGTTGGTAAATATATAGTTGAAACATTCTGTAATGTTAAACTAGAAGAGCTTGGTAAAGATAATTCATACGATTATGAGATATTTGATTACAAATATAACAATATTTACTTTGATTTTAAAAATTGGATAAGTTTTGAAATTGACAATTCAACGTATGTAAGTAAAACCCTCGCAAAACTAGAATCATTAGGTGGCAAATGTGTTATTGTCGTTAATTTGTTTTACAATGGATTGCATATTCCAAATAGTGACATAAATGACAGAGTTATACAAATTCCATATCTTGTTAACACGTTATCAAAAACAATAGATCAAGACATGATTAAGAAAATAACTAAGTGTATTTTTGATGCAGAACTTGACTAATTATTTCTTAATTTCAATAGATAATCTATAATTAAAGTATGATGATTCAATTTCAGTAAATTAAATGGAGGTTCACATGGACTACAAAATCGCCTTACTCATCGATTCAGAGAATGTCAGTTATAAGTATATCGATTACGTGATTAATGAAATAGCCAAATACGGCAAGCTCGTGATTGCGAGATTCTATGGCGATATCAATGCGATATCCAAAGAATGGCGACAAAAGGCACAAGACTATGCGATTAAACCTGTACACCAATACAATTACGCCACAGGTAAAAACGGGTCTGACATGGAAATGTCATTAGATGCGTTAGAAATCAAATTTCAAAATCGTGCCGATGCCTTCTTTTTAGTCACATCCGATTCAGACTTCACACCACTGGCCATTAAGCTTAAAGAACTCGGTGCTACCGTGATTGGTATAGGTGATGAACATAAAACCACCAAAGCATTTAAATCCGCATGCAGCGAATTTAAATACTTCCAATACCTTGAACAAGATGACGATGGTATTGAAAAGACAGAAGATAACAACATCAAAACCATCATTCAAAATATCATCATTGAAAATGGTGAAGATAAGGTATTATTGTTATCTCGATTAGGCGATATCATGGTCAATCAAATGTCAGACTTTGACCCTAGAAAATATGGATCCCCCAGTCTTTTACAACTCGTTAAGAAATTAGGTTTTAATACATATACAAAGAATACAACCACTTATGTTGAATTCAAAACAGACACATCATTAGAATCCATTCAAAAACACATCAATGACTTCATAGGTAAAAAGAAACAAGCCATGATTGCACAACTTAGTGAATCACTGATTAAAACATATCCCGATTTCAATCCAAAGAACTATGGATTCTCAAAACTCAGTTTACTGTTAAAATCATTGGGGTATACCATTGAACAACACAACTTTAAGAAAGCATAGAGATTAGAAATGAAGTTAGTAATAGATATCGTTTCACATAAATTGATATCCAAAAATAAAGTATTTGAATTAAAGGACATTAAGTTAGAAATCAATGGTCCTTCCTTTTGTGCTATCCATGGTCAATCTGGATCTGGTAAAACAACCCTTTTAAATATCATTGCAGGTTTGATTAAACCAGACCAAGGAGAAGTCAAAGTAGAAGATGGTTCAGTGATGATGCATGAACTGGTTGAGTACATTTCAATTGATAATCATGTATTCCCCACACTTTCAGTGATAGAAAATTTAAAACTGATCAACGCAAATGATGATAGCATCCACATGATCACAACCAAACTAGGCATTCAATCACTCTTAAATAAAAAAGTGTATTTACTCTCAAAAGGCGAAAAGGGTCGTGTGGCTATTGCTCGTGCCTTGTTATCATCCAAACCCATCGTGTTGCTAGATGAACCAACAGCCAATCTAGATCCACAACATGCAAAAGAAGTCATAGAATTGTTATCAGCCATCTCCAATGAAAAATTGGTGATCATCACTACTCATCAAATCGATTTTGTCAAAGGTTACTGTGACCACGTGATTCACATAAACGATGGAAAACTCACGAATGAGGTATTGAAGAATTCTGAAAAAAGAGATATTATCCATTATCCATACGAAAAGCCTAACCATAGTTACCTCATATTCAAATTAATGTTCAAACAATTGATTACCCATAAAGTCATGTTCGTTTTAAGTCTTATATTCATGTTTCTAGTCATCTTAGGCGTTTTTACGTCTACATCCTTAAACTATGTCAACCCGCTCAAAACACAACAAGCCAGTCTAAGTGCGTTGAAATATACATTCTATCAAGGACAAGATGAAAGATATACCGATACAATCCGCCCTATGGATTACTCTGACGATACGGATGCTTTTCAAGCATACCCCTTACAAAAAATAATGGGTGTGGATATTGAAGTTGTGTTTGAAAACCAACAAACCAAAAAGGCTTTTGGGAAAACAGTAGAGGATTACACACTGGATCCGTTATACACAGATACGTTAACCGATTTATATTTCCCGATGATAATCAATCAAGCACTAGTCACACAACTTGAAACAAAAAATGTTCGAATCGATGTCGGTGATGTGTTTCCTAGTACATTCACGTATCATGGCAACGTTAATATCCATTTTGTTGTTGTGGATACATTTATTGTAAAAAACGAATATAACGAAACATCCAATATATTCCCATCCATCATCAGCAAAGAAGCTTATCTAGCATTGATAGAAACATCAGGTATTAATCATCTAGGCATCAAAGAATCGATTAGACCCGTTTTAGAAAGCTACAACACATACATGATTCAAAATCATCCGAGTCATTCAACCTATAGTGGTTATTTTACATTAATGGAAAATTACCAAATACGATTATTAAAACCATCGTTGATTACGAATCATTTCCATGATATAGATTCTGTTCCCATCGAAGGCGGGTATTACTTAGTAGGTGATTTACCAACCAGCCCCAATGAAATTGTGGTACCAGCCGCTTTCATTTATGAGCTCTTAGGACCAAATTTAAGTGACGATCCAGCCATCGAGGCTTACCGTCAATCGATTATTAAAACCATACCATTGTTAGGGGATACTTATTTTGATGATGATTATTTTCCTAGTGATATTGAAATTGTCGGTTATTATGGATACTCAGGGCCATTAACCGTTAAGACGAATGATCAAGTCATCGTATCTGACCAATTGTTTGATGGTCTATATCAAGCTATTACAGCAGATGGTTATCAAACACTTACGATTTCAAACCGTTTTTACTATCCTAAATCTTACATCAAAACACAATATGACTCGATTCAAAACGGCACTTTAAGCATCAATACGAGTGAAATAGATCAATTTGAACTTGCGATGGAAAATGTTCAAACATTCAAGAACTTTTTAACGATTTTGACTTCAATAGTTACATTGATTGCTGTATTGTTCTTTTGGATATTTATGAGTAATTACATGAAGCATTTTCAAAATGAACGGTTGTTACTACAAATGATAGGCATTCATAAAGTGCAGGTTTTTCAAGTACTCATCATGGTATATACAGCTGTGTATATCCCTGTGTTATTGATCGTATATGCAAGTTCATCATACTTCGAATCCAGCATCAGTCAAATCGTTACCAAACCAGTCTATTATCCTGGTCATTTAGTCTATGATAATGGGATGAGTTATTTTTATATCGTATTAGCCTTTATTCTGATTTCATTCGTTTCCTATGTATCTAGTTTGTTGGTAGGCAATAAGCAAATCGTAGCGAGTATAAAAGATGAGTAAAATACATGAGATTCAAATTCAGCAGCTCACAAAATCATATGCAAATCAATTGGTGCTTGATCGGTTGGATTTCACCTTTTTGAAGAATCACATTTACATCATTAAAGGTCTTTCTGGTGTGGGTAAAACCACACTCATCAACCTGATTGGTTTAATTGACCTTTATGATGAAGGTGATATTTTGTATGATGGTGTGTCATTCAAAAGGGTAAGTAATTCCAAAAAACTGAAATTCATGCAAGATAATATCTCCTATTTATTTCAAGGTACCAATCTACACATGGATTTAACGGTTTATGATAATTTATCATTCGTGAACAAACATATGGACACCCTATTAGCGATTACAAAAGCGCTAGAAGTGGACCAGTTACTCGATTCAAAAACGATTGATTTATCTAAAGGTGAGAAAGCCCGAGTATCTGTAGCCAAGGTGTTACTAGAAAATAAATCCATCATTTTAATGGATGAACCTGCAGCCAATCTAGATAACCATAAAGCCATCCAACTTTATAAAGTCATTCAGTCGTATGCACAGGATAAAATAGTCATCATCGTGTCGCACGAAAGACAACTAGCCTATCCAATTGAATACGATTCAATCACCATAGATCATGGCAAACTTCAACACGAACATCATCCAGGGATAGAACCCATAAACACTGAAATTCAATCAGATAAAGGCAATAGATGCCCTTTAATCAAAGTATCTTTTAGTTTATTCAAACATCATATTGGAAAAATGATGTTGATTTTAATGACACAAATAATACTAAGCTTTATGCTGATCATTTCGACCACCAGCATAACCATCCATGAGAACCATCGTGTCATCGAAGCTCTAAAAGAAAGCCAGCTATATTATGTCCAGTCAGATCATACGAATAAAGCAAATATAGAGTATTTAAGTTTGAATTTAAGTGTAAAACATAACGATGAATACATATACCTAAATACGTATTTTTCAGAGGATAATTCGTTCATATTTGATCGTCAAACTTTTCAAGTATCACAAAATCAAGCCATCATCCCTAAGTATATTCAAAACCTATATGGTATAACGGTAGGTTCAAACATATACGTTAATGACGTCGCCATTGAAATTATCGATGTTTATGAAGATCAACTAGATCAATATCAATCCAGAATAACTGAAAGATTTGATGCGAACCTTGTTGGTGAAATTGTATATTCAACGGTGCCTGTATTGATGAGTAATGATGTAATCAAATCAACCGTATTCAGTAAAACCATAATCAATGATGACATAACTTTTAATCATTTAGAACAGGAAATTCAAACCCTTTCCGGACTATATACGAGCGTAAAATCAATAACATTCGACACAAACACGAACAGTTTAAGCCATAATGAAGTCATCGTCGTCATGAGTGACTTTATAGATCATGATCGAAAAGCAGTATTGAACCAACTCATAGATCAATCTATTTTGGTTCAAGATAGTTCCGATCATGATGATTTCGCATTATTTCATTATCTACAGTCAATGACCGTCAAATCCATCCTATATGTGAATGACTTAGATATTGGTTCAGTCAAAGTCATTTTTAGTGAACAATTAAAACAAAATATTTCTATGGATATTTTTCATAATCACTGGCTAGACAATGAAACGGTCATGTTACCAATCGTCGATCAACTGAACATGGATATCAGCAGAATACAACTCAATACCTATGATTATGTGCCGCATCCATTAATGTCTTTTTATTCACTCAATGCTTCAATCAAGCCATTCATGTATTTAACGACCATAATCCTATTAATAATCAGCATTTTTCTCTATTGGTTTGGATACGTTGGATGGATTAAATCCTATAAGAAACACAATTTTCTTTTCCAAAATATAGGCATATCATGGCCTTTAAGAGCATTTACACTCATGAGTCCATTACTGCTTATAACAGCACTTGGCATCACCCTTTCAGTCGTTTTAAGTAAACAGTCCATTCTTTTAAAGCCTATGAACGAAGCGTTTGGACTCACTGATCAACTCATTACTTTAACCCTGAATCCAATGTTTATCCTCGTGTGTTTATTTTCAACTGCTGTAATGGTATGTATGGGTTTTGTGTTTGTGCATATCAAAACAAGTAATTTGTTATCTATTATTAAAGAATAAAAACATCTGTTTTGAAATTTTGATCAATAAAGGAAGTGATACGTTATGGAATTCTATCCAATCAACCTGTTATATCTAGCTATATGGGTATTCAATGTGATGGCCTTTATGGTTGCTAGAAGTATCAACGATTTTTATTGTGAGGATCAGAAACAAAACAAATTCATCCAGTACTTATTCAATCATCAATGCACGATAGCCAATGTATTAAAAATGGTGCCAATATTATTAGTCTTTGGCTCTTTCGTATTGGTGATAGTTTCAATGGGTTCAAGTTTAGAAACCACTCAATGGATGATTGCTTTATACTTTGTAGTTACGATGATTAATTTGTTAGTAAATGGTCTGGGTATGACGTTATTCAAGAGAAATTAAGCCTAAAATACGAAAACGCCTCCCAAAAAAGGAGGCGTTTTAACTTGAATTTACTTTGTACTTACTTGTTTTTAGGCTGTATCAAATTTTAAACTTATGAAACAATACATTCACCAAAACCAGGATGGATGCTGCTATAAGCGAGATGGTGAATATCCCTTGTTTGATGGCTGATGTGTAATCTAGATTGATTTTATAGAAGAGCTCAACGGTAGAAAATATCGATAGTCCCGTTAATAATATCAACGAGAAATTTAAGATAAATTCAGCTCTCGCTGTACGTTGTCGATCGATTTCACTTGATAAGGAACTTAATATCTCAATTTGTTGATTGAGTCTCTTTAAACTACGTTCTTCTTGGAAGGTTGCTCTATACTTTTCAATGATATTAGAATAGATTGGGTGATTAGAAGCGTTATAGCCTTCAAGGGATGAAGATATACTCTTCAAGGCTAGCAAATACAAATTAATGGCGTTACGTTCGTTTTTTAAACCGATGAAGTTGTATTTGTTTTCACCTCTAGAACGATAGATTTTACCGATCTGATCAATATTAATGGATAAAGCTTTGATTGCAGCCCAGTTGGCTAATACCATTAATAAAGGGATTTTGTACTTATTGATGAAATCATTGGTAACACCATTAGTATTGTTTGATACGAATGTTGCGTGTGTATACCCTAGTGACACTTTCGCGTCATGTGTTTCCACGTATGCAATATTCGATAAATCCTCAGAACCCAAGAATAATTGATTTAAACAGTCACATTTATCTTGTTCATTTATTGAAAAGAAGTGGTTATAGATGGCGAACTGAAATGATTTATCCATCGCAATTTGATTCACCGCTTGGCTCGTAATGTAGCTTTCTGCGAATGATTTCTCATATTTATAGGCATGTGCTTTATAAGCGCTTTGTAACTGTTCGATGATTTTAATTAGTGTAGGGCGATATGCTTGTTGGTAATATCGATGCAGTAAGGAAACCACTTTCTGATAAGTCTCATTATCATAAGTATCACTATCCAAAAATACGGTAGATAAAAGCACACAGTTACCATTTTCAAAGACGAAAACTTGACTATCAGAGTAGCTTAAATATTGAAAGTCTTTGATCTTTCTAACCATCTGTTTATCCTTATTGGAAAAGGTGTTAACCAAAGTTGATAGTTTAATATCTTCTAATTGGCAAGTCAGTAAGATTTCCTTTTTACTGATGACTTCATAAGAACTGTGAGAACGAGAGAACGCGTTAAATGTATCTCTAAATTGTTGATAGTCTGCTTGGTCGTTAAATAAACCTGGATACCACTGAAGTAGTTCATCATTATTTTGTTTTAAATCATTATACATGTCATGAATGAATGCTGCCTTAACACCTTCTGTTGGTTGTAAAAAAACAGGATTCAAAAAAACATTTGTAATACCGACGCTACCCAATACCAGTGAAGCATGTTGAATATTCATATGTTTTCTCCTTGAAATGGAACGATTTCTATATAGTTAGTTTATCACATAACCAGTAGTTTTAAATGTAGAATTCAAATAAATAGAACTAACAAATGGAAAATGTTCCACAGAATTATAAATGATTAATATATATACAAAAGTTTAAAAATAGGATACAATTAAACCAATAAATTATGAGTTTTTGCATCACGATGAGGCTATTATGAAAAAGAAAAAACCAATAATCAATAAGTATTTACTGATTTTTGCAATCCTAACGGGTGCAATCCTCGCTATTTTCACAGACTTTGGACCAATCGATTGGGTATATATTATATTATTCATACCAATGCTGATACTGGCACTTCAACCAATCATCATCATCCATGAACTTGGGCATATGGTTTTAGGGCTTATGTCAGGCTATCGATTTTTAAGCTTTCGATACTTATCTTGGATCATTATAAAGGATAAAGAAGGCAAGTTTCACTTGAATCGTTATTCAATCATAGGTACAGGTGGTCAATGTTTGATGATACCACCAGATAAAGATGAACTACCCATCTTTTGGTACAACGTTGGTGGTGTCCTCTTTAATGCGATATCCATCATGCTTGCTGTATTCATGATGTTTTTGTTTAGTAATGCATTCGTCATCTATGTATCATCAGTTTTTATATTCATGAGCGTATTATTGATTGCTACCAACTGGTTACCCATCAAAGGGATTACCAATGATGGTAATAACTACCGCGAAGCTAAAAAGTACCCAGAAACTAGAATTGCTTTTAACGATATCATAAGGATGAGCATGTATTACACTTACGGCTATCGTTCTAATGAAATACTGCTTAAATCTAATCCTGCAAGTCTATCTTATGATCATACTTTACAGGCAATCATTTTGTTGTTTATGCATACGAGAAAGCTATACGCACTCGACATAGAAGGTTTTAAGCAAGGCATATTCGATATGGAAAATGCGTTTGAATCCAAACAAATCAAAATGCTTCCAGCAATGAAATTATATATATACTTCATTCGATTATTAGAAAGAAAACTGGATGACCCAATACTCACCGATAAAACACTACAGACGATATTGAAAAGATCCAAATACGAACCATTCTTCTATATCATTCGTTATGTAGAATCCACCTTACGTGGTCAGGAAGACTCAAATAAAATCAAAGAAGCCTTTTTTCAATTAGCACAAAAAAGCCACCTAAAAGGTGAGGTATTGGATTGTATCGACTTGATGGATTATTTAGACCAACACGTGTTATTTCCATCCTTTATGGACTAAAGCAATGTAATTTCAAAGCAATCCTATGAATGATCTATAAGCGATTAAAAAGGACTTTAAAACAGGATAATTTCAACACATACTTATGCACAAATAATATTGAATAATAAGGATAAAAAACGAGAGGATGACACATATGGCATTATTTCCTAGGACTTTAGGTGTCACGAACAAATTGATTGAAGATGTAGAAAAATTCTTATTCAAAACCACGATTGTGGTACAAACCATATTCTTTGGTTATTATGGATACTCCATTTATACGAATCTAAACAGTTGGATTTATCTAACCATATTCTCCATGCTTTTGGTTTTGTCTACCATCAGTTTTGTATACTACTTGATCAACCATCAAAATCGTAAAAATCGTAGTGTCAAAACAGTTAAGAAGTCATTTCGAATTTCAAAATACGTGATCAACGGGTCTATGTTGGCACTGAATATCATTGAAATTGTAAGGAATGGTGGAACTGAAATCGCGTATATGTTGTTTGCATTTTCAACACTATCCTTACTAACCCAAATCGTCGTTGAATTCATAAGAATCTTCATCAATTATTATGTGGAGCTCTATCGAATCGCTTTAGAAAAAGACGCCGAAAAATATCATAAATATTTGGATATCACCGACATCAAAGGACATTTAGTCACACTCGCGGATGTCCCTTTCGAAGCGCTTGCGAAAAAAATCGATGCCAAGAAACCTGTACTATCAGAAAAACAACTATTGGTCGAATCCTTAGGCAATCGAGTATCTGAAAAAGCCAACGAGAAGAAACGCTTAAGACGACAATCCAAAGTGGAACAACAAAAAAATGAAATTAAAGAACACCTTACGGTCATTAAAAATAAGATCTTTACTAAAAAAGAATCCAGTGATGACAAGACTTCAAATGAAAAAAAGAATAACCCTGATGTGAAGAAAAAATAAGTTTTTGAACATAAAAAGCGGATTAATATCCGTTTTTTGTTTTATTGAGGAGATTGTGAAATATATATGTAAGCAAAGTATTGTATATCATTACAACAAGTATGCCATCGTATATCCCATCTCAAAATTCGATTTTGTGACTTCACAATTTAAGCATGGTGATATTCATAGTACCTGATAATATGTGCGATCACAAACAAGGTAAAAAAATAGCGTAAGGTTATTCATGCCTTACGCTTTTTTATTGTAGGATGTTAAATTTTGAATTTGTGGAACATTAAATTAAAAGCGAATAATAGGGTCGCGAATATCAATGATATGGTAATGATGGCTTGACGAATCACCAAGTCGTAATCTAGATTGATTTTAAAGAATAACTCAACAGTAGAAAATATGGATAATGCGGTTAGTAGTATGATGGATGAGTTCAGTATAAACTCAGCTTGGACAGTTCTTTGTCGGTCAATTTCATTGGACAGTGAGGTCAAAATATCGATTTGTTGATTCAATCGTTTTACATTACGTTCTTCTTGGAATGTAAGACGATAATTCTCGATGATGTTCGAATATATTGGATGGTTGGATGCATTATATCCCTCCAATGAAGCAGAGATGCTCTTTAACGCAAGTAAGTATAAGTTTATTGCATTTCGTTCATTTTTCAAACCAAAAAAGTTGTATTTATTTTCACCACGTAATCGATATATTTGACCAATGTGTTCGAGATTAATCGATAAAGCTTTGATCGCTGCCCAGTTTGCTAGTACCATCAGTAAAGGGATTTTATAAGTGTTGACAAATGCTGTAAGGTCTTGATTACTATTTAACTTAACGAATGAAGCATGGGTATAACCTAAAGATATTTTTGCATCATGGGTTTCAATGTATTTTAAGCTCGTAGTATCTTCAGAACTTTTGAATAACTGTTCAAAACAATGACAGTCATCATTAGACCCTAGATCAAAAAAATGGTTATAAATGGCATATTGAAATGATTTTTGTAAACACAGTTGATTCACAGAATCATCAGTAATGTATTTATCAGCGAATGGTTTTTCATATTTATGTGAATACATTTTGTATGCTTGTTGTAACCTGCCAATATGTCCCAAAACAATATCCTTGTAAGCCACACTGAAGTATTTATGGAAAAGTTTACAAATTGACTCATAGGCTTTTGTATCATACGAATCTAAGAGATGAATGGTCGAAAGAACCACAGCATTACCATTTTCAAAAATGTATAACACACCATCACGATACATGTGATCAAGCAGTGAAGGTATTTCTTTTACCAGTTTTTTTTCTTCCTGGGTAAAGGATGATTTTAGGGAACTTAATCTAACCTCTGATAAACTACAAGTCAGTAATACTTCCTTTTTACTGATGATTTCGTATGAACTATGAGATCTAGAAAATCTGTTGTGTAATTCACGTAAATCATCGTATTTTGAGTTGCCATTGAATAAACCCAAATACCACTCATCAGTGCTTGTACCAACTGCTCTTAACGCTTGATAGATATCATTCAAAAAACTGGATTTTACACCTTCTTTGGATTGTAAATAGACAGGGTTAAGAAAAACATTGGTAATGCCAACACTGCCTAAAACAAGTGAAGCCTGTTTAATGTTCATAGTTTTCTCCCTATAATGTAACGTTTTGATATTTAATATTTTACCATAACCAAATTTGTATGAATATATGTCTCAATAAAAAATACGAAACGAATAGTTTTTGGAATCGTACCAAAACAAATTTATATAAAATTATTTTTATCATATCTAAATACATTCGTAATTTATTTATTCTAATACCATCAAGCAATTCGTCTAAAAAAATTCACATATATAATAAGAAAAATGTAATTAATTTCAAAAAAAAAAAATATTTTTTATAATAACGGACAAATTTTCGTTTTTTTTCGTTTTATTAGATGTAGAGTATATACAAATATATTCCGTATACATAAAATATAGTTAATCAATTTAGTTCAGTGCATTGACTACTAGTGTAGTTCAATAAAAAATAAAAAGGAGAAGAAATGAAAAAAATAATAATTTTAATTGCGTTAATGATTAGCATTTCATTCATGGGGAGATCAAGTATTAATGCAGCTACCCCGTCAGTAGGTACTCAGTATACATCCTACTTAACACAAACACCTGTGAACTCGCTTTTTGGAACAGCTTCTCGAATACAAAGTGGTATTGGATCTAAAAAGAAGGTAGTAAGCAGTCAAGGATGGTTGTTTTATGATACAAAACATGAAGATATTAATGACAAAATGTTTGCAGTGTACAAATTCTCAAATCCTGCCAATGCGAGAATTAGGAAACTACTCAACACGAACATCTTTTTAACACAAGGTTCAACATATTCACATTCTGTTTCTTTTACTCAAGGGCATACTTATACTTATGAAGTTCAAATGGCAACAGAACTTTCAATTAGGTATGGGAACAGTCTAGAATTATCTGCAGGAGGACTTGATTATGGTGCAATTAGTTTAAGCGGTAAAGCAACCACTTATGCTGAGGTCGAATCTAAAATTTCAACCTCAGTCACTCTAAATGAAACATATACATATTCCACCACAGAAACACATTCACATTCAGTGACTGCACCTGTTAGTTCTTATTATGTATACGAAGAAAGAGGAAATTTCGATGTATATGTCATTCAAATATATGAAGCGATTTACTCTGTCACATCAACTAAACATAAGAATTGGGCTGGTTATACTTGGACTGAATACGATTATCAAGTTGTTGGATACAAACTACTTGAACAAAATGTATACTATAATTATATTGATGACACACTGACTAGAGGATTCTTCAGATATATGTTATTATCAAATGGTAAATATTCATACAATGATATAAAAACATATGGGATTACTTACTTATAATTAGGTGAATAAAATGATTGAACTACGCAATATTACTAAAGTCTTCCATGACTCAAAGAAAAGAAAAGTGAATGCACTGAATAACATCAACCTTACATTTTCAAATCAAGGTTTTTACTCCATTGTCGGTAAGTCAGGCAGCGGAAAATCTACTTTACTAAATATTCTATCTGGGTTAATAAAACCCAGTGAAGGTGATTATTCGATTTTTGGCGTGAATACCAATACATTTAATGAACAGAATTGGGCTGATATTAGAAGAACAACCCTATCCTATGTATTCCAAGAGCATAACCTTATTGATCATTTAACCGTTGTGGAAAACTTATCGATTCCATTAATGAATAAAAAAGTGAATCATGATAAAATCCAACATAAGATTATTGAAACCCTAACTCAATTTGATCTCGACTCATTAAAAGATCAAATGTGTATGAATTTATCTGGTGGGGAGAAACAACGTATCGCAATTATACGCTCATTATTATCTGAAAGCCTCATATTGATAGCTGATGAACCCACAAGTGCTTTGGATGAAATCAATACAACACTTGTTTATGACTTGTTAAAAGAAGTTTCTAAAACGCGTTTGGTGATTGTCGTGACACATGATATGGAAATGACGAATCGCTATTCAGATGTCATCATTCAATTAAATTATGGCAATGTCGTATCTAATAACCCACCTATTACAATCCCATTACAAAATCAAAGAAGTGTATCCAATCCAAAACTTCACTTTAACAAAATTTATGTGCTATCTCGCTTTTTTAATCGAGGACAATGGGTTATGAATGTATTTATGATTCTATTTATAAGCATTGGAATGACTTTACTCTCATCTACTTTCGCAATTACTCAATTTAATGAGAATAATTTTGATTATCATATTATCAAGGATAAAGTGGACCTGAATTTCATTTCAACTTCAAACATTCATTTTTATACGAATGACTTAACTTCGGATATGAATTTAAATGACATTTTACCCGATTTGATGACATATAAAGCCTATAACAAAGTTTCTGCGTTTCATTCTGGCTTGTTTCATGATAACCTATCCAACACTCGTCTGTTTACTACCATTGTTATAAAACCTTTAGAGGACGATTATATCGAAATAACAGACTATCAAGCAAACATACTAAAAGAAGCAGGCATTGTTACTTATAATCGTGTTGATGAGTTGAATGGAACGACACTCTCTATATATGGGATTACTTTGACCATTTTGGATGTGATACATACTCAATATGATTTAAATAATATTATTCCCTATGATATTGAAGTGAAGTACGATGTTCTAAGTATCAATGAAAACACATTGAACAAACTCATTTACTACACTTATCCCAAACTTATTAATGACGCTGAGGATACTATACAAGCACTACATCCATACACACTAGAAAGGATGACATATGGTGCATATATTGGATCCAATCAACTCAGTAACTTAGATATCGTTGTT
>Ga0074195_1002385_pt1 | contig 21282 bp, 14 predicted proteins | sample EPASupsiteHSE623_FD_64525 | JGI IMG/M metagenome (GOLD analysis project Ga0074195, IMG submission 64525) | Bioremediated contaminated groundwater from EPA Superfund site, New Mexico - Sample HSE6-23 | ecosystem: Environmental > Aquatic > Deep subsurface > Groundwater > Contaminated ...
AGCGGACGAGCACCTCGAGGTCGAGCGTGCCAAGCTTTTCGATCGGATCGATGACGCTGGGATCCTCGAACCCCTTTACCTTGAACCCTTCGATGTTGGCGATCGTTCCGTGAACGATGATGTCTTTCGTCTTGTCGAGACCGAACTCCTTGTGGAGCATTTCGCGGCTGTTGGGCGTGATCCGGCCAAGGTAGTCGGTGTCGATTCGGATGTCCCTGGCCTTGGCCTCGCGGACATCGAAGTAGATCTTGTTCTCCGGCTTCTTGATGTTGAACTGCTCCGTGACTTTGATGAAGGCCTCTTCGAGCACCGCCTCACCCATGGCCGTGAGTGTCTCCGATTTGTTGACCTGGTCGGAAGAGCCCTCCTCGTATCGGGCGAGATAGAACAGCATGTTTGCCAGGATGGCCAGCGAGAGCATCAGCGCCACGGCGCAATAGAGCAACACGCCTTCGTGGAGGTTGCGGCGCAAAAGCCGTCGACCCACGAGACTCCGCATTCCCGGACAGATCCGATCATCGCGGCTCATAGATATCATGATTTGAAGCGCATGCACCTCACAGATTCTACTGCGCGGCAGATGGTTTGGTTGCAGAAAATCACGGTCCTGTGCGGCTTCGGGCGTCCTTCGTCGGTTCCTTCAGGGCATAGTAGTAGTTGAACTCCGGATCTCTCTGGATCGCGTGGACCAGTTCTCGATCCACGCCTTCGAGCCTGGACGCGAGGGACTCGGGGGTGTGGCTGAAGTAGACCTGGGCACCGTCGGGCAGAGTCTCCTCAAGCACGTCCTCGGGTTTGGCGTCCTTGAGACGTTGCGCCAGTTTCACGTTCTGTCTTGGTTCTCCGTCCTCGTCCGCGAAGAGGTCGGTTCCCGATCTCGCCGTCACTCGTCCGATCATCTTCAGGAGAGAGTCTCGCTCCTTTGCCAATGCGGTGAGCTGCCCTGACTCGCGAATCTGCTCGTAGAGTTTTCTGGCTTTGGCCGCGTACTCGCCGGCCCTGTCCTGATCTCCCAACGATTGAAACGCCTCCGCGAGAACCAGAAACAGCTCGAGGCGGTCAAAATCGCTCATTTCCGCGGTCGCCAGAGCCAACCCTTCATGACGAACGGCATCCCACCTTTTGAGCTCATAGTATTCTCTGAGGCTCTCCATCCGACGTCGCGCGTCGAAGGCGTTGCTCTCCTTCGATTCGGTCGGGGGCTTTGGCTTCATCGGCTCTTTCCTTCGCGCCAGGTCCTTCTGGATCTTGGTGTCCATCTCCTCGCGGATGCGGATGGACCGTGGGGTGCGAATGCACTGGCACCCTGGGGAGAACAGCAGGGGAACCGCGATCGTGACGATCACTCCAAGCCGGATCGATGAACCCATGGGTGCCCCTCTCCGTCGTACGTGCCAAAGGCAATACCGATGTTAGCCAAACCGATGGGGCCAGCGCAACGGTTGAGCGGACACTGGGGGTCCAATCTTGATGCCCCCGGTGTTCCGATCTTGACTCACATGGAAGAGGTGGGATATATTTCGAACATACGGGACCTTCTTCAGAAGCGACTTTCCGCGTGACAGTCGCCCGGGGTGGCTCCGAGAGAACCTCGCCGAAGTGGCGGAATTGGCAGACGCAGCGGACTCAAAATCCGCCGGTGGGCGACCACCGTGTCGGTTCGACCCCGACCTTCGGCACTCTCGTTCTTCCGGCCTGCCACGGATCCATTTACCCCAACTCCAGATGCTCTGCTTCGGAATAAGGGGGCCATCGTGACGCATCAGAGATCTCCCCGCAAATACCTTCTCACGACTCTCATATGTCTGTGCCCCTTGCTTGGAGGGTGTGGCCTGGGGTGGCTCTACATGCGAGTGGCTGACAGCCAGCGCATCAAGGCCATGAAGCTCCTGGCCTTCGAAACTGCCAAGGAGCGGTTCGACACAGCCAAGAAGCTGTACTTGAAGGCGATCGAAAACTACAACGAGTCGATCCTCTACGATGACGTCGGCAACCCCTCGGTTTTCCACAAGAAGGGGTTCACGCTGCTTCTGCTCCCCGAACCGGATCTGCATTCCGCGGAAAACAGCTTCAAGGACGGCATTCGGCTCAAGAAGAACAAGGTCCAGCAGGAGGCCCAGCAGAGCCCTCCGCCCCCCAAAGACGAAACGACCCCGGCTCCGTTCAAGAAGGACAAGCAGGACCTCACAGAGACGGACAAGGCTCCACAGTCGCCGACAAAACCGACCGACCCCGGCGCGGAGGCGCGGACCGACGAGGAAATCCAACTCGACAACGATTTGGGACTCGCGGAAGAGTTCACGCGGAAGGATGAGGACTTCGCGTTGATGAACTGCGGGTTGGGGCTCGTCCATTTCATGCGCGGCGTCCGCGAAATCAAAAAGGAAGAAGAAGAGTTTCGGGTCGCCATCAAGTATTTTCGGTACGCTGACAAGCTGTCGCGCCATCCTTCGTACGTGAAGAAAGCCGGAGGTGTGATCAACAAGATTCTGGTGTGGTTCGACTTGGACGAGATCGTCGAACCGGTCCCCCACGCGGTGCTGTTGGCCCGATTGCACAATTACCGTGCGAGGAAGCTCATCGAGAGGGGGCAGGAAAAACTGGCCGAGAATGCGCTGGCCAATGCCCAGGACGCCCTCGATCTGGTGAAGGTTTTCTATTCCAAGGACGCCCGTTTCTTCGCGGAGCAGGCAGACATCCATTTCTTGAGGAAGGAACCCACCAAGTGTCTCTCGGTCCTTGCCGAGATCGAGGCCAACCGTGCTCCGCAATGCTACTCGGACATCAAGTTCACCGGGACTCTCAAGGCCAAGGCGCTTATTCAGGGCAACAAGTACGACGAGGCCCTGGCAGTGGTCAACGATCTGTTGGACCGTGAATCGGGTGAGGTGCAGTCTCTCGTGCTCAGGGCCCAGATTTACTCCATCAAGAAGATGTACAAGGAGGCCTCTGACGACGTGGATTCCCTCTTCGCCAAGGAGGCCAACAAGCAGAATCTCTATCTGTTGATGGAGACCGGAGACATCTACATGACCATGGGAGGCGCGGAGTCCAACCAGAAGGCCAAGTCGTACTACATCCAGGCTTTCTACCTCGATCCTAAGAACATCCGGATCAACTACCTTCTTGGGAAGGCGTACCAAGCGGTTGGCGACGCCTCGAACATGCGAGAGTGTTTCCAGCGAGTGGTCAAAATTGATCCGTCTTCGTCGTACGGTAAGGACGCGATGCTCCTTTTGGGGGCGCCTTAGGAGCCGGCTTTCGTCCGAGGGGCTCCTCCCCAATGCCCGTGAGATAAGCCTCAAGCAGGCACTCCTTGCCGATGTTGCCAGAGAGAAAAAGGGGCAATCACGGAGGCACGGAGAGTCATTAAAGACGCACGGAGGGCTTCAAAACAAGGTCGAGAATCCAAGGACCTGATCTCCGCGCTCCTCCTGCCCCTCAGCGTCTCCGTGTTTGTCCGGCCTGAGCGAAGATCGGTTTCTTTTGCCTATTTCACGGGCATTGCTCCTAGCCCATGGTGCCGCGTTCCTCTTGGGGCAGCAGCCGGTCGAGGTTTCGTGCCAGATAACGATAGAGACCGATACAGATCAGCGCCGAGACGATCACTGTGCCGTGCCAGAGGCAGAGGCGGCCGAACGTGAGACCCGTGCCCGGATCCAAGATGAGCGGGCCGAATGGGCTCGTGACCGTGACCCACAACAGCGTCGATTCGGACAGCCGCGTGTAGATCACGAGCAGCTTGTGCAGGATGAACGGACCTACGTAGAGGACCAGGAGCGCTACATACGTGGCCACCGTGGCCCGGAACGTGCTCATGGTGAGGACGGAGAAGAAGCCTGCCATGAGGGTGACCACCGCCACCGTCGAGAAGGTCAGGATCAGGTACGTCAGGACGTGGTGGATCGAGCTCCACGCCGCCGACGTCGATCTCAGAGAAAAGGCGTAGGCCACCATGTGGGTACAGATGAAGAAACCGACGAAGACAAGACTGTAACGCATCAGGGCCTTGAGTTTCCCTCTCAGGATTTCGCGCGACGTCAAGGTGGTCGTCAACAACAGCTCCAGGGTGTGGCGTTCGCGCTCTTGGGAGAACATTCCCGACGAAAGGGACGGGGACACGAGACACATGACCACGATCACGAACGAGAAAAAGTGATCCGTGCGGCCGGATACGATGCTTGGAATGAAGAAGATGGAGAGGATCACTCCGATCTGGATGACCGTGCGCATGAACAAGGTGCCTGATCCCAGGAGTTCACTGCGCACCTCTTTCTGGAAGACCGGGTTATCGTGGTCTTTGATTCCCTGAGCGCTTTTTTCCGGGAGGAAGAGGCTGTCCGGGAACTCTCCGGGCGTGAGCACCAGCCCTCTCTGTTCTGAGAGGTCTTCGTCTCCGGCAGGCTTGGGGGGATCCAGTGATTCCCGGCAGGTCCTTCGGCTCACCACGTTCGCCATCCAGGCCACGGCCAGGAGCCCAACGACGGCGAAAGGCAGGGCCCCTCCGCCATCCGCGAAGAACCTCTGGGGAAATCCTCGGGAGAGGCCCAGCACGATGCCGGTCAAGGGCAGAACAAACAGGTAGCTGACGACCAGCGCCGAATGGGTGCGGTGGAAGTAGGAGGAGCATGTCAGGCCGATCGTAGCCGACACCAGGGCCATGACCGTGAGGATCGCGTAGAGATTGACGAGTTCGTCGAGTCCGACGCCCCCCAAGGGCAGGATGACGGCGGCAACGGGGAGACTGGACACGATGACGAGAAGCAGGAACCCCATCGCGGACTGAAGCTTGCCGACCACGATCGAGAAGCTCGAGATGGGACTGGCCAGAAGGAGTTCGAGCGTCTCCTCCTCTTTCTCACGGGTGAACGATCCGGCCGAGAAGGCAGGTGCCAGCAGCGACACGAGGAGGATTTGGAAGAACGCGAAGTACGAGAAAATCTCGCGCGCGATGCGGTCGGCCACGGACAAAAATTCGATGGTTTTCGGCCACGCCCCGTAGACTGCTCCGGAGAGCACGAGAATGTAGACGAAGAGGCACCAGCTCGATCGGTCGCCCTTGAGGATGTCGATGAGTTCGCGCCGAGCGATAGGGTTGACGATGTTCACTGGATTTCACCTCTCGTGATGCGGAGGAACGCTTCCTCGAGGCTGACCTCGACTTCCCGGAACCCGGTGACGCGGACTCCTTCGGTCACGACACGGGTCAGGATCGAGGCGAGCTGCTCGTCGTCGCCATCGAAATCGAACTCCAGCTCCAGCCCGTCCGCGGCGACCCCTTTGACGCCGGGGGTGTCGGCCAGAACCGACCGGGCGAGAGCCTCCTTCTCGAGCACGATGAGTCGGACCTTTCGAGAGGATCGAATCATCTTGAGGATCCGATCGACTGGCCCGGAGGCCAGAAGCTTCCCCCGCTCGATGATGCCGACCTTGTTACAGCAATCGGCCAGCTCCGAGAGAATGTGGCTCGAGATGAGGATCGTTTTGCCCATCTTCCGGAGCTCGGTCAGGATTCCCTTGATGTAGATCCGTGCCCGCGGGTCGAGCCCGGACGCGGGTTCATCCAGGATCAGCACCGGTGGGTTGTGGATCAGTGTTTTGGCCAGACACAGCCTCTGTTTGACACCCCGCGACAGGTTGTTGACATACTCGTCGCGGATCTTCTCGAGATCGAGCAACTTCAAGCTCTCGTCGATGACGCTTTTTCGGGCCGAGGCGGGGATCCGATAGGCGGCTCCGAAAAAATCGAGGTACTCCCATACCTTCATTCCTTGATAGACGCCGAACGTGTCGGGCATGTACCCGATCGATCGCTTGACCTCCTCGGGCTTCTCCGAGACTCGGTGTCCATTGATGAGGGCATCCCCGGACGTGGGCTTGATGAGCGTTGCCAAAAACTTCATCGTCGTCGTTTTCCCTGCGCCGTTGGGCCCGATGAACCCAAAGACATCGCCTCTTTCGATCGTCAGGTTGAGGCTGTCCACGGCCGTGAAGTCGCCGTACTGCTTGGTGAAGTTGGTGATCTGGATCATGGTCTGCTCCTGTCCACGGCGTCGACGACGAATACTGTCACGGCTGCGGCTCGGATCTTGTCGGCGGCCGTCCCACCCGTGCCGTCGGGCACGATCGTGAGCCCGGACACCGACTGGTGAGACCAGGCCACGAGGTAGGGCCGGGTCTTCCACCACTCGAACTCCCGGAGTATGCTGGCGAGCACGGTGGCGTCCTTTCCCTGCGAGTCTGTCACGGCGCGTGCCAGATGATCGGCTGTGAGAGCGTCACGACGACGGAGATTCGGGACGTCTGGAGTTCCTTCCCTCGAAAACGCGAACTCGTAGGCGTACCTTTCCTTGGGATTGAAGAGATAAGCCCCTTTCAAAGGGAGGCCCGTGTCGTTTCGTAGTTCAGCCCGCTTGATCTCCTGGTCAGACCGTTCGGTGACCGTGACCGATAGCCCACGGCCAAGCGGGAGGAGTCGATTCGATTGCAGGGTGAGCCTCGAGCGGGACGCCATCAGAAGACCTTCCACGCGGGAGAGTCCGTTCTCGTCCCAGGAGTGCGGCCCGGCCCGGCCGCCGCCCGGACGTGAAACACCGCCATTGACGAACTGCAGGACCTCCCGTTCTAGACCCCTTTGCCCTTGGTCGACGAGATGGCGAACCGCCACTTCCGGGGCGGACATCTCCACGGAGTAGATCGATCTCCACGGTGAGAACAAGCTGAGGTACGAGGTAACGAGTCCCTGCGCATCGCCGCTTCCGGATTGGATGAGGGAGATCTCCTTCAAGAGCGGTTCATCAGGCCAGCGGAGCGACATCTGCTGCTGCGCTACGACGATCGCGAGCGCCACCAGGATCGGCAGTGCTGTCCAGGTCAAGAGAGGTCTGCCCAGGCGGTTGAAAATCAGGCGGCTGATCGGTCCCAAGATCAGGCAGTAGGCGAGGAGAAAAAAGAGGAGCGACCCTCGGGAAGGAATCCGAGCCACCTCTTCCGACCTGAATGCCTGGTCGACAGAGGCAGAGGAGGCGAACGCCGAACCTCCTCGGAACGGGCTCGCAAGCGGTGGCACGCCCAAGGGTTGGGCGCTCATGAGAATTTGGCAAGCGGCCGGACGGATCGACGGAGGCGACTGGCCATCGCCGCGGGCCAGCGGGAGGCCGCCCAGCAGCACCACTCCACCCAGTCCGAACCGCTGCCAGGCGTCTTGTGTCGGATCGATGCGGTCTGACGTGACGGACGTGCTGACGGGGTAGGTCGTGGCCTCCTCGAATTGGCGCAACAGGTCCGCACCCGGCCCGAGCGCACCTGCAAGATTCCCACGTCCGGTCATCAGGAAGGGAGAATTTGACGCGCTCGAGATGTATGCCCGATCCGGAAGGAGGACCCTCAGTCGTGGCGATCGCAGGGCTTCGAGCCCTTGCCGCGTCTTGACCTGGACCAGGAGCCGTCCGCCGGAACGCACGAACGCCACGAGGGCATCCCACTGAACGTCGCTCAGGCGGTGGACCAGTTCCGGCTCGGCCAGGACCACCGCGTACGCCGCCGAGTACCCGATCCATTGCTCGGGCAACTCGTCAGGCGAAGGGCGAGCGAAGAGGGTACAGCCTCCCCCGATTGGCCGCAGCTGAGATTCCCCTGATCGGCCGCAGACGAACTCGTCCTCTTCTGGGACCGTGGTCGGAGAGTCTCTGAGGATCAACCACAGCTGATTCGGTTGCGGGATCGCCAGGGTCGGGGCGTAGCTGGTGAGAGGGGACAGCCGGCCGTCGCTGTCTGGCCTGAAGACGACCTGGATCCTGGAATCGTCTGCCCCCAGAAAGACCACGGTCCGGAGCACTGTGTCCGCGGAGGCGGTCAACATGGTTTGCGTACGAAGGGAGGAGCCCCCTGCGTCTCCTCGTAGATCCTGGGTCGAGATCTGTACGGTCCCCTCGACGGCCAAGTCCGTGTTGTTCCTCAACCTCACTGTGACCGGACACCAGTCTCCCGACGGGTTCTGCTGGCCCTTGCTATCGAATCCCACCTGGATCTTGATCTGGAGCGGTGGTGGCTGCACCGCGCCCGACGGCAGCGGGGGATACCAGAGATCCGGGGCAGCGAACGTCCTGGTGGAAGGCCGTGAGGAATCGGCCGATGCCGGTGCAGAAAAGAGCAGGAGCCCGAGGATTAGCGTCGAGATTCCAGGTGCGTTTCGAGTATGAATGGACATGGCGTTCCTCTCGATCGGCCTCTTTCTTACAGGCTCCACCGCTCGCGACGATCCGCGTCAGGGAGCCCTGCCCGGCATCCGGGCATTGCCGATAAGACCTCCGGGCCGCTCCGGCGGTTCCAAAAAGAGTCTGGGGGGCCCCGAGATAAAAAATACCTGTTCCGACTCGATGGTGCCAATGGCACCCGGGTCGGTCATCCGGTCATTCGGATAGGCGGGATTGAACGAGGTGGAGAAACTCCGAGCGGGTCTTCGGATCGTCCCGGAAGGCGCCCAGCATCGTGGTGCTGGTGGCGACCGAGTTCCGTTTCTCGACCCCGCGCATCATCATACAGAGATGTCTGGCCTCCACGATCACCCCGACCCCGATCGGATCGAGATGCTTCTGGATGGCCTGGGCCACTTGCTTGGTGAGGCGTTCCTGGACCTGCAGCCGACGAGCATAGGCATCGACGACTCGAGCGATCTTGGACAGCCCGACGATTTTATCCCTGGGGATGTAGCCGACGTGGCACTTGCCGAAGAACGGAAGGAGGTGGTGCTCGCAGACGCTGAAGTACTCGATGTCCTTCACCACGACCATTCCTTCGCACGTATCCGAGAACAAGGCCCCGCTGAAGATCCGGTCCACGTCCACCGAGTAGCCGGCGGTGAGAAACCGAAGAGACCTCGCAGCCCGGGCCGGGGTCCTTTGCAGACCCTGTCTTTCGGGATCTTCTCCCAGCTCTCCCAGGAGCTTCTTGATGAGCTCTTCCAACTTGGACTCCTTCTTGGACAACGATCGAAGGCCATATTATAGGCGTTCCCGGTTGCGTGGAGCGACCCTTTCGGGGTAAAACTTTTGGAAATCGTTCCGGTCTTTCGCGATCGAACGACCGGATGGCTCACCCAGGACCCCTTTCGGGTTCGGGTTCTTCGGGTTTTTTGTCATGACCGATCCAACCATTGATCCTTCCAGCCGGTTTTTCAACAGAGAGCTCTCCTGGCTCGCCTTCAACGAGCGTGTCCTCGAGGAGGCGTTCGATGCCTCCCGGCCGCCCCTCGAACGGCTGAAGTTCCAGTGTATCTTCTCCACCAATCTGGACGAGTTCTTCATGATCCGCGTGGCCGGCCTGAAGCATCAGATCCGAGCCTCGGTGACCGAGCTGTCCACCGACGGACTGTCTCCGATCGAGCAGATCCGGCAGATCAACAACCGGGTCCAGGATCAGGTCATTCGCCAGCGAAAGACTTTGCTGGAGGAAGTCCTTCCGACTCTGGCCCGCTACGGAATCGTCGTCCATCCCTACCAGGACCTCCCTCCTGAAGCCCAGGACTCGCTGAACCGCTACTTCGCCTCAGAGGTCTTTCCCGTCCTCACTCCGCTGGCCGTGGATCCGGGTCATCCGTTTCCGCACCTCGTGAATCTGGGGCTCAATCTGGCTCTGGTCTTGGAGCACCTCAAAGCTCAGGGGGAGCCGCTGTTCGCCGTGCTCCAGGTCCCGTCGGTGCTGCCAAGATTGGTCCCTCTGCGAGAAATGCGTCCCGGCCACCATTTCGTCCTCCTGGAAGAGATCATCGCCCAACATGCCGTCGAATGCTTCCCTGGGTACAAGGTTCGAGTCCTGTTTCCGTTTCGAGTGACCCGGGACGCCGATCAGGAGATCGCCGAGGCCGAGGCCGACGATCTTCTCCAAACGGTGGAGCAGAGCTTGCGATTGCGCGAGCGGGGGGCGGCTGTTCGGCTCGAGGTTCCGCTCGACGCGCCGGCCGAGCTGGTCGACAACCTGGGAATGGATCTCGGTTTGCATCGGACCGACATCCAACGGATCGCGGGGCCGCTCAATTTGGCGGACTTCATGCGCCTCATCGAGCTGGACTACCCGTCCTTGAAGGATCCTCCCTTCACTCCACGCGCCCCTTTGACCCGAGAGAAGGGCGAATCGTTCTTCGCCAGGGTCCGGGCCGGCGATATCCTCCTCCACCATCCGTATGATTCGTTCGATCCGGTCCTCGAGCTGATCACCCAGGCGGCCGAGGATTCTCGCGTGCTCGCGATCAAGCAGACTCTCTACCGGACTTCCGGGGGCGATTCTCCGGTGATCCGCATGCTTGCCAGGGCCGCGGAAAACGGAAAACAGGTGACCGCCCTGGTGGAGCTGAAGGCTCGTTTCGACGAAAAGGCCAACATCCGGTGGGCTCGTGCTCTGGAGGATGCGGGGGTTCACGTGGTGTACGGTCTGATCGGCCTCAAGACCCACTGCAAGGTGGCTCTCGTGGTCCGAAAAGAGGACGACGGCATCCGGCGGTACGTCCACATGGGCACCGGCAACTACAACCCCCGCACGGCGCGGCTCTACACCGATCTGGGGTTGATCACGGCCCGGCCGGAGCTCGGTGCGGACGCGAGCCAGCTTTTCAATCTCCTGACCGGCTATTCCCATTTCGAGAGCTGGCGAAAGATCCTGGTCGCCCCGCACGGAATGCGAAGCCAACTGATGGAGCTCGTGGCCCGTGAGATGGAGCATGCACGCTCGGGTCGTCCTGCTCGGATCGTGGCGAAGATGAACTCTCTGGCCGACACCCGCATGATCAACGTCCTCTACGAGGCGTCACAGGTCGGTGTCTCCATCGATCTCATCGTTCGCGGAATCTGTTGTCTAAGACCCGGACTACCCGGCCTATCCGAGCACATCCGGGTGCGATCGATCGTCGGACGCTTCTTGGAGCACGAGAGGATTTACTACTTCTGCAACGGGGGCCAGGAAGAGGTCTACCTCGGGTCGGCCGATTGGATGGAGCGGAACTTCGACCGACGGGTCGAGACGATTTTCCCCATAGACGATCCGACGAGCAAGGAACGGCTCATCAACCAGATCCTCCTCATGAACCTCCTCGACAACACCCAGAGGTGGGAGCTGGGTCCTGACGGAAGTTATGCGCGGCTCAAGCCGGACAGCGGCACGGCGGTGAACGCCCAGGAGCTTCTTCTCGCCGGAGCTCCGCCGCCGGCGCCGACCGCGACCGTGTTCGTCCGTCCCCCTTCGGTGAAGCCCGTTTCGCCTCCGGGCGTGAAACCCGTGGCTTCGAACCAACGGCCCGTGCGGCGGCGAGGGGGGCGCACCACGAAGCGCACCCTGCCGATTCCTTTCCCGCCCTCCCCTTCAGACCCAGGCCCCTTGACCTAGGTCGTGGCGAGAAAAAAACCAAAACTGTAGAGATTTGAAGGTTCAACGAAAACCATGAATGATGATCATGTCCGATTGATCGCCGCCGAACTCAAACTTCGATCCCAGCAGGTCGAGGCTGTCGCCGCGCTCCTCACGGATGGAGCCACTGTGCCGTTCATCTCCCGCTACCGTAAGGAGGCCACCGGCTCGCTCGACGAGGTGGCGATCACACGGATCCGGGACCGCCTCGCCCAGCTTGCAGAGCTCGACAAACGGCGTGAAGCGATTCTCAAGTCGCTCACGGAACGGAATCTGCTGACCCCGGAGCTCTCTTCCCAGATTCAGGAGGCCCCGACGTTGACCGTGCTGGAGGATCTCTATCTCCCCTTCCGGCCCAAGAGGCGGACCCGCGCCACGATGGCCCGGGAAAAGGGGCTCGAACCTCTGGCCATCGAGCTCTTCGGTCAGTCGTCGATCGATCCGATCTCTGTGGCGGCCCAATACGTCAATCCGGAGAAAGGGGTCGCCTCGGCCGAGGACGCGCTCGCTGGCGCGAGGGACATCATCGCGGAGTGGGTGAGCGAGGAGAAGGATGCCCGGACCGAGGTGCGCTCGCTCTACGAGAAGAGGGGGACGATCCAGTCCCGGGTCGCCACCGGAAAGGAGACCGATGGGGCCAAGTATCGAGACTACTTCGACTGGAGAGAGCCGGTCGATTCGGCGCCGTCTCACAGGGTGCTCGCCATGTTCCGTGGTGAAAACGAGGGGTTCCTCAAGATCGCCATTGGCCCCGCGGAAGACGAGGCCCTGGGGATTCTGAAGAACAGATTCCTGAAGCGGGAAGGCGGAAGCGGTGAACACGTGTGGCTCGCCATCCAGGATGGCTACAAACGGCTTCTGGGCCCTTCCATGGAAACGGAGATCAGGCAGACGATCAAAGAGAGAGCCGATCTTCAGGCCATCCGCGTGTTCGCGGAGAATCTGAGGCAACTGCTCCTCGCTTCCCCCTTAGGCCCCAAGAACGTGCTGGCCATCGATCCTGGATTCCGCACTGGGTGCAAGGTCGTGTGCCTCGACCGGCAGGGCAAGCTCCTCCACTATGACGTGATTTTTCCGCACACCGGGGAGGGGCGCCTCGCCGAGTCGGCCAGAAAGGTCACGGAGCTCTGCCAGAAGTTCGCTGTGGAAGCCATCGCGATAGGCAACGGGACCGCCGGCAGGGAGACCCAGACCTTTATCTCGGGACTGGCTCTCCCCGGAAAACCGGTGGTGATCCTGGTCAACGAGAGCGGCGCGTCCGTGTATTCCGCATCGGAGATCGCGCGTTCCGAGTTTCCGGATCACGACGTGACGGTCCGGGGCGCGGTCTCGATCGGGAGGCGGCTCATGGATCCCCTGGCCGAGCTGGTGAAAATCGAGCCCAACGCCATTGGCGTGGGCCAGTATCAGCACGACGTCGACCAGGGCCAACTCAAGCAGGGTCTCGACGACGTGGTGGTGAGCTGCGTGAACGCTGTGGGCGTCGAGGTCAATACCGCGAGCCCGCAGCTATTGACCTACGTCTCAGGGCTGGGTCCGCAGCTCGCCCGGAACATCGTGTCGTACCGAGACAACAATGGGCCCTTCCACAAGCGATCCGATCTCCGGGAGGTTCCCAGGCTGGGGAACAAGGCGTTCGAACAAGCCGCCGGCTTTTTGAGGATCCGCGATGGCGTGAATCCCTTAGACGCGAGCGCGGTCCATCCGGAGAGCTACAAGATCGTCGACACGATGGCACGGGATCTGAATTGTAACCTCACCGATCTCATGCGCGATGAATCGCTCCGACAGAAGATCGTTCTCGACCGGTATGTAACCGATACGGTCGGTCTTCCCACACTCAAGGACATCATGGCGGAGCTGGCCAAGCCGGGGCGCGACCCGCGGGAGAGTTTCGATCCGGTGCAGTTTACGGACGGAGTCGAGAAGATCGAGGATCTCAAGCCTGGTCTGAAACTCCCCGGAATCGTCACCAACGTGACGGCCTTCGGCGCCTTTGTCGATGTCGGCGTTCATCAGGACGGTCTTGTTCACATCAGCCAGCTCGCCGACCGGTTCGTGAAGGACCCCAACGAGGTGGTCAAGGTCCAGCAGAAGGTGACTGTCACTGTGCTCTCGGTCGATCTTCCAAGGAAGCGCGTCGCGCTCTCCATGCGATCGAATCCGAAGATCGAGGGGCAGCCCCAGGAGCAACGGCCCCCTAGGCCGGCCCCAGGTCCGTCCCGCGAGCCGAAGAGGCCCGAATCCTCCCAGTCGCAGCCTCTTTCCGCCTTCGCCGAGCAGCTTCAGGAATGGCAGCGTCAGCACGGCGGGGATCCTGGCAAGGGCAAGCCCCGACGCTGAGGGTTCGTGATGTGATCCTTTGTCTGGCTCGAGGAATGAACGGGCTCGTTTGACGCCTTTCAGCAGCGGCTGAGAGCTCGAAAGGAGAATCGACGTGTTCAAGATCCTTGTGCTCTTGATCATGGCGGGTTCCATTGTGCAGCCCGCCCGGTCCCAGACCCTCGTCTCGGCCGCGACGGGTGATCTTGGGAAATTCGCGTTCGTGGTCAAGGCTCCGAACAGCGCGGAGTGGTTGTTCCTCCGGTTGACCCGCGAACAGGATCGTGTCATCAGGAATGAGGGACCGGCTCGCGTTGGCGAGGCCGTGCCTATCCAGATCACACTCAGGCAGTGCCGGGCCCTGGCCCAAGCGCTTCGTGAAGGCAGCCCTCCTCAGAGCCTCAAGCTTCGGGTCCTTCCCAGCGAGATCCACGCGATCAAGGGGTTCACCGGTCGTTACCTGGCCCGCAAACGGACGGTGATCGTTGCACACATGAGGTTGCCGTCAGGCAGTGGTCCAAACTCCGCGGACGTGCCACCGGGCGTTGTGCTCGAGGCCCTTCCGGGCATTGTCCAGGACCTTCCGGGGCGCGACGACGACTGGTAAGGAGGGCGGTCCCGAGGGGAAGAGTACCGTTGTGGAGTTCCGGCTTCCAGATGAGTAATGTCTACGCAATTGACGTTCCTCTCAAGCCCGATCTTCCCTCTGTCACGAAGGCAAAATCATGGGCCGCTCTCATGGACTTGTCAATGTCGTTCCTCGATTCTGCGTGTTGGATTGGCTGTTCAACGGACTTGTTTGAGGTCGGACAGTCGGAGAAAGTCGATCACCGTGGTTTTACCGCCGACGGTCATCAGCGTCGAGTCGTCGGACCACCAGACATCTTGATGGAAGCCTCCCGACGATCCAGGTCGGTCTGTGTCGAAGGCTTGGACGGTTCCGGTGGCCAAGTCACGCACGTGGATCTGATGGGTCCATGTCCCTCGACCGTGACCATCGTTCACATAATTGTGTGTGTTAAAACTCAACTTCCGACTGTCCGGCGAGAAACCGACGATGGTCACGCTCTCAGGCCAAGTGGCCTCGATCCGGCCGCGTTCGAAATCGAGCAGTCTGTGATGCCATCCCTTTGTGTCGGGGGCGTAGCCTTCGGCCATACCCCAACGTCCGTCCGGAGAGACATGTCTCAAGGGCAAAAGGGCGCTCTGGATGGACCAAAGGATACGTTTCTCAATCGGGTCGACCAGAAGGAAGAAAGGTTTCTGAGTTTTCGTATTCGTGGCCAGGAGCTCCTTTCGTCCCGGGATGAGTTGCCAACTGTCCAGGTGCGGCTGCACGCGCCCGGGCGATGATTCGAGCGGTTCGAATTCCGGCAACTCGATCTTGCTGAGCTGGCCTGCACGGCCCCCATCAATCTTGATCTCGCACACGCTCCAAGCGTGTTGACCTGGTTGGGGGTGTTTTAAGAAACGGACAGCGTTTTCGGCCGGTGTCCAGCAGAAATTTCTGATTGCTTCATGATCGAACATGGCCAGGGTCTCGCATTGCCTGGACCTCAAGTCGAGGAGAACCAATTTCTGCGAGGGCGAGGGTAACCGTTCACAAGGGTCGGACATGACACCACTTCCGGGGGAAGAAAAATTGTAGCGAATTCTTTGGAGATCCCCAGTTACCAGCGACTCATTCTCCATGAGAAAGAGTGCCTGCTGGCCATTTTTTGAGAATTGAAATCCAGAGGGATACCCTAACTGAAATCCGGAGGGATGCCCTGCGATCTCGAGTCGAACGGGTGAGCCCGAGAATGGGATAAACTCGAGTGGCTTGTCGTGATCTCTGGAAACAGGGAGCCCAAAGTGGTTGGAATAGTTCCACCCGATGTAGCCGGAGCCGTCCGGGACCACGGCCCACATCTCGCTGCAGGGGCTTCCCACCACCTTGGGGCCTGGACTGTGATTGGACAGGGCACTCACTATTTGTGTTCGGACACCCAGTATGCTGTCGACAGACGTGTACACGATGACTGACCGGTCCCGAGCCTTCAAGACTAGATCGCGATAGGGCGCGGCGGCAGACCACCGGAACGCCAGTCCGATGCCGTGCAGAACGCAGTAGAGGGTTGCTGTCGTGGCGACCAGGCCGGTCAAGGCCCAGACGTACTGCCGGTATCCGGTGAGCAGTTCCCCCCAGCAGAAGATGGTCAGAGAGGTTGCAAGAAGCCCGACCGAGCCGACCAGGGCGATCGCGGGAACAAATGCCATCAGATCAAGGCTGTAGGTCGCTGTCCCAAAAGCGGCCACCAACAGGATCGAAGTCAGGAAACCTGGCATTGCGCGACTGAAAAGTGTTGAACAGAAGACCGCACTGGAAAAGATGAATAGGAAAGCGGATGTGACCTCCACGAATGGCAAAATGAACACTGTTCCACGCGCCGGCCCCACGATTCCACAGAAGGCAAGAAGGGCTATGGTCGCCAGGGCGGACAGCAGCGCTCCGAAAAGGGTCTTTGCGGTCCAGATGCGCCAGCGAGCCATCGGACGGGACAGGAGGAACGCGAGAGTCTTCTCTCCCACCTCGGGCGCGATCACGCTGGCCCCCACCATGCCGATGTAGGCCGGTGCGAGTAGAAACAATGTGAGACAAACCAAAAGGTCCGGGCGTTTTTGGTCTAGTGAGTAAAGGCTCGATTGCATCAAGACGCCGCTCGCGAGGAATATCAGAAAACCAAGTCGATTCTCTCTCCATTCTTTCCACATCAGTGCGGTCATGAATGACTTCCTCCTTCTTGCGCGGTTTGCGCGACGAAGATTTCCTCGAGCGTGAGCCCGAGGACATCCACTTTCCGTGCCCCTCGGCGTTCGAGTTCTTGGGCCAACTTATCGGAAAACCCGGAGACCACGAATGTGACTTCGCGACCCAGTTGCCGAATGTCCCACAGCGATTCGGGCAGATCCGATACGTCCACGTCTTGCTCGAAGAGAGCCCTGACCCGGACGACGGTCTCTTTGATCTCGTCGATCGTTCCCTCATGGATGAGCTTTCCTTCGTGAAGGATGCCCACCCGATCCGCGATGCTCTCCACCTCATCGATCAGGTGGGACGAAAAGAAGACCGTGCGCGCCCCGGCGCTGACGACCTCGATCATTTGTTCCAGGAACTGCTTTCGGACCACGGAGTCGAGACCTGCTGTCGGCTCGTCGAGTATCAACAGGTTGGGACGATGCCCCAGAGACGCGATCAATGCCAGCTTTCCCACCATCCCGCGAGACAGAGAGTTGACCGTGGAGCCACCCGCGAGCCCCAGTCTTGCCATGAGGCTTTTGACGAGATCCCAGTCCCATTCACGGTAGAAGGACGCTGTGAATCGAAGAGTCTCGTCGACGCTCATCCAGCCGTAGAACGGGCGTTCCTCGGAGATGAACCCGATCTTTTGGCGTACGTGTTCCGGTGAGAGGTACGGATCACAGCCAAGGACCCGGGTCTGGCCGCCATCGGCTCGGATGAGCCCCAGGAGGATGCGAATCGTCGTGGTTTTGCCGCTGCCGTTTCGCCCCAAAAAGGCATAGACGCTTCCTTCCGGGACGTCCAGGGAGAGACCGGATAAGGCTGTGCTCTTCCCGAAAGACTTGTTTACTCCTTTGATTGAGATCGCTGAAGCCACGTCTTCCTCCAATCCTGCAAGCTACCGGCCAATGCGTCCGTCTCGAGTTCCAGGGCTTGGTCGATGGCACGTTCGATGAGACGTTCGAGCCCCGCCTCGAGAGCACGCTCGCGTCGTGTCTCGCCTTGCGAGGTGACTGTGTGAACGCCCGAGGCCATCTCGAGGATCCATCCTTCCTTTGCAAGCTCTTTGTAGGCCATCTCCACACTGGACGGGTGGCACAGGAGCTGCAACGCCAGATCGGTGACAGAGGGCAATGGACTGCCCGCGGGTAGGACACCCGCAAGGATCCGTTGAGTCATCCCGGTCTTGATCTCTTTCCAGAGAGGCTGGGGACGGTTTCTTCGAATTCGAGCAAGCATAAGCCCTGCCGAACGGATGTATCATAGAGCTAGTGTGCTAGTGTGCTATTGATATAATACACATGCCCGTCAATGATCGTCAAGGGGATGGAACGATTTTTCGGAGGGCTCGGTTTGTCCTGGCCTACTCTGGCCCGTCGGTCAGGACGCAGAACAATTCGTCGAGGCCCAGACCGGTCGTTTCCACCTGATGGGCGCCCAATCCTCTGAGACGTTCCTCGATCCTGTGTGACGGATTCTCCACAACGAGCGACACGTCATTGCCAAGTCGCGTCACGGCACGTCCCAGCAGGTTCACCTCAGCCGGTGGACACTGTGGGAAGGAGGCGCGAAGATGGCTATACCGACCTTTGAGCCTATCCTAGAGTTTCGCCCTTTCACACACGCACTGGCCACCGCTGGCGCGCTTCGGCATGGGCTGTATCCGACCCGCCTTCAATTCCTGCATGACCCAGGTGCCGACAGGGTCGATCGGTAATTCGTCGACGGCCTCCAGATCTCGCTTGAGCGCTGCCAGCATGTCGGCAAAGCACGGCTCCGTCTTCTGCCGATACCACGGAGCCTGGGCTCTCGCGATGGCCACGTCCATTGCCGGGTCTCCGTGCTCGAAGTACCAAAGGTAGATGGTTCCGAGCAGGTAGAGGATCACAGGTGCCGTCCGTTCCACCGCTCGCCGCCCTCTCGACCCGCGAGCTTGAGGACCTGCACGCTTTTTGCCTCGCCGCTTTCGGTTCCGCCGCCACCACCCGTTCTGTGGATCCTCCAGACCAAGGCTCTGCTTCGCGTTGTAGAAGGTCACCTCCAGGGACCACCGGCGAGAGAACCAAGACAGAAGCTCCTCGTCTGTGATGCCTTCGCGAGTCGAGAAGAACGCACGGTCGTCCAGGACTCCGTCGGGATCCCTCGTGATGACCACTCGGACCTTGCGCGTCCCGGAGACGCGGTACCACAGGCACTCCAATGACTTCACCAGGATCGACACCTGCCTCCCGTAGAGAGTGGCCTTGAGGGGCCTCCACGGAACGCTGTCGTCCGCGATCAGCTGCTTGGGCGAGGGGAGCTGCCGTCCCTTCTTCCGGGTCGCACCACGCTGCCCCTTCCTGCGAGGCTCCGGGAAGTCGAACAGCGCCGCATCCAGCGGTATCGGTCCAGTGAACTCGAAGCCAGACGGGAGCTTCTTCACCAGCGTCTTGCAGGAGTACTCGGAGTCCCCGATGACCATCACTGTGCGCCCGACATCCAGGGTCCACTCGCGAAGAACCTGCAACATCTCGAAGGCCAGAACCGTCCGCTTCCGGTAGTCCTGCTTGGGGCTGGTCTTCTTGGATCGATAGATGCGGAACAGAACGGGGATGGCTACGCCTCTGTCGGGGTTCCAGGGAAACGGCACCCAGATGGACAGGATCACCCAGTTGTGGCCGAACGCGAACGCGACGTGCCTCCGACCGCTCGCGCATCGGCCGTAGCTCGAAGCAGCCGCGTCGTGGTGCATCCCGCCACCCCATAGCTGGGGGCCCGTCTTGCGACAGAGCGTGTCGTCCACGAGAGCGAAGATGATGCGCCCGACGAAGGGTAGGCACCGGAGGAACAGCTGCCGGCCCAGTTCGTCGGTCGCCCACTTTGCCCTGCTGAAGAACCGGTACAGGACGGAGTGGTGCTTCGAGAAGCCCAGGGAGAGGCCCACCCGTACCGCTTGGCTGATGGTGTGTCGGTCTCGTGCGAACAACCAGCTGATGGCGATCGTGACGAAGTTGTTGTACGTCGGCGTGGTGAACGCAGCTGCGAACATCGCGAGGGTGTCGTAGAATGAAGCTGACGGCAACGTCACCGCTCTGTCCTCCCTTCGGTCTATGCAACCTAAGAGTGGCAGGGCGGTTCCCTTTTTCGCCAGTCCTTCGATATCCGTCACACCGTTTCATGAGTGGAAAAATGGCGAAACTCTAGCCTAATCCTATGGCCATGAAGAGCATGGGGCGTTCCTCCCAGAGCGTCAGTCGCTTGATCTGGAGTCAGTCTATCCTGGTCCGGGGCCGTGATCACCTGCTATCCTCACCCCCGATGAACGCCTTCTTGCTTCGCACGCCCCGTCTCGGCTTTCGCTACTGGACTTCTGACGACCTGCCCCTCGCTCGTTCCCTCTGGAGCGATCCGGCGGTCACGAAGCTCATGGCGAGCGAGCCATGGTCCAACCAGAAGGTCCAGGATCGGCTGAACACCGAGATCAACAACGCCGAGATCCACGGCGTTCAGTACTGGCCCATCTTCTTGCTCACTGATGGATCGTTCGTTGGGGCATGCGGACTCAAGCCGTACAAGCCCGAAGAACGCATCTTCGAGATGGGGTACCACCTCGTGCCATCAGCTTGGGGCAAAGGAATGGCCTCCGAAGCGGCTGGAGCTGTCGTAAAGTACGCTTTCCAGACCCTCAATCTGGCGGCGATCTTCGCCGGTCACCATCCCGACAATGCGCCGTCGGGTCGAGTCCTGGAGAAACTGGGTTTTCGACGGATAGGAGAAAAGCGCTTCGAGGGGACCGGCCTGATGCACGTGACGTACCAGCTGACGGTAGAGGAGTATCGTACTCGACATGGAGGTGCCAGCTGACCCCGTGACCATGACTTATGTTCGGGGTCTGGTACAGGGCGTGACTCGACGAGACGGCGGGGAAGTGGGGTAAATGCGGAAGAAAGCCACATGGGCATCTTCAAGGGCGAGCCAAGTAGGCAACTGACGGAGAGTGATGCCGGTGTGAATCCCCTGTCTTGGTGGACGACGTTCTCCTACACCTACGGCATCGACTCCCGGCAGAAGAAGACGTTCGTCGGCCCAACAGGGCCAGGTCAGCGATGTGTATTCTGTGGGCCAAAGCGAGATGGGCTGACCTTCAAGAAGGTTGCCCATGTCATCCCCGCTTGTCTCGGAAACCGGACGCTCTTCACCAACGAAGAGTGCGATGACTGCAATCTCGCCTTTGGTTCTTCGATGGAGACGTCTCTCGCTAACTACTTCCTTTGCGACCGCATTCTTTGCAGAAAGCGAAGCCGCTCCGGTTCAGTCAAACATCGAACACCAAGGGAATTGTCTCGGCTTGAGTCGTCAGTGAACACGGACGACATCCTTCTCCAACAGCCGATTGACGGATTCGACCCAGCTCTGGAGTGGAAATCCATCGATCCTGAGCACACGGAAGTAAAGCTGACTCTTCCTCCATTCAGGCCGATCCACATCGCTCAGGCGCTGGCACGAATGGCGTATCTTGTCTCTTCCTCTGGTGTGCGGTCACGGATGCACCACCTGGTTGATTGGATTGCGGGCAGACAGGGTTTTTTTCCCATCCAACTCGCTACCTTTCTTCTTCCGGGAACCGGTTTTCGTCCGACGGGCCTCTTCGTGGCGTGTGGCGATGTGGAAACTGCCGACCACCCGATCGCAGTCATCCTCCTGTTCGGCTTCCAGATCGTGACTATGCTGCTTCCACTCCCGACAGGAAAACAGCCGCATGTCGATGCGTGGCCGACCATCCCAGGCATCGATACTAGACC
>Ga0074195_1002386_pt1 | contig 21272 bp, 36 predicted proteins | sample EPASupsiteHSE623_FD_64525 | JGI IMG/M metagenome (GOLD analysis project Ga0074195, IMG submission 64525) | Bioremediated contaminated groundwater from EPA Superfund site, New Mexico - Sample HSE6-23 | ecosystem: Environmental > Aquatic > Deep subsurface > Groundwater > Contaminated ...
GTTCGGAATCGATGGGCAAGAGGCGCACCCCATGGGTACGGACCGCCTCCATGATCAGGCGCCCGGCCATCACCAGGGTTTCCTTGTTGGCCAGGCCGAGGTCCTTACCGGCGCGAATGGCGGCCAGAGCCGGAAGCAGGCCGACCGATCCGACCACGGCGGAAACCACCATATCGGCGGAAGGCAGGGAAGCCACCAGACAGTTTCCCTCGTCACCGGAGACAATCCGGGAGCGGTAGATCGAGGGCAGCTGTGCCGCCAGAGTCGATGCCAGGGCAGGATCGCCCACCGAGACGCATTCCGGCTCGAATTCCAGCACCTGGGCCGCAAGCAGATCGACGTTGCGGCCCGCCGAAAGGCCGACGATCCGGAATTGGTCTGGAAATTGCCGCACCACGGCCAGTACGTTCCGGCCGATCGAGCCGGTGGATCCGAGCAGGGACAGGGCTTTCATCACACCAGACCGAAATGGAGCAGGTAATAGAGTACAGGAGCGGTCAGCAGGAGGCTGTCGATACGGTCCAGAACCCCTCCGTGGCCAAAGAGGAGCGTGCCCGAATCCTTGACGCCCACCGATCGTTTGATCATCGATTCGGTTAAGTCACCGGCAATACCGATGATGATCAAGATCATCGCCACGAAAAAAAGGACCAGGGGATCGGCGTGTTGCGGAAACAACAGATTGATGCCCTCGGCAACGGCAACCCCGGCAATCAACCCGCCGATTCCGCCGGCCACGGTCTTTTTGGGACTGATCAGGGGAAACAGCTTGCGTTTGCCGAAGGCCCTGCCGGCGTAGTAGGCCCCGGTATCCGAGCCGGCGACAATGCCGACCAGCATGGTCAGCCAGAACGCACCCTGCGGCAGCAAGCGGATCAGAACCATGTGGGCCAGGCAGAGGGCGATATAGACGCAGGCGAAACCGCTGTAACTGACAAATTTCAGCACATCATCCATGGCGCCGTATCCATGCAGCGCCATGGCAGCCAGGACAAGCAAACTGGCCATCACCCCGGCGAGCACCGCATCGCTGTTCCCGAAAAAAGCGGCCACTACCGGAAAGAGGCAGGAACCGATCGTGACGATCAGGCGCCAGCCGTGCAGCGAAGCCATGGCCATGCGAAAGAATTCATGAAGAGCCAAACAGGCGGCGACGGCAATAACAGCCCAGAAGAACTCAACAGGACCCCAAAAAAGGAGGAGAAGCCACCCCCCGGCCAGACATACTCCTGGAATGACGCGGTTCATTGTCCCCTACTCCGCCATCAGTTGCGCGCTGATCTTCCCGAATCTGCGCTGTCTGCGGTTGAAGGTGCTGATAGCTTCCAGAAACTGGGCTTTTTTGAAATCAGGCCACCGCGTCTCGGTAAAATAGAGCTCGGAATAGGAGGATTGCCAGAGGAGAAAGTTGGACAGGCGATGTTCGCCACCAGTGCGGATCAGCAGGTCCGGGTCGGGTTGCCCAGCAGTGAACAGGTGTTCGCTGATGGTGGTTTCTGAAAGTGCTTGCCAGTCGAGGGCACCTTCCTGGCATTTTTTTGCCACATCCCGGAACGCCCGCACCAACTCGTTACGCCCGCCGTAACTCAAAGCAAGATTCAAGGTCATACTCTGGCAGGCATGGGTTTCGTCGATGGTCTGCTGGAGCACCGTGCGAACATCCTCGGGCAGCCGATCCTGCTCGCCCAGGCAGCGCAGGCGGATATCGTTGCGCAGCATGGTACGCAGCTCAGACTGGAGATAGCTTTTCAGCAAGCCCATCAACCCGCCCACTTCATTGGAAGGCCGGCTCCAGTTTTCCGTCGAAAAGGCGTAGAGGGTGAGCACCTCGATGCCGATCTCGCGCGCGGTCTCGACGATCTCACGAACAGAATCCACGCCCGCCTTGTGCCCGAACAATCGGGGACGGCGCCGTTCCTCGGCCCAGCGCCCATTGCCGTCCATGATGATGGCCACATGGCGGGGAACGGGTATATGTGCTGCGCGCTCAACCACGATCATCGGGGAAACGAGGGCGTCAAACCGCCATCACTTCCTTTTCCTTCCCCCCGGTGATCTCATCGACCTGGCTGATGGAGCCATCGGTTATCTTTTGGGCCTCTTCCTGCAAACGGAACATGTCGTCCTCGGAAATCTCCTTGTCCTTCTTCAACTTCTTCAACGCTTCGTTGGCATCGCGGCGCACATTACGAATGGCGACCTTATACTCCTCCCCGATTTTCTTGACCTGCTTGACCAGCTCCTTGCGGCGTTCGCCGGTGAGCGGCGGGATGGTCAGACGCACAACATTGCCATCACTTTGAGGCGTGAGCCCCAAGCCGGAAGCCAGGATTGCCTTGTCGATGGCGGGCAGGAGCTGCGGGTCCCACGGTTTGATGGCGATCATGTTGTTCTCGGGAATGGTCATGGTGCCTACCTGATCAATGGGCATCTGGGAGCCGTAAGCATTCACCTTGATGCCGTCAAGTAGAGCAAGCGATGCCCGGCCGGTCCTGATCTTTACCAGTTCCCGTTTCAACGCATCGATCCTTGACGCCATTTTCTCTTTCAGTTGATCAACGATAGTATTTGTCATAGCATCCTCGCGGCAACAGCATGATGTGCTAGGTGTTGGACAAGCGGAAGGATCCCTTGTCCGTATCCGAGATGAAACGGGTGTTCTCAGTTGGTGATCAGCGTCCCGACGTCCTCGCCCATGACGGCCTTGACGATATTTCCAGGTTTGGTCATGTCAAAGACGAAGATCGGCAGGTCATTATCCCGCGCAAGAGAGATGCCCGCGGCATCCATGATCCGGAGATCGTCTCGCAGGACTGTGGAAAAAGTCAGGGTATGGTATCGAACAGCAGTGGCGTCTTTCTCCGGATCGCGGTCGTAGACGCCGTCAACCCGGGTAGCCTTCATGATCACATCGGCCTTGATTTCCAGGGCGCGCAAAACCGCTGCGGTGTCAGTGGTGAAATAGGGGTTGCCGGTTCCAGCCGCAAAAATAACGATTCGTTTCCGTTCGAGATGTTCGAGGGCCTTCAATCGTTCATAGGGTTCACAGACATTCAGCATCGTGATGGCCGACATCACCTTGGTAGGAATACCCAAGCCCTCCAACCCATCCTGCACGGCCAGGGAATTCATCACCGTGCCCAGCATGCCCATATTGTCCGCAGAGCTCCGGTCCATGCCGCTGGCAGCCCCGGCAACTCCGCGGAAAATATTGCCGGCGCCGATCACAAGGCCCAATTCAATCTTGAGATTGTGCAGTGCCTGAATTTCCTGAGATAAAAATTTGATCACCTCAGTACTGATACCGTAGGCCCTCTCGCCCATCAACGCTTCGCCGCTGATCTTCAAGAGTACTCGCTTAAATTTCATCCAGCCGCCCCCCTGCGACGCATCCGAAACCCGAGAGAGGGACGGATAAAAAGAAATCTGTGCTCGCTCAAATGACGGATGCGCACCTCACCCTATCTGGAAACGGGCAAATTTCTTGATTGAAATGTTCTCGCCCATTTTGGCCACCAGCTCGTTCAGCAGATCCTGAATCGTCAAATCAGGATTTTTCACGTATTTCTGCTCCATCAAACAGACTTCGGCGAGATATTTCTCGACTTTGCCAGCGACGATCTTCTCAACAATCTGCTGCGGTTTTCCCGATTCGAGGGCCTGGTTAACGTAGATATCCTTTTCCCGTTGCAGGATCTCGGCCGGCACCTCGTCCCGATTGACCGCAACCGGATTAGCGGCAGCGATGTGCATGGCGACATTCTTGGCAAAAGCTTTGAAATCATCGGTCTTGGCGACGAAATCGGTTTCACAGCCAACCTCCACCATCACGCCGAGCTTGCCCCCGGCATGGATGTAGGTTTCGACCACGCCTTCCTTGGTCTCCCGGCCGGCTCGTTTGGCGGCAACAGCCAAGCCCTTTTGCCGCAGCAAGTCAACAGCTTTTTCCATATCGCCCGCAGTCTCCGTCAATGCCTTCTTGCAGTCCATCATGCCGGCATTGGTTTTGTCCCGCAGTTCTTTTACCATCTGGCTTGTAATCGTCACGTCCCCTCTCCTTTTTGCAGAAACCAATCTTCTGCAATACAAATAAAAATTTTCAGCAATTGTGTGGATAAACCGGTAAAAATTTTACTCATTACCGGTTCAAATCAATACAGCACGGGCCACGGCAGGCGAGAGCCGTTACTCCTCATCCATTTTCGCTGCCAATTCCTCATCGACCCCGGTGGTCATCGCTGCTTCCAGTTCATCAACATTAGGCTCCGCCTCTTCACCTCGCCGGGCCTTGCCCTCAAGGACGGCCTCAGCCATCATCGAGGTAATCAGCTTGATGGCGCGAATAGCGTCATCATTACCGGGAATGATAAAATCCACCCCTTCGGGGTCGCAGTTGGTATCGGTCAGGGCAATTACCGGGATGCCGAGCTTGTTGGCCTCGCCAACGGCAATATCCTCTTTCCTGGGATCAACAACAAAGAGAACATCCGGCAGACTGCGCATGTTCTTGATCCCTCCGATGTTGCGATCAAGCTTGATCCGCTCCTTTTCCATTTGCAAGACTTCCTTTTTTGGAAAACGATTAATCGATCCATCGGCCTGCATGGCCTCAATTTTCTTCAGACGATCGACGGAATGCTTGATTGTTTGAAAGTTGGTCAACATGCCGCCGAGCCACCGGTGATTGATGTAATACATGCCGCATCGCTCAGCTTCTTCCCTGACAATGGTTTGCCCTTGCCGTTTGGTGCAAACAAAAAGAACCGAACCGCCATTGCCGACAGCATCCACCATGGAACTGTACGCCTTTTTGAACAATTTCATGGTAATGTCAAGATTGACAATATAAATGCCGTTTCGAGGACCGTAAATATACGGTTTCATTTTTGGATTCCAACGTCTGGTTTGATGACCAAAGTGAAGCCCGGCCTCAAGCATTTGCCGCATAGTGACTGCTGCCATAACTCTCTCCTGTGTTTTGGTTTTTCCTCCACCCCGCAAGCCAATTCCACAAAGAAAAATGGAACACCAAAAAGCTGTCAAAGGGATGTGTGTGATGAGACTCCAGCGTGCGCTGCGAGCCTGTTTTTTAAATTAAACTTTTTATCTTATCACGCTAAATTATGAATTTCAAGCTCAGGATGCCCGCCGCTATTCTCACAAACAATTTTGGAGGCAAACGCGATCATTTTTTCATCAATTTCCGGCGACCGCCTAGAATATACTCCAGCCAGTCAAAGCCAAAACGCAGCAACGCGCCATCATCCTTAAGAATGTGGCGCCGCTCTTCTTTCCGCAGCTTGAAGGCATTTACGAGGTTATGCTTTTCCACATAGGTTCGAAATGCATCGATGTTATAGCAGACCATGAATGCAAGTTGCTGATGGGGACCCGCATCCCCTTCTCCAGCCCACGGATTGGTGGCAAAAAATGCATCCAATTCCGCCCAGTTGTCATTGTATTGATTGCATTCATGCAGCATCTGGTCTCGCTCCCATTGGCTCACGGAATAGCGACGTGCTTCAAAGTGCCCCATGCAATACGGATGATGGGTCATAAAATAATGGGCTTTCAGGGCTGCCCCTTGGCTGCGCTGTTCAACCCCTCGTTCAAGGGGATACGTTCGACAAGCTGAAGGGCGATTTTTATAGACTCCACATCCTCCGTCCGTGAGGAAGGGGCACGAGTGTTGCTCATCCGCCCCCATGCTTAATTTCAATCCCGGAAAAAACGGGTGGCTCCCTTCACAGAGGCGCGTATATTTGTGTAAAAAATCTGACGAATGAATATTCAAATGATTTTTCAACAAGATAATATCGTAGGGGAACAGCAGCATGTCAACATTTCGGCAGCACGAAAGAAAACAACTGACCCCAGGATGACAGTGAAACTGAAAAGTCCCCCCTTCTATCACAGCGCGGTCGAGGGGCAAATACTGTTCGAATTCCATCGTAGTACAGGTGTAGACAATAAAAAAAAGCTGGCATGAAGCTCTCATGCCAGCTCGAATTCAATAAATTTGGATACAAGTTTATTGCTCTTGCTCCGCTTTCACTTCTCTTACTTCCTCTTTGTACTCAACTAGCTCAAGAATAGCCATAGGTGCGGCATCACCTAATCGCGATCCAGTTCGGATAATGCGGGTATACCCTCCATTCCGTTCAGCATATTGCCCGCTTAATTGATCAAAAAGCTTGGCGACTATACTCTTGGAACGAATGTAAGCCGATACTTGGCGCCGAGCATGCAGGTCACCTCTTTTCCCCAAAGTGATCATTTGCTCAGCGACTCGCCGCGCTTCTTTTGCTTTGGGCACTGTTGTAACGATGCGTTCCTGATCAAGCAGCGAAGTTACCATATTCCGCAGCATGGCATCACGATGTGAAGACGTTCGGCCAAGTCTACGGCCAGCTTTTCTATGTCTCATGGTCTATCCTTTCGTCTTTAGCAAGAATTATCCTTTGTAAGGAAAACTTGACTATTCTTCGAGTTTTTCTTCACGTTTTTCCGGAAGTACCCAGCCGTCGTATTTCATCCCTAAAGTAAGATTGTGTTCAGCCAGCAACGCTTTAATTTCGTTCAATGACTTACGGCCAAAATTTTTAGTTTTCAACATCTCGGCATCAGTCTTGTTGACAAGTTGCCCAATATACTGAATCTGGGCATTTTTGAGGCAATTAGCGGATCGAACCGATAATTCGAGATCTTCAACGTTTTTATCCAGAAAAGGTGGGTAGGCTTTCCCGTCATCATCATTATCAGAGTTATCAGGCGCCTTGGCGATTTCTTCGTTAAAATTGATAAAAATCGTCATCTGTTCTTTCAGAATCTTGGCAGCATAAGCGAGTGCATTTTGAGGCTCAACGCTTCCGTCTGTTTCGATTTCCATTGTAAGGCGGTCATAATCGGTCTGCTGACCGACACGCGCCTGGCTGACAACATACTGCACTCGTATAATTGGCGAAAAAGCCGAATCTATAGGAATGACACCTATTGGCTGCCCCTCTTTCTTATTGTTCTCTGCAGCTACATAACCCTTTCCCCAATGAACCTCAAGCTCAGCCCGAAAAGTTGTTTCATTCGTTATTGTGCAAAGAGCAAGTTCAGGGTTCATCACCTCTACATAAGTACCACCGTTAATATCTCCAGCAAAAACTTTTCCTGGACCTGATTTTTCAATGATCACAGAACGAGATTCTGGTCCATTCAATTTCAGGCGAACCTGTTTTAAGTTCAAAATAATTTCAGCAACGTCTTCATGAACACCTTCAATAGTGGTAAATTCATGAAGTGCGTTATTCAATCTGACAGATGTAATGGCCGCACCTCTAATAGAGGAGAGCATTATCCGCCGCAATGAATTTCCAATGGTAGTTGCAAATCCTCTTTCCAAAGGCTGGCAAACAAACTTACCATATCGGCTGGTAAGTGAACCTTCATTGACTTCAAGTTTTTCAGGGACAATGAGAGTATGCCAATTGTTGTAAAAAGGATTTTCATCCCGGATTTCTTGTGCCATGCAATACCTAACGATATGGGGGGGAGTTACTTGGAATACAACTCAACAATGAGCTGTTCCTGAATTGGCATCGTTATTTCATCACGGTTTGGCAATGCTTTAACAACACATTGAAATTTTGGTTGATCAAGTTCAAGCCAACTTGGTAGTCCTCTGCGCACTGCTCCTTCAAGATTGTCTACAATGATTGCGTTCTTTTGGCTCTTTTCTTTCAAACCAATAACATCCCCTGCTTTCACTTGATAAGAGGGAATATTGACCTTTTTACCATTAATGGTGAAAAGATTGTGCCGTACCATCTGACGGGCCTGATCACGAGAGCTTGCAAAACCTGCCCTGTAGAGTGCATTGTCGAGTCGGCGCTCCAGCATGATGAGTAGAATCTCGCCTGTTACGCCCTTGGTTTTATCAGCTTTTTCAAAATAACGGCGAAACTGAGCTTCAAGCATCCCATACAGTTGTTTAACTTTTTGTTTCTCACGGAGCTGTACAGCATAATCAGAAACCTTACGGAATCGATTTTGTCCATGCTGCCCAGGAGCGAATGAACGCCTTTCGAAAGCGCATTTATCTGAGTAACAACGGTCTCCCTTAAGAAACATCTTAAGATTCTCGCGTCTACAAAGCCTGCAGGATGCTCCTGTATATCTAGCCAACTTATACCTCCAATAATTGCCTTGGGTTACTAACAAGACATAAATTACTAATTATAACAGAATGAAGGTTAGACCCGTCTTCTTTTGGGGGGTTTACAACCATTATGCGGTAATGGAGTAACATCAATAATGCGACTAACGTCCAAGTCAACAGTTGTCAAAGCCCGCAGTGCCGCTTCGCGGCCAGGACCAGGTCCCTTTACCCTAACCTCGACTTTACGTAATCCATGTTCCTTGGCCTTTGCGACAGCATCGCTTAACGCATTCTGAGCGGCAAATGGGGTAGACTTTCTAGAACCCTTAAAGCCGAGAACTCCCGCGCTGGCCCAGGACAATGTATTTCCCTGATTATCAGAAATCGTAACAACCGTATTGTTGAAGGTAGAGTAAATAAACACAATACCTTCCGGCACGTTCTTCTTATCCTTTCTTTTAATTTTTACGTTAACTTTGCCTGCTTTTGCCATAATTACTCCTGATTACCTGTCGCAGTGAACTTATTTAGAAAATATTTCTATTTTTTTCTAACAGCGGCCCCACGACGGGGACCTTTTCTTGTGCGGGCATTTGTCTTTGTTCTCTGCCCGTTGACAGGCAAACCTCGTCTATGCCGACGCCCACGGTAACATCCAAGATCCATGAGACGTTTGATATCCATGGATACTTCACGTCTCCGGTCACCTTCGACAATATAGTCGTTCTCAATAATAGTCCGCACCCGATTGATATCGTCAGCACTCAAATCATCACTGTTCATCTGATAAGGAAGATCAGCCTTATCGAGAATAAGGCGAGCAGTTGTTAAACCAATGCCGTAAATGTATGTCAACGCTCGATCCATGTGTTTATTGCGTGGTAAATCCACACCAGCTATACGTGCCAAATTCGTGCTCCTTTATCAAAAACTTGCTAAAATTTTAAACAAGAAATGTTATCCTTGACGTTGTTTGTGTTTTTTATTGACACATGCAACCCTAATAACCCCTTTGCGCTTTAAAATCTTGCATTCACTACATATTTTCTTGACCGATGACCGAACTTTCATATCTCGCCTCAGACAGTATTATTTATTTTTTCCTTTTCCGCCCTTAGCGCGAAAAGTAACTCTGCCCCTAGTCAGGTCATAGGGTGACAGTTCGACCGTCACTCGATCTCCAGGCAGAATTTTAATATAATGCATGCGCATTTTTCCTGATATATGTGCCAGCACCTTATGCCCATTGTCCAATTCAACCTGAAACATGGCATTGGGCAAAGGCTCAATGATAGTCCCCTCAACTTCGATGGCCTCTTCTTTCGCCATATATTATGCTACTCCTGATCGATCGAACAAAGATGTATCGTATATCGAACTGTGATCGTTTTTTCAAGCTATTTTATCAGCACCCCATGAGCGTCTCAACAAACGCGAACGCGGCGTATCTCGTAATCGATAGGTCGGAGCACAAGGTACTCCCATCTATCAAAACAAGTTTCTCTCGCTAAGAACTCGTGGACCTTGTGCAGTAATAGCAACAGAGTGTTCGAAATGTGCTGATGGTTTTCGATCAGCCGTCACAACAGTCCACTGATCTTTTAAAATTTTAACTTTAGCAGCTCCCAAATTCACCATTGGTTCAATGGCTAGCACCATCCCCTCAAGGATCCTTGGTGAAGCTTGCCGCTGAACATAATTGGGAATTTCAGGAGGTTCATGAAGGTTTGTTCCGATACCATGCCCAACGAATTGGCGAACAACTGAGAATCCATGTTCCTCAGTGTACCGTTGAATAGCTCGAGACACATCGGAGATCCTATGTCCAATCCTAGCCTGATCTATCCCTTTATAGAGTGCTGCCTTTGTAACCTCAATCAAAAGAGCAACTCGAGGTTCAATTGCGCCTACTGCAACAGTTATAGCTGAATCCCCATAAAATCCTTCGTATTTCGCCCCAAAATCAAGAGAAATAATGTCACCTTGACGAAGAATTTTCGTTTTTGAAGGTATCCCGTGAACCACCTCTTCATTCACCGAAGCACAAAGACTTGCCGGAAACCCCTTATAACCCTTGAAGGCAGGCTGTGCGTTATAATCACGGCAATACTCTTCTGCCAAACGGTCTAATTCGAGTGTCGATATTCCATCAGTTATTTTTGACTCAAGCAAACTGAGTACACCTGATACGATCTGGTTTGCCTGAAACAACAGTTCAATTTCATCTGCTGTTTTTATTATAATTGTGTGATCAGAATGATTGTTTGGCACAACAGTTTCAACGCCTTCCCTTAATGCGACCTGACTTCATGAAACCATCGTAATTTCGCATGACAAGATGGGATTCAATTTGTGCAATAGTGTCAATCGCCACACCCACAACGATGAGCAATGCAGTACCTCCAAAATAAAAAGGCACATTGAGTTTTTGAATCAAGAGTGTCGGCATTACACAGACAGCGCTGAGGTACAATGCCCCTATCACCGTGAGTCGCACAAGCGCATTATCAAGAAATTCAGCAGTTTTTTTACCAGGCCTAATCCCAGGGACGAAACCACCATTTTTTTTAAGATTTTCAGCTACATCATCAGGTTTAAATGATACCGCAGTATAAAAAAAACAAAAGAAGATGATCATGCCTACAAACATTATGTAATAATAGACCGTTCCAGGTGAAAGAGCTGCTGAGAACTGTTGCACCCAATCAATTTTAATAAAAGAGCCAATAGTCGCGGGAAACATCATAATCGATGATGCGAAAATTGGTGGAATGACGCCAGACACATTTATTTTCAAGGGTAAATGTGATGATTGGCCCCCATATACTCGCCTACCAACGACTCTTTTTGCATATTGAATTGGAATGCGTCGTTGTGAAGTTTCAATAAAAATAATAAACGCCACAACTAAAAACATCATCACAACGATGACCGGCAAAAAAATCAGAGAAAGTTCGCCCGACTTGATGAGTTCAATAGTATTGCCGACAGCAGCAGGCATACGGGCAACGATACCGGCAAAAATAATCATGGAGATACCATTGCCAATGCCACGTTCGGTCATCTGTTCGCCAAGCCACATGATAAAGGCAGTACCTGACGTTAAAGTCAGAACAGTCATCAATTTAAACTGCAAGCTTGGATCAATAACGATAGGGACACCATTAGGGCTTGTCATTCCTTCTAATCCAGTTGCAATGAAAAACCCTTGAATAATGGATAGAACAACCGTCCCATACCGCGTATATTTAGTTATTGTCCTTCTTCCGGACTCACCTTCTTTGGATAATGATTCAAGTTGCGGGACAACAACGGTGAGTAATTGAATAATGATTGAAGCTGAGATGTAGGGCATAATTCCCAATGCAAAGATTGAGAAATTCTCCAGTGCGCCTCCAGAAAACATGTTGAACATGCCAAACAGCGTGCTCGCATTCTTCTCGAAAAATGCAGAAAGCGCTTCGCCGTTTATACCAGGAGTGGGTATTTGAACTCCCATTCTGTAGACAAAAAGCATTAAAAGAGTGAAAATCACTCTCTTGCGTAATTCTGGTATACTAGCTGCGCTGACGAGGCCACTCATTCGTCATTACTCCTCGATTGATCCACCGGCGGCAATAATTTTTTCTCTTGCACCCTGGCTAATTTTATCAATCTTAATAGTCAAGGATTTGGTAATATCACCATTGGCTAGAACCTTTACCGGCCCATCTTTCTTAATGAAACCAGCAGAAACCAAAGTGGCAAAGTCAACAATAGTCCCTGCTTCAAAAGTATTCAGCTGATCGAGCGAGATTACATTGCATATTTTTTTAAAGATGTTGGTGAATCCTCTTTTAGGAAGGCGGCGATGCAACGGCATTTGGCCGCCTTCAAACCCAGGGCTTGCGCTGTATCCCGAACGTGCACGTGCACCCTTGTGACCACGAGCTGCAGTTTTTCCACTCCCACTACCCGGTCCGCGACCAACACGTTTTTTTGCTTTACGAGCTCCTTCACTTGGAGCAAGATTGTTCAATGTGAGCATGAATTACCCCTCTATTTTAACAAGGTGCTGCACTTTGGATAACATTCCACGCAACTCAGGTGTATTTTTCTTTGTCACTGTTTTATACATCTTGGTAAGCCCAAGTCCGATTAAAGTTGCACGAACAGTCTTTGGGCTGCCGATGTAGCTTTTAACCTGAGAGTATGTGATTGTATCATTCATAATCATATCTTCCTGTAGTGAAATGGTTATGCTACCATTTCTTCGACTCTTCGATTACGCAATTTTGCTATCTGTTCCGCGGTTCTTAATTTCCGCAGCCCATCCAAGGTAGCTTTGACTAAATTGTGAGGATTATTCGAACCTAGACATTTTGTCAGAATGTTTTGCACACCTGCGGCTTCAAGGACTGCACGGACAGCGCCACCGGCGATCACACCGGTACCATCAGAAGCTGGCTTCAGCATAACACTGCCGGACTTGAATTTTCCTATTATGTCATGGGGGATGGAGACTGCAGTTAATGATACATTCTGCATATCTTTACGGGCATGCTCAATCCCTTTTCGTATAGCTTCAGGGACTTGGTTCGCCTTGCCAAGACCATAGCCAACCTTACCGTTTCCATCACCAACAACAACTATGGCACTGAAACTGAAGCGTCTACCGCCTTTAACAACTTTCGCTACCCGGTTGATAAAAACTATTTTTTCGATGAGCTCTTCCTGAATCCCTTCTTTCGCTCGTTTAAATTCAGCCAAGAAACACCCCCATTCGATATATTTGATCGATTAAAGCTTGTACGTTAAGTGTCAAAATTGTAAGCCGCCTTCGCGTGCACCGTCGGATAAGGCTTTGACTCTCCCATGATATAAATAGCCACCCCGATCGAAAACAACTTTTTCGATACCTGCAGCCTTTGCTTTTTCGGCTATGAGTAAACCGATTTTCTTGGCCTGCTCACACTTTCCATTAAGATCGGTGCCCGCAAAGTTCTTATCATCGGTGGAGAGAGCAACTAACGTTTTTCTCTGCACGTCATCGATAATTTGCACATAGATGTGCCGATTACTCCGATATACGCTCATTCGGGGTCTTTCTGAAGTTCCGAAGATCTTTACACGGATTCTTTGTACCCGCTTCATTCTAGCTGTAACTTTTGGATTCGTTTTAGCCATAATTGACCACTTTTGTGATGAAATTATTTTTTACCGCCAGCTTTGCCGACTTTCCTAACAATGTGCTCATCAAAATATCGGATGCCCTTCCCTTTGTATGGCTCAGGCTTGCGGATGTCTCTGATTTGAGCAGCGGTTAAACCAACAAGTTCTTTGTCAATCCCCTGTACAGTGATCGAGTTGTCTTTATCGACAATTGCCGAAATACCTTCAGGCAAAGCGAAATCAACAGCACTGGAATATCCGACACTCAAAGAAAGGGTCTGTCCAGCTATGTTGGCGCGATATCCAACCCCTTCCACCATGAGCTTTTTCGTGAACCCCTGGTCGACTCCAATGATCATGTTACTAATAAGGGAACGGGTCATTCCCCAGAAAGCCATGACACGTTTACTGGTTCCTTTCGGTGTGCAAACAAGAAGATTATTTTCTTGCTTGATATCAATTTCAGGCCGTAAAGTTCTTTCAAGAACACCTTTGCTTCCTAAAACTTTGATATGTGTCCCTTGTATTTCAACCTTAACACCATTTGGAACTGTTATAGGTTGTTTACCGATTCTGGACATGATTTTCTCCTTAGATCAAAAACTTTCGCATCTCACCAGACTTCACAAAGCAATTCACCACCAATATTCTGCTGCCGCGCTTCCCGATCGGTCACCACACCTTGAGAAGTGGTCAAGATTGCTACACCGAGTCCGCTCATTACCTTTGGAATCTTATCACTCGGTTTATATTGTCGATGTCCAGGCTTGCTCACCCGTCGTATCCCATTGATGACCCGTTCATTATTGGGGCCATACTTAAGATCAATTTTCAAGGTGCCTTGAGGCCCACCTTCAAGGATAGAGAAGTCTATAATGTAGCCTTCATTTTTAAGTACTGTAGCAACACTGACTTTAAGCTTTGACAGCGGCATTTCTACTGAATGAAAACGCGATTTAGTGGCATTCCGAATTCGTGTCAGCATGTCTGCCAACGGATCACTCATGGACATGGAAAGTTCCTCGTTCTGGGAATTAACAGCTTAAAGAAAATCAAAGCGCTGAGGCATTACCAACTTGATTTAGTGACACCTGTAATCTCGCCTTGTGATGCGAGCTTTCGAAAACATAATCTGCAAAGGCCAAATTTACGATAATACGCACGTGACCTACCGCACAAAGGGCATCGATTATATGCGCGTACAGAAAATTTGGGGGTGCGACTCGCCTTGGCAATGAGTGATTTTTTTGCCACAGATTCCTCCTCAAAAGCTAATGTAAACTAACAAATCTAAAGTATTATTTTTTTCTAAAAGGCATACCGATGGCATCCAACAGAGCCCGGGCATTTTCATCAGTTTTCGCGGTGGTTACAATCGTGACGTTCAACCCCCGGATTTGGTCAATTTTATCGTAATCTATTTCGGGAAAAATAATATGCTCAGTAATCCCCATGGAGAAGTTACCCCGGCCATCAAAACCTTTGGCGGAAACACCACGAAAGTCCCTCACCCGCGGTAAAGCAATATTGATGAGCTTTGAAAGAAAATCGTACATCCGTTCTTTACGTAGCGTCACCCGTGTCCCAATTGGCATCCCGGCTCGTAATTTAAACGTAGCTATAGATTTTTTCGCTCGCGTCACCACAGCTTTTTGGCCAGAAATTAACGTGAGCTCTTGAGCTGCTTTCTCAACTACTTTTGGATTTTGAACCGCATCACCCAGTCCCATATTCAGAACAATTTTTTCAATCCTAGGAATATCCATCACGTTATTTATTCCTAATTGTTCCTGAAGGGTAGCTTTCAGTTCGTTGTCATATTGTTCTTTCAACGTAGCCATTTTTTACTCCGTAAGCAGGCAAAACTACTTTTTCGCTGTTTCAATTGTTGCTTGGCACTTTTTGCACATGCGTACTTTCGTTCCATCTTCCAGCAATTTGTTACCAATTTTTACTGTTCCAGCACATTCAGGACAAACAAGCATCACATTAGAAATATGTATACCTGCTTCTTTCTCGATTATTTGCCCTGATTGAGTAGCTTCAGTTGCTTTTTGATGTTTCTTAATCATGTTAATTCGTTCAACGATAACACGATTGTGTTCTTTCTCAAGACGTAAAACTTTGCCTACTCGTCCTTTATCCTTGCCAGCAATAACTTCTACTTTATCGTTTATCCGTAATTTCGTGTGTCCTTGGCGCATATGTATAATTCCTCTATCGCTCTAATAAAATATTGATTGGTTATAGTACTTCTGGAGCAAGAGATATAATTTTCATAAAGCCGAGTGAGCGAAGCTCTCGAGCTATCGGCCCGAATATACGCGTACCAATAGGTTCACCATTATTTGCTAATAAAACAGCTGCATTTTCATCAAATTTTACGTTTGTGTCCTCGGGGCGCCTAATCGACTTAACAGTACGCACTACTACAGCATTCAACACATCACCTTTCTTCACCTTCGCATGCGGTATAGCTTCCTTGACTGTGACGACAATAATGTCACCAATTCTTGCATATCGTTTCCGGGTTCCGCCTAATACTCGAATGCAGAGTATTTTTTTGGCACCGGAATTATCGGCAACATTTAAAACGGTTTCTGTCTGGATCATGACCTCACCCGATTAGCTTCTCTATTTGTAACAATAAAATTTAGTTATGTTAATTAGCAGTATTATGCAGCACGCTCAATTATATTTCGCACAAGCCACCGCTTTTTTTTGGATAATGGACGACATTCTTCAATCAAGACTAAATCTCCTATCTGACACTGACTCGAGGCATCATGAGCCATGTATTTTACCTGTTGCCGAATGTATTTCCCATAAAGTTTATGGGGTATTTTACGTTCGACAACTACGACGACGCTCTTATCCATTTTATTGCTGATTACAAAGCCCTGTCGCGTTTTCTTTACTTGATCGCTCATCTTTTTATCCAAAGACAATAATTAATAATTAGGCAGTTATTTTTGATCTTTTTCAACAAGCACGGTTTGTATTCTAGCAATCTCTTTTCTTAATAGGCCTAGCTTGGCTGAATTTTCGAGACGTCGAATGCCGTGCTTAAAACGTAATTTAAAAAGATCTTCACGCAATTCAGCATTTTTTTTAAGAAGATCGTCGACTGAGAGATTTCTGAAATCTTTTGCTTTCATATCGTATTACTCTTACTGACGACAGTAGTAGGAAAGGGCAATTTAAAACTCGCGAGTCTCAACGCTTCAAGGGCCAATTCTTCAGGAACTCCTTTTAACTCATATAAAATTCTTCCCGGTCGAATAGTCGCAACCCAGTATTCTGGAGAACCTTTTCCTTTTCCCATGCGAGTTTCAGCAGGTTTTTTAGTTATAGGTTTATCAGGAAAAATACGAATCCATAATTGCCCACCGCGTTTAACCTTCCGATTAATGGCAATACGGGCAGCCTCTATTTGTTGCGCAGTCATTCGACCACACCCTACTGCCTTAAGGGCAAAATCGCCAAAGGCGAGATCGGATCCGCGGTACGCTTCACCGCGCATCCTTCCTTTAAACTGTTTTCTATGTTTAACTTTACGGGGACTTAACATAATATCGAACTCCTAGTAAAAATCGCCAATACAAGTTGCAATCGCAGATCAATTCGTCTGAGAAATTTGTTCAACCGAGGGTTCGGATTCGGCCAGAATTTCACCTTTAAAAATCCAAACCTTCACACCAATAATGCCATAGGTTGTTTTGGCTTCGGCGGTCCCGTAATCAATATCAGCTCTCAGGGTGTGAAGGGGTACACGCCCCTCCTTAAACCATTCGGTCCGAGACATCTCAGCGCCCCCCAACCTTCCAGAACAGGATATTTTTATGCCCTGAACACCAAAACGAAGTGCTGAGTTAATGGATTTTTTCATAGCCCGACGAAAAGCTATTCTCCGTTCAAGCTGCGTCGCAATATTCTCGGCAACCAATTGGGCATCAGCTTCGGGACGGCGTATTTCCTGGATATCAATAAAGCAGGTCCGCTTGAACTTTTGTTCGAGTTCTTTTTTCAGCCCCTCAATTTCAGTCCCTTTTTTACCGATAACTATTCCGGGACGGGCTGTGAACAATTTTATTTTGACTTTCTCGCCAGTTCTTTCAATAACAATCCTTGAAACACCCGCATGATAAAGACGCTGCTTCAGGTATTTACGAATAAGCTGATCCTGATGCAAATTGTTGGCATAGTCCTTGTCAGCATACCAAATTGATTCCCAGGATCGCGTTATATTGATCCGCAGTCCAATGGGATTGACTTTTTGTCCCAAGATGATCCTCCGTTCCCTCTACAGTTAATCTCTAAATGAATCGATATGGATGTGTTACGCCTCTGCGACAACCACAGTAATATGACTCGTCCGCTTGAGTATACGTGTAGCCCGTCCTTGAGCGCGAGGGCTGAAGCGTTTTAGCATTGGGCCACCATCAATGGTGATTTCTTTGACATAGAGCGTGTCGACATCAATGGTTTCCATCTGATCAGCGTTCGCCACTGCTGATTCAAGCACTTTACGTATGATCCGAGCAGCTTTTTTGGGCATAAAACGCAAGGTGGTAACAGCATTTTCAGCATTCATTCCGCGAACCACATCCGCGACAAGACGCGCTTTTTGCGGTGAAATGCGTATATATTTTGCGACGGCTTTTGTTTCCATCGTTTCACTCCTGAAAAGGGGGGCTTGCAGTAAAGTCAGTTACAGTCTATTTGCCTTTTTTATCTGAGGCGTGCCCATAATAGGTCCGAGTAGGCGAAAATTCACCCAATTTATGGCCAACCATATTTTCAGTCACGTAAACAGGAATGAACTTGTTGCCGTTATGCACTGCAAAGGTCAACCCTACCATTTCGGGTAGGATATCAGAACGGCGAGACCAAGTCTTAATAACTTTACGTGATCCTGTTTCCTGGGCCTGCTCAACCTTTTTCATCAGATGATCATCGACAAAAGGGCCTTTCTTTATTGATCGGGCCATAAGTATCTCTCCTTTCACTAGCTCCGTTTGTTGACAATATCACGGTCAGAGGTCTTGCGTTTTCTTGTTTTAAATCCTTTGGTCGGCATGCCCCACGGTGAGCATGGGTGGCGGCCACCAGAGCTCTTGCCTTCACCGCCACCCATGGGATGGTCGACCGGATTCATGGCCACGCCACGAACCGAGGGGCGAACACCATTCCATCGTGCGCGTCCTGCCTTCCCAAGTTTCTGGCTGCCATGTTCAGGGTTCCCGACCTGGCCAATGCACGCCCTGCAATCTTTATTAAATTTCCTAACTTCACCGGAGGGCAGCTTCACCAAAACCTGATTGCCGTCTTTCGCCATCAATTGGGCCGCAGCACCAGCGGAGCGAACGAGTTGAGCTCCCTTGCCGATTTTCATCTCAATGTTATGAATCACCGTACCCAAGGGAATGTTAATCATTGGCAGGCAGTTACCCAGCTTGATATCAACACCGGCGCCCGCCACAACCGTATCGCCGACAATCAGACCATTAGGAGCAAGAATATACGTTTTTTCACCATCAGCATACGTGAGCAAAGCCAAATTGGCCGAGCGATTGGGGTCATATTCAATTGCCGTAACCTTAGCTGGAATTCCAGTTTTATTACGCTTCCAATCAACAATTCTATACTTACGTTTGTGCCCACCGCCTTTGTGACGAGCCGTCACTCTACCGTAGACATTACGCCCCCCCGTTTTTCTTAGGGTTGCTATAAGATGTTTTTCAGGCTCCTTATCAGACAGATACTCTTGTTGAACGGATACATGATGTCGTTTGCCTGGTGATGTCGGCTTATGAATTTTTATAGACATTGCAATTCCTATAATCTAATCTCTGCTGATCTGAATCAGTAAATTTTGGATCAAAGCTCATCAAGGAAATTAATTTTTCCTTCTGCAAGAGTAATATACGCTTTTTTCCAATCACTTGTTCTACCAGTGGATTTGGCGCCTACTCGTTTCTGTTTTCCTGTCATATTGGTGGTTGTAACTCTCGAAACCTTAACATTAAACAGACTCTCTACAGCTTTTTTTATCTCAATTTTATTTGCTCGGGTATCAACTTCAAAAACGACCTTATTTTGGGTCTCCTGAAGAATGTTTCCTTTTTCAGTCAAGCAAGGACTTTTAATCACATCATATATTGCTTTCATATCATCAGCCTCTCTTCAATTTTGACAAGACTTGATTGAATTAGCATCAATTTTGAGTGTTTAAGGATGTCGTAAACATTGAGCCCTGCTACTGGCAAAACTTTGTACCCCACTGCATTTCGCGCCGATAAAGAAATCTTGTCGTCAATATCACCAGTAATCACCAAGCAATTATCAAACTGAAAATTCTTCATGATTCCGACAAAATCTTTGGTCTTGATTTCAGGAAGTTCGAAAGAATCAACAACCACAAGGTTCCCTTCCTGCTGGCGAGCACTCATAGCCATTTTTAAAGCCAGCTTTCTGACTTTCTTTGGCATTGAGTAGCTATAATCTCGTGGTTTCGGTCCAAAAACGGTACCGCCACCTCGCCAGACAGGGGATGTTCTGCTCCCTGATCGAGCACGACCTGTCCCCTTCTGCCGCCAAGGTTTGGCACCACCACCGCTCACCTCTCCCCGTGTTTTCGTACACGCGTTACCGCTGCGGCGATTGGCTCTCTGCATACAGACTACCTCATGCAGGACACCGGAGTTAATCTCTACGTTAAACAGCGAGTCGTTTAGGTCGATTTCGCCAACTTTTTCGGCTCGAGTATTTAAGACATCACAAACTGCCATGAGAATCTCCTTAAAAGCAGTTCAGGCGATTACGCTTTTGTATAAATGTTGAGTATTCCGTTTTTAGCGCCTGCTACAGTGCCATGCACAAGCAAAACGTTTTCTTCGGTTCTAACGTCAATAATTTTCAGATTCTTTTGCGTCACAAGATCGTTCCCCATTCGTCCAGGCATTTTTTTACCTTTCAAAACCCTGGAAGGCCAGGCACTACATCCAATCGATCCGGGGGCACGATGAAAATTAGAACCATGAGTTTTACGGCCACCAGAAAAACCATGGCGCTTGATAACGCCTTGAAATCCACGGCCCTTACTTTTTCCAGAGATGTCGACCAAATCACCGACAGTGAAAATATCAGCAAGGGTAATTTGCTGGCCGACTTGATAAACGCCAGGGTCAGCGACCCGGAACTCTTTGATATGGTAAAACCCTTTTCCACCAGATCGCTTGAAATGACCCGCTTCAGGCTTATTCAAACGTGATTCTTTCTTCTCGAGGAAACCCACTTGAATAGCGTTATACCCTTCCTTCACCACCGTTTTCTTTTGCAGTATCGTACAAGGTCCAGCCTCGATGACGGTTACAGGTATCGCCCTACCATTTTCGTCGTACACGCGGGTCATTCCGACCTTCCGTCCTAATATTCCTTTCGTATTCGGCATCTGTCTACCTGAATTCAATTCTTAATCACTTGGATGATTGTAGTTTATCGATCAGCCGCCATCCTGCTTGTGTCGATTACGGAAGTTTTATTTCCACATCTACGCCTGCAGACAATTCGAGCTTCATAAGAGAGTCGATTGTTTGTTGCGTCGGTTCGAGAATATCCAATAATCTTCGATGGGTTCTCATTTCGAATTGCTCACGGGACTTCTTGTCGACGTGCGGAGATCTCAAAACCGTATATTTATTGATGCTGGTCGGTAACGGAATAGGGCCGACAATTGTGGCGCCGGTTCGTCTCGCTGTATCAACTATTTCCTTCGTCGAGAGATCAAGCAGTTTATGATCGTACCCCTTGAGTCTAATACGAATTTTATCTGTAGGAATCATCAGATCTCCTTTTATTCAATTATCTCGCTGATGACGCCGGCGCCGACAGTGCGGCCACCTTCGCGGATGGCGAAACGAAGACCGGCTTCCATGGCGATCGGGGTGATCAGTTCGCCGGGGATGTGGGT
>Ga0074195_1002387_pt1 | contig 21238 bp, 15 predicted proteins | sample EPASupsiteHSE623_FD_64525 | JGI IMG/M metagenome (GOLD analysis project Ga0074195, IMG submission 64525) | Bioremediated contaminated groundwater from EPA Superfund site, New Mexico - Sample HSE6-23 | ecosystem: Environmental > Aquatic > Deep subsurface > Groundwater > Contaminated ...
AGTAGGGGGTTTTAGGGGGTTGCGAATTGAGAAGCGGATATATGCTGAACAGCGCGGTAAAACACGAGGCGTCCGGCATAAAGAACGGTTTCAGCGCGGGGGCGGGCATCAATTTCTGGAACACTATGCTTGATTATTCGGTAACGCCGTACGGCGAGCTGGGCGACACCCAGAAGATAAGTCTGAAAAAGAGGTTTTAAACCGATTTCAACTGGGGAATTCGGGTGTGCCGCAGCATTGCCCGGGCGGTTTCCAGGCCTTCTTTGACGCTTTCTTCCATGAAGGAGTATTTCCAGGCGCCGTAGCGGCCTATCGAGAAAACCCCCGCCTTGTTCAGGGTCGAGAGTATTAAGGGAAGATTTTTCGCCCGGTCGGCGTCATAGATCACATAGGCGCAGGGAATGGAAAGCCAAAGCCGTTCGGTTATGTCCTTTCTCCCGCGTATCACCCCGCCTTTGACAAGCCCGCGCAGGATCTTTTCCTCGGCGTTTTTCCTGTCCAAAAACCGGCCGGCGGTCGAGGTCTCGATATAAAGCGAGGCGTGTCCGGCGGGCGCCAGGGCGCGGGAAAAATTGCTGGCCACGCCGGCCCGGTAAAAAAGGAAGTCTTTTTCAGGGAAGTATGTCCAGTGCCTGTCCGAGTCCGTCCCATGGACGCCCAGATTGAGGACATGGACGGAATTGTGCCTGAGCTTCAGCGCCCTTTCTTTCAGGCCCGCCGGAGCGGACCGCGTCAGGGCGACGAAGTCTTTGAGCGGCATGGTGTTTATCAGCCGCCGGTAACGGACCTCTCCGAGGCCTTTGAAAAAGGCCGTCCGCGTCTTCAGGTCCACCGAGAGAAGCTCGCAGCCGGTCCTGGCGCCCTTAAGACCTTTGGCCATGGCGTCCGGCAGCGCCTGTATGCCTCCGGCCGCCGGATAGTGGAAGAAAGTATTGTAGCCCAGGGCGGTGCGGCGCTTCAGATAGGCTCCACGGATTATCTCGTCCGGGCTGGGCATGGGCACGAACGGAGCGCACCATTCCGTGGTCAGTCTGTCGAGCGGATAGCGCCAGAGCTTGGCGTTGTACGGCCACATGAAATGCCCGGAGATCCCGGCCCCGAAAGTCCTGAGCGACCATTCCCGGAACGCTTCCGGCCGGGCGGCGGGGCCGGAGCCCGCTGTCAGGCAGGCATCCAGAAAACCCTTCACACAGTCCGAGCGGACCTTCCCCGGGAGGCCGTAAAGATTGGCCTGGAAGGGGAACGGCACCTCCGTTCCGGCCAGGCGTACCCAGGCGTTCCGGCGGATCCTGCGGTGGTTGCCCTTCAGCAGGCGCAGGATCAGGCCGCTCGTCTCTTTCCAGCGGAGATGCAGCAGATGTCCGGAATAATCGAAGGTGAAACCGTTCTTTTTTACGGAGGAAGCCAGTCCGCCGAAGCCGGGCTCTTTTTCAGCGAGCAGATAGTCGCGCCTGCCCTGGAGGGTCATGGCCGCGGCCAGGCCGGCCAGCCCGCCGCCGACTATCAGCACATCCGTCTTCATCCGGTCAGGCGGCTCCGGCCGGGGAGCGCTGGGACTGCCGCACGGCGCCGGTCACCGTCTTTATCTGTTCGTCGGTAAGCTCGGGATACATCGGCAGCGAGAAGACCGTGTCCTGGGTCTTTTCGCACACCGGCAGATCGCCGGGTTTGTAGCCCAGATGCGAGTAGGCCTTCTGAAGGTGCAGGGAAACGGGGTAGTAGATCTGGTTGGCTATGCCGCCGTCCGTGAGATGCTTCTGCGCCGCGTCCCTGGCCGCCTTCGAATTGAAGCGGATCGTGTAATAGTTGAACGAATGGCGGCAGTTGGGTCTCACGACGGCCGGAGCGCAGATGTCCCTGAGCTGCGCAGCGTACTTAGCGGCGACGCCGTTGCGCATTTCGGTCCATTTAAGCACATGCTTCAGCTTGACGGAGAGTATGGCTGCCTGCATGGTGTCCAGGCGGGAGTTGTAGCCTTCCATGTCGTGCAGGTACCGGACCTTGCTGCCGTGGTTGCGGAGCGCCTTGAGTTCCTCGTAGATCTTGTCGTCGTTGGTGGTGACCAGGCCGCCGTCCCCGAAGGCTCCCAGGTTCTTCGCGGGGAAAAAGCTGAAGGTGCCGCAATCTCCCATGGTCCCGGCGAATTTCCAGTCCTTGCCGCCCAGCCGGTACTGCGCGGTGAACGCCTGCGCGCAGTCCTCTATCACGCGCAGGCCGTGTTTTTTGGCCAGGGACATTATGGGGTCCATGTCGGCGGGGTGGCCGTAAAGATGCACGGGGATGATCGCCCTGGTCTTTTTAGTGATCTTCTTTTCCACCGACCGCGGGTCCAGATCGTAGGTGTCGGGCTCTATGTCCGCGAATACCGGTACCGCGCCGACCTGGCTGATGGTCTCGGTGGTGGCTATGAAAGTGAAAGGCGTGGTTATCACCTCGTCGCCCGGTTTTATGCCGGCGGCCAGCAAAGCGAGCTTTATGGCGTCGGTGCCGCTGGCGACCCCTACCGCGTGCTTGGAGCCGTTGAGGGCGGCGAATTCCTTTTCGAAGCGGGACACTTCCTCGCCCAGGATGAAGTTCCCCTTGTTCATGACCGCCATTACCGCCGCCTCGGCCTCGTTTTTTATGGCCGGGTAGCCGGCCAGCATGTCCACCATGGGTACTTTCATAAAAACCTCCGTATTATGCGCCCGGCCCGGGAGGGCCGGCTGAGAGGGCGGCGATTCCCGCCCGGCATCACAATTGTATAAAAATACCTCCCCGGGGGACAAACCCGATATTTTGTTATAATTTACCACGGTGAACGATCTCATAGAAAATTTCCGGCTTTACCTGCTGGCTTTCCTGGTGCCGCTGGCGGTCTCGCTCGCCTTCACGCCGCTGCTCAGGAGGCTGGCGCTGCTGCTGGGCTGGGTCGACGCCCCCTGCACCGACATAAAAACGCATAAACAGGAGACGCCGCTGCTTGGGGGCGCCGCGATCTTCCTGGCCTTCATGGCCGGACTGGTGTTCATGCGCTTCTATACTTCCTTCCCCACCGGGACCCTGCGCGACCTGCGGGTGGTGCTGGGCGGGGGATTCCTGATCTTTCTGATGGGCCTGGCCGACGACCTGAAGAAGCCGCGCGGGCTCGGTTTCAGAACGAAGTTCGCCATACAGTTCGCGGTGGCCCTGATCGCGGTCGCCAGCGGAATACGGATACGCTTCATAGCTCCGGATTACCTTTCGTTCGCGCTCAGCGTGGTGTGGATAGTGGGCGTGTCCAACGCGTTCAATATAATCGACATAATGGACGGCTTGTCGGCCAGCCAGGCGGTCCTGGCCGCGCTTGGTTTTCTGCTGATAGCGTTCCCTTCGGAAGCCATTTACGTGAATGTGGCCTCCGCCGCCCTTGCCGGCGCCGCGCTTGGTTTTCTGCCTTTCAATTTTTCCGGGAAGATGAAGATCTTTATGGGCGATTCAGGCAGCCTGTTCTGCGGGTTCGTCCTGTCGCTGGTCGCCATGGGCAACAAATACAGCGAGGTGAACCCGCTCGGCGTTTACGCGCCGCTGTTCATCCTGGCGGTGCCTATTTACGACACTTTCTTCGTTTCGGCGATGCGCCTGCGCCGCGGCCATTCACCGTTCATCGGCAGCAGGGACCATTTCGCTCTCAGGCTGGAGAAGATGGGGTTCTCCAGGCACGGAGTGGTGCTGTTGACCGCCGCCGTTTCGCTGGTTTTTTCGGTTTGCGCCCTGCTGGTCACCCAGGTCCCTCTTATCTGGGGGGCCGGTATCTGTTTGGCCCTGGCCGCCGCCTTCCTGCTGATCAGCGCATCCATAGCCAAAATAAAAATATAGCCCCTCCGGGCGCCCTCCACCCCTCCAACCTTCGCCGTTAGAAACTATGCCTGTGGATCTCTTTCGAGATGCCGGGTATGATCGTGGTCTTGCCGTCGGAAACCATGGCGACCTTGAGGATCTCCGGATAAACGCGGGTGAAGGCCGCCACCATCTCCGGGTCGAAGGCCCTGCCGGCCTCGCCGCGGATGAAATCCCGGGCCTTTTCATGGTCCCATTTCGGCTTATACACCCTGGGCATGCAGAGCGCGTCGAAGACATCCGCCACCGAGACTATGCGGGCGCAGACGGGGATCTGGTTTTCCCTGAGTCCGGAAGGGTAGCCTTTGCCGTCGAACCTCTCATGATGCGAAGCCGCTATCTTGCAGGCCATCTGCAGCAGGCCGCTTTCGGCTCCGGAGAGGATCTTCGCCCCGTAAAGGGCGTGCTTCTTCATTTCCTCGAATTCCTCCGGGGTCAGCTTGCCCGGTTTCAGCAGTATGGCGTCGGCTATGCCGACCTTGCCTATGTCATGCAGGGGGCTGGCGTAGCGGATGTTCTCCACTTCGTGCTCCGGCAGGCCCAGCCCCTGGGCTATCAGCGCGGAGTATTCGCTTATGTGCCGCAGATGTATCGCGGTGTCCTGCTGGTCGCGGTATTCCGCCGTGACGGCCAGGCGGTAGATGGTCTCAAGCTGCGATTTTGAGAGACTCTCATAAAGCTGGGCGTTCTCTATGGCCGAAGCCGCCAGGGAGCCCATGAGCTGCAATATGCCCTCGTCGTCGGCGTCGAATCCGCCTCCGTCCTTGTTTATGACCTCGAATACGCCGATTATCCGGCCGCCGGCGTTCTTCAGGGGCACCGCCAGGATGCTGCGGGTGCGGTAGCCGGTCATCATGTCCAGATCGCGGTTGAAACGGGTGTCCGAGTAGGCGTCCGGGATATTGACGGTGAGGCCGGTCGCCGCCACATGGCCGGCTATGCCTTTGCCGAACGGAACGCGGATCTCGGTGTGCTGCATCCCGTGCGCTATCTTGGACCAGAGTTCGCTGGTATGCCGGTCCACGATGAACACGGAACAACGGTCGCCGTTCAGCATATGGCGCACCTGGCCGGCTATAAGCTCCAGCAGCTTCGTGATGTTGGTTTCGGTGGAGATCAACCCGCCGAATTTTACCAGCATGCTTAATCTTTTTTCCAGTTCTTCGACGCGGGTCATCGGGGTATTTTACCATTCCGGGGAGAGGGTTTTTCCGGGCGCGTGAGTTCGTCGATAAAAACGCTGTAATGCACGACCCTGGCCGACGGGTATTTCGCCTTTAGGCCGGCTCCCAGCTGCAGCAGGCAGGAGGTCGCGCCGGCCAGGACCGTGGCCGCGCGTGTGGAGGCGATGTTGCGGATCTTGCGGTCCAGGATCTCCTCGGAGAGCGCCGTCTGGGTGAAAGCGTAGGCCCCGGCGCCGCCGCAGCACCAGTCGCTTTCCGGCATTTCCCTGAAGGCCTCTCCGGCCAGTTTTTTAAGCGCCGCGCGCGGTTCGGCGCGTATCCCCTGTCCGTGGCAGGCCCTGCAGGAGTCGTGGTAGGTCACGGCGCCCGCGGGGCGCCGTCCCTCCAGTTTTTCCGCGGGCAGGATCTCAAGGATGTCTTTGACGGCGTCCGCGAACGCCTTCGCGCGCGGACGCCAGAGCTCGTCCCCGGTGAACAACTGCTCGTAGCTTTTCATGAAGGCCACGCAGGAGGCGCAGTCCCCTACCACGGGGAAATCCCCGAAAACGGACCTTAATTCCTCGAATTTCAGGATGTTTTTCCTGGCGAATTCCCTGGCTTCGGGGATCCGCCCGTAATTATAGGCGAGCAGTCCGCAGCAGAAATTGTCCTGGAAAACTCCCCGGCCGAGGAACCGTTTGAGCAGCGCCACCGTCGCCAGGCCCACTTCGGTGTACAGATAGTTGGGGCCGCAGGGCGCGAAATAGGCCCAGGAGATGTCCGTTTTCCCGGAGGCCTGCAGCGTCGGGTCTTTGCGGAAGAGGTCCCGCAGGAACCTGAGCGGCGCGCGGCCGATGGCGTCCTGCGCGGTCCCCACGGCGCCGAGCCCCGCGAACTCGTAAAGCCCCAGCCTGCGGGCCAGGCCCGCGAACCCGAGCCTCTTCAGCAGATAGCCGGCTTTCAGCAGGGGTTCGAACAGCCAGCGTCTGTTCAGCAGCAGGTCCACGGCCAGCCGCGCGGCGAAGCTCTGTCCGTAGCCGCGCCCGCTCCGCCGGCCTTCCAGCACCAGGTCCGGCGTAGGCACCTTCGCGTAGCAGGCCGAAGAACAGGCCCCGCAGAGCAGACAGGTGGAAAAAGACTCCTCCGCCGAGGCGGGATCCTTCGTCCGGCCTTCCATGAGCCGGCGCAGGAACTGGTTACGCCCCCTGGCGGAGAGGGTTTCGCGGCCGGTCAGCATGTATGTGGGACAGGCGGTTTCGCAGTAGCCGCAGCGGTTGCACTGCGAGACCGCGTCGTAAAGCGTCCGCTCCCCGAGATCCGTAAGCAGCCGCGCAAGGTGCAGCCCGGACTCCTCATGGCCGTAAAGTTCGTTGATCTCGTATTTGCTCATAAAAGAGTAAAGAGTGAAGCGTAAAGCGCAAAGAGCGGAGAATCAGTCATAAGGGGCAAATCGTAAACCATAAGTTACGGGTGATACGGCAATTCAACCTTCCCGCGCTTTACTATTCACGCTTTACGCTTTACTCCTCATAGATCCACGGATTAAGCAGATTCCCCGGGTCGAAGGCCTTTTTGAGCCGCCTGTGATACTCGTCCGGGACGAAGTTCGCGGCCGCGGTCTTCCATGCCGTTGCCGGCCCGGCCTGTTTCCCGTCCAGTTCCGCGCGCAGGGTTACGGTAAGTATCACCCCGTACGCGCCCATCGAGCCGCAGAAAAGCTTCATCACATCGTAGCCGGCCACATTTTTTACGGATTTCCCGCCGAACGACAAATGCGAGCCGTCGGCCAGCGCCACATCCATGCCCAGGAGGATGTCCCGTATCCCGGGCCAGGGCTTGGCCGCCACGGCCCCTCCCACGGTCCCGTCGAGCTCCGGGAGGGTGGTCCTGAATCCGGACCGTTTCAGCCACTTTTTCAGTTCCGCCACGGGCACCCCCGCCTCCGCCTTTACGGTGAAATTATCTCTATCGAGCTCGATGATCCGCGTGAGCGCCGAAACATCGAGCTTTTCATATGCCCCGGCGCGTTTATCAATCTTGGTGCCCAGCCCCGCGACCGCGCTCGGCGCGCCCTTTTCCCGGCGCCGTCCGAGCTCGCGTATCAGGTCGGCCGCCGCTTCGCCGAGCAGGCCCGGCTGGAAGGAGCCGGGGGCGGCCCGGCGGTCTTCAGCCACCGGCAGGATCTTGTCCGGATTCAGCAGGTCCTTGGGATCGAAGGCGGTCTTGACCAGGCCGAAAAAATCCAGTTCCCGGACATTATACATCCAGTTCATGGCCACCCGTTTTTCCACGCCCACTCCGTGCTCGCCGGAGATGGTTCCCCCGAGGCGGATGCAGCTTCGCAGGATCTCATAGCCGGCTTTTTTAACCCGCCGCACTTCCTGGAGGTCGCGTTCGTCGAAAATTATGTTCGGATGCAGATTCCCGTCCCCGGCGTGGAACAGGAGGCCGGCCGTAAGCTTGTATTTGGAGATTATGTCCCGGGTCTCCCTGAGCGCTTCGGGCAGGGCGGGCCGCGGCACGGCGCCGTCCTCCACCAGCACATTGGGAGCCAGGCGCGCCATGGCGGCGTAGGCGCCTTTGCGGGCCTGCCACAAAGCTTCCCTCTCGGCGGGATCCGCGGCCGTCCTGAAGTCCAGCGAGAACGACGCCCGGCAGATATCCGAGACCGCCCGCAGTTCCCCTTCCACCTTTTTTTCGTCCTGTCCGTCCAGGTCGATAAGAAGTATCGCCTCGGCGGCGTCCCGGCGCGGCGCGCCTCCGGCGGAGCCGCCGCCCATGGCCGCGGCCAGCGAAACTTTGTCCATCGCCTCCAGAGCCCGGGGCACTATCCCGGCGCCTATGATCTTCGTGACCGCGTCTATGGCGTTCTCCACCGAGGAGAACGCGGCGACGGCCGTCATCGCGAATTTCGGTTTCTCCAGTATCTTCAGCCAGGCCCGCGTGACTATGCCGAGCGTGCCTTCGGAGCCTACGATAAGGCTCATCAGATCGGGGCCGGGGTCGCGGTGGCTCCAGAGCTTGACCTCTCCTTCCGGAGTGACGACCTCCAGCCGCTCCACATTGTCCGAGGTAACGCCGTATTTAAGGCATTGCGGTCCGCCGGCGTTCTCTCCTATATTGCCGCCTATAGTGCAGACCCGCTGGCTGGAGGGGTCCGGGGCGTAGAAAAAGCCGAGTTTTTCAAGCTCCTGCTGAAGCCGCAGGTTTACGACTCCCGGTTCGACCAGGGCCAGGCGGCCGGCGGTGTCTATCTGGCGGATCTTGTTCAGGAGCGACAGGTTCAAGATCGCTCCGCCCTTCAGCGGTATGGTGCCTCCGGACAGGTTGGTGCCGGCTATTCTGGGGAGGAAGGGGATGCCGGCCGCGTACAGGATCCTGACGGCGGGGGCCACCTGCTCCGTGGCGGTGAACCGCAGCACGGCCTCTGGCCTGGCGCGGGCCATGCCGGCGTCGTAGGAATACATGAGGAGTTCGGCGTCGCCGGTGAAGACATTCTCTTCCCCGACTATCCTTTCCAATTCGCCCCTGATGCCGCGCACGGAATCAAAGCGGTTCTTTTTGAACATAGGGAGTAAAGCGTAAAGAGTAAAGTGTAAAGAGCGGAGAGTAAAGAATGTGTTTTTCTGACTCTTTACGCCTTACTCTTTACTTTTGCGGCGGCTCCGCGCGGCGCATGCTCCGCAGGTTTCAGTTTGGCGGTGAAATGGGCCAAAACCCTGGGGGCTTCCACCACATCGAGACCTTTGACCGATCTGCGGTTCCTGGCGATATAGGCCATGACCTCTATCACATAATCTATATGGCTCTGGGTGTAAACGCGCCGGGGCATGGCGAGGCGCACCAGTTCCATCGGCGCCGCCAGGAAATTATCCTTCGCGTCCCTGCGCCCGAACATCAGCGTGCCTATCTCCACTCCGCGCACGCCGCCTTCCAGGTAAAGCCGGCAGGCCAGGCTCTGCGCCGGAAAATTCTGGGGCCTGATATGCGGCAGAAGTTTCTTCGCGTTTATGTACACGCCGTGCCCGCCGGGCGGGTTTATAATGGGGATGCCGCGCTTCAGCAGGCCCTGACCGAAGTATTCGGCCGAGCGCAGCCGGTACTTCAGGTAATGCTCGTCCAGCACTTCGCGCAGGCCGATGGCTATGGCTTCCAGGTCGCGGCCGGCCAGGCCTCCGTAGGTGGCGAAGCCCTCCGTCAAAATGAGAAGCTGCCTGGCCCGCGCCGCCCATTCCTTATTGTTCAGGGCCAGGAACCCGCCCATATTGGCGAAAGCGTCTTTCTTCGAACTCATCCAGGTGCCGTCGGCCAGTTCGAACATGGCCTCCGCTATGTCGCGGACCGGCATGCCGCCGTAGCCTTTTTCCCGGAGCTTTATGAAATAGGCGTTCTCGGCGAACCGCGCGCAGTCGAGGAACAGGGGTATCCCGTACTTGCGGCAGATGTTCTGGGCGCCTTTAAGGTTCTCCATGGACACCGGCTGCCCGCCGAGGGAGTTGTTGGTGACGGTCATTATGCACAAGGGTATGCTGGCGGCGCCTTTCTCCTTTATGAACTTCTCCATGGCTTCGAGGTCGGCGTTGCCTTTGAACGGCGCCGGGGTCTCGAAACTCATGGCGGCTTTGGATGGGAAATCCATCGCCTGGGCGCCGGAAGCCTCCACATTGGCCCTGGTGGTGTCGAAATGCGAATTCGAGACCACGAATTTGCCCTTGCCGCCTATTATGGTGAAAAGGATCTTCTCGGCCGCGCGGCCCTGGTGCACGGGAATGACCTCGCCGAAACCAGTCAGCCGCCGGATCTCGTTCTCGAAATTATAGTAGCTCCTGGCGCCGGCGTAGGATTCGTCCCCTACCATGATGCCGCCCCATTGCGCCGCGCTCATGGCCCCGGTGCCGCTGTCGGTCAGCATGTCTATAAGCACTTTTTCCGCGGGGATGTTGAAAAGATTGTAGTGGGCCGTCTCAAGCAGCTTCCGGCGCTCTTCGCGGGTGGTGAAGCCCAGCGGTTCCACGCTCTTTATCTTAAAAGGTTCGATTATGGTCTTCCATTGCTGTTCCATGGGTGCGTCTCTCCTTGCCCGGCCGGAGCGCGGGGCTTTTGTTATTCTACAAATACTGTCATTAGTATGAAATAGGCGGCCATCAGGAAAGCCCCGTACGGGAGGGCCGCGCGAGCCCATTCCCGGGACCGTATATTAAGTTTGGAGGCGCTTATGATATTGGGGATATTGCCGGGAATAAGCATTCCTCCCGAGATCAGGAGGCCCATCAGAGTGAATTTAACCTGTTTGTCGGTCATCAAGGGAACGAGTTCGGCCGCGGCCAGCGTGGCGTTGTCCAGCACCGCGGACAGGGAGTTGGCCCAGAAGAGCGCCCAGACCGGCATTCCGGGCACAAGGCGTTCCGCCAGCGGCGAAAGTCCGGCGCCGAGGAGAATGAGCGCCATGACGAAAACATAGATCTTCGCCGCGCGCATAAATACGCTCCGGCCGGTTTCACGGACATCCTCCGCCAGCCCGGTCCCCGCCGCCGCCGAATCGCCGATCCCGCGCGTTCCCCACCAGGCCGTGAACAGTACGCCGGGAACGACCCACGCGCCGATCCGTTCCAGCAGATAAAAGAAATCCGCGTTGTGAGGCGGGCCCTTCAGTTTGGCCACGGCTATGGTTCCCAACGGCTCGCCTATCGGAGTGAGGGCCGCCCCGAGACCTATGGCGTAACAGGCGTAGACCACCAGCCTGATCTCCCGCCGCCGTTCTAGCCTGAGAATGCTTATTATTTCGGCGAGAGCCAGCGCGGCTATAATGGCCGTAATAACGCTGGCGCCCAGGCCTAGCAGGATTATCACCGAGAAAAGCGCCCGCCTGAGCCCCAGTTTCTTAGTAAGGGCGGCCAGCCAGGCCCGGAACCTGGGCCGCGCGGCCCTGAACGCGAAGCCCAGGACCAGCGCGGCCAGGGCTATTCCCACCGGTTCGCGAAGGGCCTCGCCTAGCAGAGCGTACGACCAGGTTCCGGAGACGGTCGCCGCGGCCGCGCCCATCAGGAAAAGAAAGGCCTCGAGCTCTTCTTCCACTTTTTTTACCGAGAAAGGAAGCGTCAGAGTCAGGGCCAGGACCGCGCCAAGGCCGGCCACGGTCAGGTATTCGCTCATGAGATCTTCCCGAGCAGGGCCGCCAGCTCCTCCAGGCGGTACGGCTTGGCCAGCGCGCCGTCAAAACCGTACTGCGCGAAATCGCTCATTATGGGATCGTCGGAATAGCCGCTGGAAACCATGACCTTGGCGGCGGGATGGAGTTTCTTAAGTTCCAGCACCGCTTCCTCTCCGCCCATGCAGCCCGGCACGGTCAGGTCCATGATCACCAGGCCGAAAGGCCTGCCTTCAGCCGCCGCTTTGCAGTAAGTCTCGATGGCCGCCGCCCCATCCGGCGCCGTGGAACACTCATGTCCGAGCGCCGCGAGCATGCGCGCGCAGGCCTTCAGTACGATCTCCTCGTCGTCCATTATAAGCACGCGCGCCGGGCCGGCAAGAACGGGGGACGGCGCCGGCCGCCCCGCCGCGGGGTCCGCGGCGGGAACGGCCGAAGCCGGCAGGCGCACCCGGAAGACGGAGCCCTTCCCGGGCTCCGACTGCGCCAGGATCGCGCCGCCGTGCCCGTAAATTATCGAATGCGCCATGCTGAGGCCGAGGCCGCGCCCCGGCGCCTTGGTGGAAAAATACGGATCGAAAAGCCTGGGCAGATCTTCCGGCGGAATGCCTTTCCCGGTGTCGGCCACCGAGATCTCCACCGCGATTTTGCCCTCCGCGGCGGCGTTCCCGGGCGCGGGAGGTATGTTCTTGCCGGTTATATTCACCACCCCGCCGCCCGGCATCGCCTGCGCGGCGTTGAGCAGCAGGCTTTGAAAGACCTGGATCAGCTGTCCGCGGTCGGCCATCACGCTCCACAGGTCCGGCGGCAGATCTATGTCGCAGCGCGCGTTCGTGCCGCGCAGGGCGAAGACGGCGGTTTCGGCCGCCAGCCGTCCGAGATCGACCGCCGTTTTCACCGGTTTGTCGCCTTTGGCGAAGGTGAGAAGCTGCCTGGCCAGAACCTGCGCCTGCATGGCCGCGTCTTCAGCTTCCCTCAGAAGCTGCGCCGCCTCCGTGTTCTGCGGCGGCAGTCCCGTCCGGGTAAGGGAAATGTCCCCGAGTATGCCGGTCAGAATATTATTGAAATCGTGCGCCATCCCGCCGGAGAGGGTGGCGATGGATTCCATCCTCTGGGCCTTTGTGCGCTCCTCCTCCGTGCGCTTGCGCTCCGTGATGTCGTTCAGCAGCAGGGCCATGCGGTCGGGGGCCGAATTGTAGATCGACACCTCCAGGTTCCTTTTAAGTCCCGCGCTGAAATTCTCCTCGCGCACCGGCCGGCCGGAGCCGGCGGCCTCGCGCACGGCGGAGAAAAGCCAGCGGTCCTCGGCGGAAAAAATCTCGGCCAGGGAGCGGCCGGTTATTTCACGGGAGCCGGTCCCGGTCAGGCGCTCGAACGAGGCGTTCACTTCCACGATCCTGCAGGTCTCCGGGGCCCCTCCGGGCGGCAGTTCGCATTGGGCGAAAGCGGAGGACATATTGACAAAAAGCAGGCGGTATTTGGACTCGCTCTCTCTCAGCGCGGCCTGCCTGCGCGCGAGCAGGTCCACGGCGGCGTTCATCTCCATATGGTTCCGGTGCCGCTGGCGGTCGTACCACCAGATTATGACGCAGATGAAAAAATATGTCGTGCCGAGCCTGGTTATGAATTCTCCGGGATAGTCGTGACGCACTATGGAATTGGGCGAGAAGGACATCAGCAGCATGGCCGCGGCCCATTCCGTTCCGGCCCATAAGGCCGCCTCCAACGGGGGGAAAAGCAGAAAGGCCACTAGAGGGATGGTATAAAGCCAGAGGGCTTTTGAACTGTGCTCCCCGCCGGTCGTCGTCAGGACCAGGCAGGCCAGCGCCGCCATAAAAGTATTGAAACGGTATATCGGCCAGGGGGTGGCCGTGCGGTAGACCAGGGGGATGCCCGCGGCCAGGGGAACGGCCGACAGCATAAGCGCCAGGAAAAGCAGATACTTGCCCTGGGCGAGATCGGCTATCCCGAAAAAGGTCTCGGCTGTCACGGCCATCAGCGCCATCACGGTGAACTGCGCCCGGCGCGCCACCTGTTCGTCCGTGGATTTATGGGCGGACAAGAACGCGGCAAGGATCTCTTTCGCGCCGATTTTAAGCTTGTCCAGCATTATTCCGCCTTTTGCATGTCCTCAAGCACCTTCGCCAGTTCCTCGAACCTGTATGGTTTGGTGAGCACCGCGTCAAAACCGAAATCTTTATAGTTCCCGATGACCGGGTCGTCGGAATATCCGCTGGAGACCAGCGCCTTCGCTTTGGGGTCCAGCCGTTTCAGCTCCACCACCGCCTCTTTCCCGCCCATGCCGCCGGGCACGGTCAGGTCCATGATCACTACTATGAACGGTTTCCCGGCTTCGGCCGCCCTTTTGTACTCCTCTATGGCGCTGCGTCCGTCCGGCGCTATGGAACAGTCGTAGCCCAGAGCCGTCAGCATGCGCGAGCAGGCTTTCTGCACTATGGCGTCGTCGTCCATCACCAGTATGCGCCCGGAGCCCCGAACGGCCGGCTTCGGCGGTTCGCTCTTCGCGTGCGCCTGCGCGTCCACGGCGGGGACCTCGGCCGCGGGCAGGCGGATAGTGAAGGAGGCGCCTTTCCCGGGCTCGGAAACCGCGGAGATCGCGCCGCCGTGCCCGCCTATTATCGAGTGCGCCATGCTCAATCCCAGGCCGCGCCCGTCCGCCTTCGTGGAAAAATAAGGCTCGAAAAGCCGCGCCATGTTTTCGGGCGCTATGCCCGGTCCGGAGTCTGAAACCGTTATCGCGACTAAATTCCCCGCCGGCCCGTCCCCGCCCGGCGGCAGGGAGATGTTCCTGCCCGTGACGCGGATCACTCCGCCGCCCGGCATGCTCTGGGCGGCGTTTATCAGCAGATTATGGAAGACCTGGGCGATCTGCCCGGGGTCGGCCATTATCGTCCGCAGATCCGGGGGCAGGTCGGTTTCACAGCGCGAGGGCGAGCCGCGCAGCACGAAGGCGGCCGCTTCCCTTATCAGCGGTCCGATATCCAGGGCTTTTTTGGCCGGCCGCCCGCCCTTTGAAAATGTGAGCAGCTGGCGCGCGAGGTCTTTCGCCCGCACCGCTGCGTTCTCGGCCTCTATCAGCACCTGCGGCAATCCCGACGCCGCGACGGAGAGTTCCGTCCTTACCATGGAGATGTTCCCCAGGACGCCGGTCAGGATATTGTTGAAATCGTGCGCTATGCCGCCGGCCAGGGTGGCGATGGACTCCATCCTCTGGGCTTTTATGCGCTCCTGTTCCGTGTGCCGGCGCTCGGAAATATCCTCGCACAACAAAGCCAGTCTGCCGGGCGAGGAACTGTAAACCGAGATCTCCAGATATTTACCCAGCCAGGAGCTGAGTCCCTCGGCGCGTTCCGGACGCCCGCTTTCCCCCGCCCGGCGGATGGTTTCGACCAGCCAGGCGTCGCCTTCGTCCAGCAGTCCGCTCAGCGGCCGGCCTTCCGTTTCCCGCGCCCTGAGCCCGGTAAGCCGTTCGAATGCCGCGTTAATTTCCAGGAACCTGTAATCGGCCTGTCTGCCGCCGGCCGGCACGGTCTCCAGCAAGGCGAAAGCGGAGGACATATTGCCGAAAAGCAGCCGGTATTTGTGTTCGCTGTCGACAAGCGCGGCCTGCCCGGCGGCGAGCCCGGCGTTGGTGGCGGAGAGCGTGGTCCTGTGATGATAGCGCTGGAATTCATACCACCAGGCGGCCACGGCCACGAAAGGATAGCAGCCGGCGAATCTGCGGACGAACTCCGGCGGATATTCGTGCGCTCCTGGAAACAGGGCGGGAGAACTCATTATCAGGAGGGTGAGGAGATAAAGGGCGGCGGTCCACGCCGCGCCTTCGATGTGGTCGAAAAGGAAGAACATGAAAAGAGGCGCCACGAAGGTCCACAGCATTTTTGATCCATGCTGGCCGCCGGCGAAGGTCAGGGCCAGGCAGGCCAGCGCGGCCATCAGGGTGCTGAGGCGGTAAAATGGTTTCGGGTTCCGGATCCCGTTAATAAGCAGCGCGCCTGCGGCGAGCGGCAGGGCGGAGAGCATGAGTACGGAGAAAAGCAGGAACTTTCCCTGGAAGAGGTCGGTCAGGCCGAAGCCGACCTCCACCAGGACGCCGCCTACCGCGAAAAGCCTGAACTGGGAGCGGCGGATGGAGTCGTCGCTCAGCAGCGCGGCGGTTTCCGCCGGGCGAGCCTGTTCCCGGCCTGCGGCTTCCTTGTTTTCTGTCGGCATAAGAACGGCCTGAGAACCTTGTGCGGCGCCGGAAATCCGCGGGTCCGAATACCCCGCTCCGGCGGCTTTGTGCTACAATACTGTCGGCACGAATTATTATATTATTAAAACGGCGCGAAATAAATGGACAAACTGAAAAAACCCGCCGGTCTTTTTCTGTGCGGCGGCGGCGCGCTCGGCAGCTGGCAGTCCGGCGTCCTGGCCAGGCTTGTGGCCGGCGGTGCGGAGTTCGACGCGGTCGCCGGCTTCAGCGTGGGCGCCTTGAACGGCGCCGGCTATTGCTACAACAAAACGGCGGAGATGAGGCAGATCTGGGCCGGCATAAAGCCGGAGCAGATGCTTTCCATGATGCCCGGCTACAATAATATGCCGCTGGAGCTGTACCATCATCATGAATCCGGCCTTCTCCCGAAACTCGGCTTTTTGCTGCAGAAGCATCTCTCGCGCACATACTTTTTCTCCAATCGCCCGATGTATGATTTTCTCGAAGCCTGGCTTTCTAAAACGGCGGCCAGCTTCAGCCGGCGGGTAAATTTCTATGTTATCAGCCACGCCGTTGAAAGGAAACTGCCGTATATAGCGAAGTTCGACGGCAGTTCCCACGGCCACAACCTGTCCTTCGTGGACGCGCTGGTGGCGAGCTGCGCCATCCCGGTGATCTTCCCGCCCGTGAAAGTCGCCGAACAGGGCAGGACGCTCCACCTTGTGGACGGGGGGGTCATAGGCATAGCCAACATCAATCTCAATATTTTCGAGGGCTGCCGCAGCATCGTGATGATAGGCAATTCCACCGAAGAGGACCTCGTTTACCCTTCCAAAGGGGTCTTCGGCTATTTTGAGTCCAAGGCCAGGCGGATGCTGGCGATCCATACGCAGAAGATATACGAGTCGCGTGTGTTCGTCAGGTCGGAGCCGGAGGTCCACTATTTCAGGCCGCCGGAAAGTCTGGGACTGGGCATCATGGAATTCAACGGCCCCAAATGCGCGCGCGCCTATGATACCGGAACGCGCGAAGCGAAAAAGTGGCTGGAAGGGCGATAAAGCGGCGAGGTGTTTATGAAAAATAAAACTGTTTTTTCGGCCATAGTGCCGGTCGCGGGCGCGGGGACGCGCCTGAGGCCGCATACGCATACTTATCCCAAGGTGCTGTTGACCGTGGGCGACAAGCCCATACTGGGCCATATCCTGGACGATCTGCTGAGGGCCGGCGTGAAAAAGGTCTACCTTGTGGTGGGCAGCATGGGCGACAAGATCAAAACCTTCGTGTCGGAAAAATACCGGGGCCTGGACGCGGCCTATATAACGCAGGAGGAGCCGCGCGGCTTAGGGCACGCCATCTGGACAACCAGGAATTTCGTAAAAGGCCCGGTCCTTGTCATGCTGGGCGACACCATAATCTCGGCCGACCTTCGGAAGTTCATGCGTCTGAAAAAAGACGCCATAGCCGTGCGGGAAGTGGCGGACCCGCGCCGTTTCGGGGTCGTGGAGGTCAGGAACGGCCGCATAGTGGGCATGGTGGAGAAGCCGAAAGAGCCGGTTTCCAATCTGGCCATAGTGGGCATCTATTCCTTCCGGGACGCCAAACCCCTGTTCTCGGCCCTCGACCGCCTGGTGAAATCCGGGAGGACCACCGGCGGGGAGATACAGCTGACCGACGCCCTCTCGCTTATGCTTAAGGACGGGCACGGCTTCCTGCCGATGACCGTAGACGGCTGGTACGATTGCGGCAAACCGGAAACCCTGCTGGAAACGAACCGCTATATTCTCGGCCGGAAAAAACCGGCCTGCCGCGCTCCGGGGTGCGCCGTGGTGGAACCGGTGTATATCTCTCCCCGCGCGAAGATCAGCAATTCCGTTATCGGCCCTTACGCTTCCATCGGCGACGGCGCCGTTGTGGAATCCTCGATAATAACGGATTCCATAATCAACGAGAACGCCGTGATAGCGAACATGAACCTGAACAGGTCGCTGGTCGGCCCCCGCGCGGTGATCCTGGGCCGCCGCGAACAGATCAATATCGGCGAAAACTCCGAGATAAAATTCGACAAAGGCGCTTAGCTATGTCGGCGGTTCCTGCGTGGTCGCGGGACATGCCGGAGCGCCGGGGTTGTTCCCGGCCGCCCGCGGACCGGGGTTCGCTAAGATTAAGCCCGGCGGTCTCCACCGGCTGCGGAACTCGCCTGAAAGACAAGGCTTTCAGGCTCAAACATCCTCGCCGTCCCTGTGGGATCCGTTCCGACCTCCGGGCTTGAACCCCTCAATGGGCGGCCGGGAACAACCCCGTCGCCCCTTTCGCCTATCTATGGGCTGATATGGAACAGCGCTACAAGCTATGCGGCGGGCGGTTAGACTTAGTCCTTGTCCGGTTTTCGGAGTTGTACGCCTCAGCAAAAAAACATCCTAAAAAGGTAGTTCTTCTTGCGGCGTTCGCGGTGCGCGCGGTTTTCCTGCTTCAGTGGTTCCGCCTTCCTTATATAGACGCGCCCTGCGCCGACGCCTGGGCCAATCATGTCTGGGCTCTGGAAATACTTAACGGCGGTTTCGTGCGGCATACCGCTTTTTACCAGTCTCCGCTTTATCCTTACCTCCTCGCCGGGTATTATAAGGTCTTCGGTCCGGACCCGCGCGGTTTTCTCTGGCTGCAGGCCGCCGCGGACGCCTGTTCCTGCGCGCTGATCATGTCGGCGGCCGGTCGCTGCTTCGGCCGCCTGGCCGGGCTGATGGCGGGTCTTTTCGCCGCTTTTTACGCGCCGTTCATTTTCAGTCAGGCTCTGCTGACCAAGGAAACCTTCGCCCTGTTCGGAGCCGCCCTGTTTTTTGTTCTGTGCCTGCGCGCGGACGAAAGGGGGACCGCCCGCTCATGGTTCCTGTGCGGATTGGCCGCCGGCGGCGCCGTTCTTCTGAAGACTAACTATGCCTTGCTTATTCCGGCCGCCCTGTTGTGGGCCGGGTTAAGGAGGGGTTTCGGCGCCGGCTTCGCGCCGCGCGCGGCCGTTCCGCTGCTCCTCGGTTCGGCGCTGGCGGCGCTGCCCGCGACCGCGCATAATTTCCTGGCGGCGCGCGATTTCGTGCCGGTGAATTATTGCGGCGGCTTCACTTTTTTCATAGCGAATAATCCGGAGGCCGCGGGTATAGGGAATTTTCCGCTGGGCGTGACGCCGGCGCCGCTGCTGGAAGAAGAGCAGCCCGCCCGGCTCGCGGAAGCCGCCGTCGGCCGTCCGCTTAAACCCTCGGAGATCTCTTCTTTCTGGTTCAGAAGGGGAGCGGCGTTTATCGCGGAGCATCCGCTCAGGTGGCTGGAACTGACGGCGTTCAAATTCTGGCTGTTCTGGAGCCGTTATGAGATCTCGGACGACTACGACCTTTCCTTTGTCAGGGAGCGGTTCTCCACCGTGCTCAGGCTGCCGCTGGTTTCCTTCGCCCACATAGGCTGCCTGGGCGCGGCCGGTCTGTTCCTCTGCCGGCCGGGGGCTCTTTCCGGCCTGCCGCTTCTGCTTTTTTTGTCCTATCTGGCCTCGGTCCTGCCTTTCTGGATGAATGACAGGTATCGTCTCCCGGCGGTTATCTTCCTGATCCCTTTGGCGGCCGCGGTACTGGACCGCCTCGCGGGTCTCATCCGGAAGCGCGAGTGGCGGAAGGCCGCCGCTTTGCCGCTGCCGGCCTCGCCCCTTATTCTGCTATGTCTTCTTCCCGCGCCCTTCGACAGAAAATTCGACGAAGGGGCCGGCTGGGGGCAGCTGACGGCCGTTTATGCCGAACGCGGCGATTACCATAAAGCCCTGGCCGCTTTCGGCCGGGCGGCCGCCGCCTCTCCCGAAAGCGTGAATCCCGCGGTAATAGACAAGGCGGCTTTTTCGCTGAAGCGGCTCGGCCGCGCGGAAGAGGCGCTGGAACTTTACGCCACCGGCGTGGAATTGTATCCGGGTTCCGCCCTGCTGCATAACAATCGCGGCGTTATGCTGTTCGAAGCCGGCCGCATAAAAGAGGGGGTGGAAGCGTTCGAAAGGTCCGTAAAGGCGGACCCGGCCCCGGGTCCCCAGTATAAGAATCTGGCCCGCGGCTATGCCCGGCTCGGAAGAAAGGAGAAGGCTTCTTTTTACGGTGAAAAAGCCGCCGCCGGCGCTCAATGGGGAATAAAGAAGACGGCGGGAAAGTAGGTGACCAGGGCGAGCGCGCCGAGCAGAATGAACCAGAAAGGCATAGCGGCGGCGTAAAGTTCCGGCAGCTTTTTCCCGAAACGGGAGCTCGCCAGGAAAAGGTTGAGCCCGAGTGGGGGCGTCATATACCCTATCTCAAGGTTCAGCAGAAAGATTATGCCCAGATGTATCGGGTCTATGCCGTAATTCATCGCCACCGGCACTATTATAGGCACCACGATTATTATGGCGGAAAAGATCTCCACCATGTTTATCACCAGCAGGAACGCGTTCAGGATCAGCAGGAACATCACCTTGCTGGAAACGAAAGAATGCAGCGCCGCGAAGATCCGGTCCGGGATCTGCGCGTCGATGAGGTAGTTGGTGAAGCCGAGCGCCGTGCCCAGGACCACGAAGATCGCTCCCACCAGCATCATGCTCCTGACGGCTATCCCGGGGAGGTCCCGGACCAGATCCAGCTCTCTGTGTATGAAAACCTCCGCGGTCAGGACATACACCGACATGACCGACGCGGCCTCGCTGGCGGTAAAGAACCCTTTATAGATGCCGCCGATTATCAGGACCGGCAGCGGGATCTCCCAGGCCGCTTCTTTCGCCGCGCCCAGGAGTTCCGGCAGGGAGAAGGGCTGCTTCCGTATCCCGGCCTTCCTGGCCGTTATAAGCGCGTAAACCGAAAGCGCCGCCAGCAGGAAAATGCCCGGCGCCAGGGCGGCCTTGAACAGCGCGTCTATGCTTATCTTGGCGATGAGGCCGTAGAGTATGATGGGCAGGCTGGGAGGGAACAGCAGGCCCAGGCTGCCCGTGGTGGTCAGCATGCCGAGCGTGAATCTCTCAGGATACCCCTGCTTTGTCAGCATTGGATAGAGCAGCCCCCCCAGCGCGATAATGGTCACCCCGGAGGCTCCGGTGAAGGCGGTGAAAAGCGCGGCCGCGATAAGGGCCGCTATGGCCGTGCCGCCGGGCAGGGCGCCGAAAAGGGCCGTTCCAAGCCTGAGCATGCGCTTCGGCGCGCCGCTTTCGGCCAGCACGAAGCCGGCGAAGGTGAACAGCGGTATGGCGATGAGCGCCGGCAGGCTGGCCAGGCGCAGCATTTCCACTATGACGGCCGAGGAATCGATCTCCGCCGCGCCGAAAAGGTACACGGCTCCCGCGCCGATGAGCGAGAAGACCGGCGCCCCAAGGAAGGCCAGGGATAGTACCAGTATCGCTATAAAGATCCCCATATGGTTACCCGTCCGCCCGGGCCGAGCCCGGTCCGGTCCTGAAAATTCCGACCAGCATGTGGAAGGCCATAAGCAGAAAAACGGCCGGCAGTATCATTCCGGACCAGCCGCCCTTAACCCCGAAATGCCCTATGTAAAAAGCGATAGAACCGGAGGCAAATTCGTCGCGGATGAATTTCCAGGCCGCGTGGAAAAGGACCGCCGAGACGGCGGCCGCGAACAGGGCCGTAAAAATATGCAGCGGCCGGTGCAGGCGGGGCGGCATGAACTTAACCAGGGCGTCCAAAGCGAAATGCCCGGAATACCTGGAGGCCAGCGCCGCGCCGGCGAGTCCGGCCCACAGCACCATGTGCCTGAGCGCGGGGTCCAGCCAGACTATGCCGGAATGGAAAACCAGGCGCAATACCAATTGCAGGAACGACAGGAGCACCATCAGCCCGATAAAACCCGCTATCG
>Ga0074195_1002388_pt1 | contig 21229 bp, 7 predicted proteins | sample EPASupsiteHSE623_FD_64525 | JGI IMG/M metagenome (GOLD analysis project Ga0074195, IMG submission 64525) | Bioremediated contaminated groundwater from EPA Superfund site, New Mexico - Sample HSE6-23 | ecosystem: Environmental > Aquatic > Deep subsurface > Groundwater > Contaminated ...
AATTCTGGATATCAGTATGAAAAACGTAAGCAGGCCTATATATTAGTTTTTTCTTGGATGCGTCACCATATATATTTTTATCAATTGCACGAGAAGATATAATATATTCTACTCTATCTTTTAATGATTCGATAATTCTCTTAAGGTTTGATTGATTAGTTATATTATTATCAGCATTATTTATTATCTCATCACAGTCAGATTCAATCTGAGATCTAATATAATCATCTCTATAATTATCAATATAATCCTTAAATGCGAGTATTATTTTTTTGAGATATTTTGCATTATTTATATTTGTTACTTTATTATTACTTGGTATGTAATCCGAAACATGCCCTAAAGTTCCAAGAATATTAATTGCATTTCCATTTGTAGTGTTGTTAAAATTAAACAAATAAACTTCTATTATATTTTGATCAATTTGGTTTTTATCTGATAATATTGTTTGTCCCATTGTTTCTATCTGAGAAATCCAAGTATTTAAACTTGAGATATCATCATCTGTTGTTTCACTGTATCCATTATACGTTGGGGTATAAACGGATGGGTTTACTTGCATTTTCAACACTTCGTCTTTTGCAACTTTCAAAATACTTGTAACTCTATCTTTTATTATTGTTTTATTTTCCGATATATTGGTATTTCCGGAAATATGATGATACATTTCATCAAAGACCATTGAAATATAAGTATCAAATAGTCTTGCTCTACTTATTATATGTTCGAATGCAGTATCTTGATAATATTTCCCCTGTTTCTCTTTAATTATTTCTCTTAACTTGTTCTCATCATATACCATTTGAACAGTATATGCTGAGTTATCTTTGTTTCCGTTTTTTGGTTTCAGGAATCTGAGATTTGAATCACCAATTCCCATCATGCCACTAAAGAATTTATTATATATATCTCGAGAAACATATCCCTTTGTTGCATCTTCAAGTGTTTCAATTGCCTGAGGATTATCAAACTCTATTGCGTTTTCCATTACATTTAAAGTAATATCAATAAGTCCTGGGGCACTTTCCATTGTCTTATAATCAACATCAGAAATTACGACGTCAGTGACTCCACAAATATTAAATATTGACCCGGAAACATGTGTTGACGTGTATCTTAATTTCTCTCTCATTGACAGTGAACCAAGTGCCTGTTGAACTTCAATGAGTTGTCGTGATCTTTCTTGCATCATCGCTATATATTTCTTAACATTGTGGTCACTTGTTTGAATATTAAAAGTTCCTTGCCAACTATTTCTTCCCATGTATTGATGTAATGGATGTAAAAAACCAAGAAGATGAATTGCCGATAATTTATTAGAAAGCGTCATAACATTACTAATTAATGCAACATCGTCGCTTGCGTAAATATGTTCAATTACGGTATTGGTGTTTTCATCAACAATATCATATGAAAAATGACTAGTTCCTATCTGTAATCTTCCATATCTATAGTCAACAACAGCAGCATCAACTAGCGCTGTCATTAGTTGTTTTGTAAATGAAATTAACTTGGTAACTATTTCTGATTTTTCAGCTTTTACTCCTTTATCTAATTTACCATCTAACTTCATAGCACCGATAAGGATTTCAAGAAATTCTTCACTTGTTGCGAATTTTTGAGGGACGCCGTTCTTTTGTGGTAGATATGCTTCTGGAATTATATCCCCAATATAGTATAAAACAGTACCTGGTTGTGCGATAATATTGATATAATTTGCAAGATGTTTTGATCCTGCATTTCCAAGAAATTGTGCAAAATTTCCAATATGAAAAAAAGCCTGTTTCCAAAATCTGGATATTTCATTGCTACCTAATTGAGTAAGTTTATCTGGTAGAAGTCGATCATATTCTTCAATAATTCTCAACTTCTGCATATATGTATCTAATTTTCTTTTGAATAAAGAAGCCGCCGTGTCATTCGTGAGAGCAAATTTAAATTCAATTATAGGCATTGCTAAATCTTGTGCCGTTACTTTCATTTTATTATCAATATATGTTCTATAGTTCTGTTTGTATGGTTCACTGTGGCCTGGGAATGGCGTATATGTTGTTGGCAATAGATCCGCAATGTCTTGCGTTTGAATGATCTTCTGAATAATATGATTTCCGACACTCTCACTTGTTGTATGATATAACAAGGAGCCACCGTAACAATCTATATTTGTTATCTCAGCGTTTAGATCAACTTTATACATATTCGGCATTCCGGGAACAGAAGCAATATTAATATTTCTTAATGCAAATGCGGTCTGTTTATCCTCTGTAGATATGCCGGCACTATTATAAGATATATCTTTATATTTGTTTTGATCGGCACTTATTTCATCAACATTAGATTTGAAATTTCCCTCATATGTTTCATCATTAGATTCGCCATTATTATCTATTAGATTTCTAGTCTCAATGTCTTTGTCAATTGTCTTATCATCAATATTGAGAGTCTGTGATATTTCCTTATACGCTTGATTACTAATTAAATAGTAATCAGTTGCATCAGTTCCAATGTCCGCTTTTGTTTTTACAGTGTAACTTGGAATGCGCGTAATAGGAGTGACTCTGTGATTAACAACACTATTTAGAAATGAACATTCTATTGGAAGAATAGGTGACTTAATAAATTGTGCAATAAGTGGCAACATTTTACTATTTATTGTTTCACTATCAAATGTAAGTCCCATGCTAAGTAAAACAGTTCTAGCACCACTTTGAGTTGCTGAATCTCCCTTTGATGACATAATTGGTATTGGTAATATTGATTTAGATTCTCTTAATGCGATATATAGAGGGAAATGCCAAATGTTATCATCGCCAATTGCAACAGCAGACGGATGATTAGATTCTAATGGTCTACTTCCATATTGGATAGTCTGATAATTACCAACAATAGGATTTAAACTTGTTGCTGCTTTAGCCTGTTGGTCAAAAATAACACTGGATTCTCTGAGACCCATGTTGATTGTCTCATTTGTAAATATTGGCTCGCCAAGATCAGTTGCTTTTTGTTTTAATATTTGAAAAAGATCATACGTTATTATTCTAAAACTTTCAACAGATATATCATACTGCGGAGGCTTAACGGACCATCCTCCATTAATTACCATATCAGCAATTCCATCTGGATCTTCTGTAATATCAGGATATCTGTCACTTTTATTTTCAATTCTATATGGGGCATCAAGAGAGTAAATGTACTTTGCAAGAAATGAAATAATTAGCATTTTTACAGTCAGAGTTGTTTCTCCAAATATTGGAACTTTAAATGATAAAGTGCTATCTATTCCGTAATGAGGATCGATGCTTTTACTATAGAAACGCCAAACAAGATCAGCAACGCTGTGAGGATATCGTTCAACAATATTAAGATGGTGAAAAGCCGAACCCTTAGTATTTAAAGTCACACTGCTCCTATTTTAAAATAATACGAACTTTCTTTCCAATCGCGGCCAACCTTTCCTGTAATATTTTGGCAAGTGCCTCTTTATCTGATTGGGTTCCGCCAGTTACACTTATCTGTATTTTACTCATATATATATTATATCATAGATTTACCTAAAAGTTAATAGGTTTCCTCTATAATCTTTATGACGATTGTCGGATATTTCAGATCTATCTATTGCATTAGCTTTATAAAGTAGCCGTGATTGTCTTTGTATCATGTTTGATAGCTGATTAATATCTCTTTTATTAACATTGAGTTCCTGCTGAAACAGATGAATTGGATTCGATCTTGTGAATCTAAACGATCTATCGTTTTCTCCTCCATTTCCCTGAACATGTTCGTCATAGAACGGTGCCTGATTTGGATTCATGAATGTTGCTGCTGCTATTCCAGCAAGTGCTGTCATTAAGAATAAGCCGGTATGTCCTTTTCCTACTTTACTCATGACTGATAAATTACGATTACCATGCATTCCTATCTCAACGCCTTTATTGGAGAAAGACCCCGTGATTGAATCAAATACATCCGACATCATTGTTCTATGATCCATTGTTGATAATGTCTTTGCAAATGTATTATCAAGGTTCATGTTCTGTCCTTGATTAACAAGAGAAACAAAGTCATTCTTTTTCCACATGTCGGAAATTGCAACACCAAGTCCTATCTTTCCATTCTTAAGAACACCAGTCCATTGATCATTTAGCATCATAGAATCAACAAACCCATCAATCATTTCTGTCTTTTCCTGCCCTTTTGAGTCATAAATCTGCTTAAGTATGTTTCCCTTGCTACTACTGTGTTTTACTTGCTGAATACCAGCACTTTCTAATATTTCAAAAGCAACAGCTTGCGATTGCATCATTTTCTCAGAATCAGTCAAATTAATTCCAAATTTTTCATTATTAACAAGATTCATTAATGTATGTGATAGTTCATCAGCTGCTGGAATCAATTGCTTTCCGGCCATTTCTTCATAGGCTGCTTGTTGAATTTTCATTCTATTTGATAATCTCTCAAGTAATGTCTTAGAGGTGGATGTTCCTTTATCTTTTGACCCGGAGAATATCAATCCAGTTATTGGGGTTTTCCTAATATCTTCCCACACTGGGGCAACAGCAATAGAGTTATCTCCAATTTTAGCACTACCAAAAAAGAATTCATTTCGTATTGCTTTAAGTGTTAATTCTTCAGCATCTTCTTTTGCGTTAATTGATGTGATTCTCTCATCTCCAAAACCAATGATACTTAGTATCTGTTTTCTTGTCTCTCCCTTTGTAAGATCAAGAGCAATTGCATCAGAATGTAAACTGTCCATTGCTACTCTATCCCCGCCAATTGCTTTAAGTCTATTAAATTTACTTTCCATTGTTGATTTGAGATGTTCCATATATTCGGGACGACTCATCAATTCGGTTGCGTTTGTTCCATACATACCAGCAAACGCAGTGATAAGTCTATCAGAGTCAAAGTCCTTTTCGATTGCTCTTCTTGTAAAGAAATCAACAAGGATTTCGCCATATCTTGCCTTTTTGTTTAAATAGGTATCCATTAGCGCAGGAGTTGCTGTGATAGGATGGCTTAAATGCAGTGAACGATAATCATCTATCATTTTTAAATTATCAATTCCTGACGCATCCATATACGTTCTAATTGCGGTCGGATCATTTTTAACAGCAATATAATTCTTCTTTATATTTTTCTTATCAAAGACATTAAGATCAAAGGCAACATCTTCCCCTAAATCTTTGTTAAGTATTCCTTCAACAACAATATATCCAGGTCCTTTGGTGTCTGCCATTTTACCACTCATTTTATCACTGATTCCAATATTTCTATAAAATTGTTTTACAAACATATTATCTTTAGTCTGTGCTTGATTTAGATTTGATAGTGACTCAGTTACCTGTTCAATATTAAGTCCCATTTCATAGAAACCAGATCCCATTGGCTCTGATGAAAGTGTAACAGTTCCACCAACGCCAAATGGAAGATGTGATACGGCTTCGCTTGCTCTTCCTTTACTCTTAAGATTTCGTCTAATATCAGCTAAATAAGAAGCATATGATTCTCGGATGGATTCTTCATCTGCTTTTTCTAATATGATATCTCCAATACTATCCGGATGGGCTTTACGATATGCGCTTTTTATTTCTTCAACTTTCTTAATAAATCGCATTGAGAATATTCCAAGTTCAGAACCAGAGGAAACCTCGACATCTCCATGTTGTTGACTTGCTACAGTGAAAAGACCTCGTGAGTGAAAAGCCGGCATAACAATCCCAAGTCCGAGATCTTTACCTGTTGATGTCTTAAGACCATTCGTGTCATAGACCCACATTGGAATGTGGGATTCAGTGTGATCTCCAACTTGTTTATTGAAGAATTCCCATGCGCTTTCTACCTTCTTTCTCTGAGAACTACCAAGAATGTCTGTTTTCACTTTTGTAATAAGAGCGTGTTCTTTTAATAATTTGCTAGACGCTGACCTAATTTCCTCTATTTCTGCATCATCCATGTTTGTGATTCTTGCATAGTTTGCAAAATCATCAGCTCCCATTATCTTTCCATGGACATAATAAGTATTTGGCATGTCCTTTTCAACATTGATAACGTCATTTGTTGCCTGTTTTAGATTTTCATAATGAGTAAGTATTTCACTTACTAAATTAGTTCCTTTTTTATTAATAAGAACTGCTTCTTTATATGGATCACCACCTAACTTTGAATATCCGGGTGTTTTCTTTAAATCTCTTATCATATTGTTATAGTTATCAACAACACTTCCAATATTAAATTGTTTATCTATTGATGTTTCTGTTGCACTATCACTTATATCAATTCCTGTTTTTATGGCATTGAACATCTGGTATATTCCAACGTCGCTCTGTGTTGACATTAGAAATTCTTTGGCTTTAGTTCTTGCTTCTGCTGGAGTTACACCACTTTTCATAAACAATCTTGATATGTAATTAATATCTCTATTTGGTTTTAATCTTATAAAAGATGACCTATTGCCAAAGCCCATAACACTTGAAAAATCAGCAGAGTCTTCAGCGATTCTATCATGACTTAATGTTGTAATAAGATAGTCAGTAATTGTATCTTTGGTTAATATTCCAGATAGACTTACAGGTTTGAGATAATTTGGCAAATAATCAACACCATTGTGTTTAAATTCCATGTCGTTGATATATGCCTGTATCGGACTGTCACTCTGTGCATATTTCTTATAATCAATTACCCCGCCATATTTACCTTTGGTTGTGAACATTGAACCGAGACTGCGAATGTATTCAATCTGTTTTTCTCTTGGGGCTCCTTTTAGTGCATCTAGTTCATTACCATTTAATGTCATTCCAGCATCATAATATATCTTGTTAATTCTTTGAAACATATAGTTTAAATAACTATCGCTACTCTTTAGTGCATTTTTATATGTTTTCGGGACCAGTGCATCATCCATTGAATCATCGATGTCATGAATATCAAATATATTACTAACATGCTTATATATGTCTACTGTTTTTGAAGTATCATATGGCATTGTCAATTCATATCTTAGTCTTTGTGTTTCAATTGATGAATCATTTGGTATTATATTATTCAAAACATCATATATTTTCTCTGGAGTTACATTAGGAATTGACGAAATATCCTTTAACGTCTTAGTATATATTCCAGACATAAGAAGACCGTGATAAATATCACCTATTCTATTTTTACGTAATGCTTGATTGGCACTTGTAAGATAACCATTTGCGATTCCAGAATTAGACATCATCTCTTTTAAAGGCATTCCGGATTCACCAGTAAGATTATTTGTGACCATTTTATTAATACCAACAAGTTTAAGAATCTTGTCTATTGGTCTATCTGTCTTATAGAATGATAGATTTGTAATTTTACCATCACTATTGATATCAAAATCAACAAGATCTGAAAATCTTTGTATCTTATTGATTGTGGTTTTTACTTCTTTACTACTTACCTGTAATTGTAGATTTTGCTCCTGTAGTAACATATTAAAATGCTTAATATTTTCCTGCTTTAGTTCTACATATTTTGTATTATATTCTAGTACTGCTGGACCCTTGATACCACTAAGCTCAACCTGTTCTTTAATCTTTTGCATCTTTGTAAGATTATCTGCTATTTTTTCTTCAATATTATTAGCATTTGCCTGTTTTGAAAAAATTGGCATTGCTCCAAAAGCATAAGATGAATTGGTCATGTACTTCGACATAAGTCGTATATTATTAGTTCCACCATTACCAATAACATATCCAGTTCCTTCATTCATTGCGGAAACTACAGGATTTGACATTTTATAATCTTCAGGTGTAAGCAATAGTCCTTTCCATGTGAAGAATCCCGTGCTGATAAAAGGATCATAGGATATTGTTTTATTTGCATCAACTCCAATTAATCTTCCATATTCTTCAAGTGTTCCTTTCTCTTTAGGAGACATTCCAAATATTTTATTCATAATGTGCATCAAAGCATCTTCTCTTGATGTTTTGTTCTGAAGAACATGTCTTACCATCTGTATATTTTCTCTCTGATGCAACTGTTTAGTAACACCACTAATTTCTTGGGCAAATGTTGTAAACATCATTTCTTCTCCCATTAGAAATGATCCCTTTGCCAATGATCCACTTGATGCTAACATTAACATTTCTTCAAACATGTGTCCTGCATGCTTGTCTCCGAAATTAGAAGATAGCACCTTTTGCATTAAGCCATCTTGATATAATTCTTTCATTCTATCTTTAATACTTCCACTATTATTTCCTGTTTTTGTCTCTGTTAGTATTTCACCAAATCTCTTAATTGCATCATTGATATCTTTCATGCTATATTTATTATTCTTTGTATATGATACCCTCTGATCAATAACATTTTCCATTGCAAGCTGTAATGATATTGTATCAGCAACAGATGTGTGGGAAATAACATGCTTTCTTGCATCTTCTACTGAAATATGTGATAATTCGGCCATTCTATTTGCAACCATTTCGTCTGTAATACCAAGAGAGTTTTTAACTTCACCGAGTGTTGATTTGCCAAGATTATCAAGTAAGTATCGCCTCTGATCTTTATCAATACCAAGTCCATGTAATATTCCAAGAGCATCCATCATATCAACATTCATTCTCTTCTGATCAAATCCAGCATTATATGCTACTGTTTTCCAACCATTTCTACCTGCACTTCTCATTGCATTTCTAACATCCCCATATCTTGTTGTATATTTGTCTCGGTTTTCATATATATAATTAAGCCATTTTTTATATCCCTCGGCTGATTTAATATCCTTGTATGCCTGTAGTTGAAGAAATGGACTATCCTTCATCATGCTTTCTATTTCTGCATTGGATATGTTATCTGCTGTGTTTCCATGAATAGCATCGTGTAGATTCTCAATTGTCTCTCTTATTAATAACTGTCCAGGATTAACAACATCTTTAAATGTTCCATTGTCAAGAATAGGCATCATCATTCGCTGATTATCGCCAGTTATAAATAATTTTCTTATTTCATCTGGAAGCTCAGTCTTCTTATTAAAATCGGTTCCAATGACAGTTCCGGAAAATGAAATAGACCATGCATGTCCTCTCCATCCCTTTGGTGAACTACCTGCATTAAACTCTAGTTTACCACCTTCCTTATTAAAATTACTCATGAGAAATGTTTCAGTATCTGTAAATAGATACTTGGCCTCTTCACCTTCAATAACATTCCCATTTTTTCCTTTTTTCGCAAAAACTTTATTGAAACTATTACTAAAATCAATAAGAGAATTACCAACAAGAAAAAAGAAATTTCTATTAGCCGGACTCAATGATTGTGAATTGGTAAGTCCTCTAACAAGTGGGTTATCTTGGCTAGCATTAGTTTTTATTATATCAAAAAAGGTATAAATTGGTTTTAATTGATTTGTCGATCCTAATTCAAAATAATCTCCAATTGAATTTAAAGCAGTATAAGTGTTTTCGTAGTATGACTTTACGAACTTATCCATCAGTGGTCCCATCTTAATGTTCTGCATCTCCTTCCTACTGACTCCAAGTGACTTTATACCCGTTGTAGTATAAATTGGAGACCTTGAAGGAACACCATTAACTATAACAATGTCTGAATCAGTGTTTCCAGTAAGAGCTGGCATATTAAATCTCTTAATTGATTCGCCATAAGAGTTAAGGATATTTACAGCGGCTTCCTTTGAATATTTACCACCTAATGGTTTCGCATTCTCCATATATTCATATTGAACTGTTGATACAAATCTTGCTTTCAGTGATCGTAGATCATTCTGTGCTTTATCTGATGTAAATGTTCCATATTTCTGTTTAATTTCTATTGCTTTTTCAGTGAATTTATTTATGAATTGTTCTCTCTGTGTTATTGCCGCATCATAGAAGGTATGATTGTTTGATAGCGGGGTCGTTCCCATCAGTGTTTCTACTTTCTCTCTGATACTACGAGACATTTCATCTGCTTTCATTTGAGTTGCATCTGTTTTCTGTTGAAACATGGTATCAATAACGCTGTATATTTCATCAAAAAGTCCAACTTTATCTTTTGTTGTTTCTAACTGTTTGCTTGATATTAAATTGAATGTTTCTCTTTTATATATAACAGGCATTGTTGGAGCAACAGGTAAAGCGTTTGCTGTCTTTTTAATTGTATCGGCTGCATTAATAAACTCTTGAGAAAAGAAATTACTTACGCCATGATCACCTTTTATTTTTGTATAATCTGCATTTTTAGATTTCATGAAATTCAACATAGCTGAGTTGATCTCATCAATATTATAATTAAACTCAGAAAATGCTCTTCGATACGCATCGGTCCTTATTGTGTCACTTATATGAGTATTCTGTCCGGATAAAATATCAAGAACACTTGGTTCATTATTTTGTAAAATCATTGCGGCTGTTCTATTCATAACTCTTGTTTTATTTTTTAATACAAGAACATCGCCTTCAACATGATCAATTACCCCACCCCATAATTGCTGAACCTTTTCTTTATGTTTGGCAATAAGTTGTTCTCTATATTCTCGTGGCATTCCCTTCGTATCAAGAACAATTTCTTCTGCTCTCTTTTTTACACCTGGTTCGATACTGTCATAAAAATGAAAAACACTATTGAAAAATTCCTTTTCTTCAGGATAATAACCGGATTGTTTTCTAATCATTCTCTTTGTTCTTCTATACATTTTATTCAATTGATCAATCATGTCGGCTGTTTCAACTCCAAGAATAGGAACTGGCTTTGTCACTTGATAATCAGCAATACCCTGTCTTACTTTAGCACCTTTAATAAATGCAGCATATATATCGGTTCTATCAGCCTTGGAAACACTCTGTGAAACGTATTTTGCTTGATTTCCAAAAGCACCTGCTCTTAATTTACTGACAAGATTTGCAGGATCAGTGAGAGATGTATATATTGCCGCAGCCCCAACCCCAAATCCAACAAGTAAGCTTGGAATAGGATCTTTACTTTGGTTTCTCTCACGAATAGGAGTTGATCTTTGCTCATCTATGCGAACAATTCTTTCTTCCTTAATCTGCCCCTGTCTATCTGCCTGTTTATTAAATCCTTTTTTATGATCTGGTTGCTTCATTTTTTATCCTATTTCAACAATTATCTCATCTCTGCCATCATCCATTACATTTACAATTCCACTAGCACCAACTTCCCGCAGTGCACCATAAACGGTGCCCTTTAATCCCATTTCCGTGAATACCATTGTTGATCCTTCTTTACGTGCAGGATTTCGCATATCAACAACTGCATGTCTTGACTCAAATGAAAGTAATTGATTCTTCCATCCAAGTCCATTAATATAAGTATCAGTTGAATTATCCTTAAGAACTTGATATTTCATTTTATCCATTGAAAAGTCATCATTAACAATATTCCAATCAATTGTTGGACCTGAGTATGTTGACTTGGGATCATAGCCATATACTTCGCCACCTTCAGCTTGTCGCATCATTCGTATAGAAGACATGTTATCTTGTGGTATTAGATCGTTCAATTGTGCAACCATCTTATCATCAGTTGCTTTTGCAATTAATTGAACATATGATCTTTCAGTTTGAGCCAGTCCTTTAACATATCCAAATTCAGGATGATTAATATCTCTACTTCCTATCATTGTTGTATGATATTTTCGAAGAGCTTCTTGATTCCTTGTTGAGCTGAATTCCTGAAGAGCTGACTGCGCGGTCATGTCATCAAAATATCTTTCAACCATTCTTGTCTTGATAACATCAGGTTTTATATACGGATTCATTAGACCTTTACTTTCTGCAAATCCCCTTGTTCCACCATATATAGAACCACCAATACCTCCTAAAAAAGAACCAATTGGACCAAAAACACTTCCCATCATTGAACCTGTAATATACCCTTGTGTTGATGTATTTGCCCCTGCCATTTGTGTAGCAACAGGATCCACAAAAGATTGAATAGGATTATCCCAGTATGAATCTTTCGATCCTTGTAATATATTTCTCTTATACATATCTGTGGGTGTCCAATATTGAAAGAACTTACGAGAAACATATGGAATCTGCGGTTTCATTGCCAGTTCCCACGCTGACCCAATTAATCTTTCAGCAACATTATAAGATGCAGCGTCCTTAATATTTTCATTTAAATTGTACATATTGTATTCAGCATCAAGTCCTTTTTCAATTCTATCTATTCCTACTGAATCTATCTGTCCTCTTCTCATTGCTTTTGCAAGAGATTTTGCATATTGGTTTTCATCAGCTAAATCATACACTGCTCTAGATTTTGGGAAACTATCTACAAATCTATCCGGGTACATATCTGCAGGTCTCATTTGAGCATCTGCCATTTTCTGTGCTTCGTAAAACTCAAAGTATTCTCTTTCCGTTAAATCACCGTTTGTTGCCATTGTATTTAGAACCATTTGCTCTGCTTGATATTTCTTAGACATCGGAGCAACATCTGCAAGTATTTTAAATCTATCTAAATGACTATATCCTGCTCCCGGTGCCATTAGTTTTGGATCGACTCCCATTGCCGTCTTTCTCGCAGTAGCAACATTCTTTAATGTTTCGGCATATATCTTCTGAGAATATGGAACGTAAAATTCCTTCATTGCTTCAGGATTATCACGAGCAACATATATCATTTTGGCCTGTTTGGTTTCCATTGCTTTCATATAAACATTTGCCTGTGCAATATGATGATATTTAGGTCTTTTTAATTGATCAAGTTCAGCAACAGTTCCTACTGTTTTTATTTCATATACTTCATTATTTCTACCAATCATATCTATGTAACCATGCATATCACTAACAGGATCATATGCGAACTTTTCGGCTTCTTTTATCATGCCAGATGACATATATTGATCTTGTATCATTTTATGAATAGCGGTTCCCTCTTCCGCAGTCTCTAATAGTTCTTCATCATCTGACTGTATTCCTAACATTACACCTAACATATCCATTGGTGATTTTCCAGCTGCTGATGCACCAACAGGAAATGTTAATCTTACATTGTTCATTGATTCATATCCTGTCCCAGGCATTCGAGATTCACCAAATGGTATTTTAGAATACGGATCCCCTTCTCTAAAATTAATATAAAATTCTTCTTCGTTTGGCAACCAAGATGCATTATTCTGCAATGGATTTATCCCTCTGTCTCTTCGTGGTATTATTCTTCTAATCATTTCATTCATTCCAAGCAAATCACCGAGCTGTTCATCCCAATATCCACGTCTTATACTTGTCATTGTTGATGCCGTTTCTATCATTGCATCTGGACTAACAGGAGTTTCTCTTCCGAATATTTGCTCAGATGCCATTCTTCCAGCCCATCCATATAATCCAAGAGGCTCGTAAAGACCATCATGAATAAACCTGCTTGCTGTTGCTTGCACACTATAAGGAGTATTTATATTTACACCTGTTCCGATATCCATGTCTTGACTATATGTTTGGCCTGTTGATGATTCAATTAATGATCGTTTTGCAAATTCTAATATCTCAGCATTCTTTGTTCTAAAATTAGCATCAACTGTTGCACCTTTAGCATGAGCAACATCTTCAGAATGCATTGTCTTAACTGGCTTGATTAACTGTCCAACGGTTGAACTTGCTAATGATCCTACAAATGGGACATCTTCCATTGCTGGAGATGTGTATAAATATGGTCTGTCTTCACTATGAATTTTTTCATAATGATAAGGATCAATAAAATGTCCAATAGGATTAATTCCAAGAAATGACCATGGTTTATATACCATTGCTTCAAGTTTACTTCCATATAAAACATTACTATATTCTGGTTGTGCTTTTAGTCGTGCAAACCAGTGTGGAGACCATCCGGTAATTCTATCACCACCATAGAACGCTTTCGATAATGTCCACCTTGCTCCCTGTCTAATTGGAACTTTCTTTCTTCCTGTCCAATAATCCTGGTTTTCTTCCTGTGTATTAGTAAGATCACTAAGACCAAAATCTTGGCCTGCTGCTCCGGCAATACCAAGAGCTGCACCAAGGGCGGGATTTCCACCTATTACTCCCATGAGCGCACCAGTAAAAGCCATTCCCATTGTTCTCATTATCTTCATTCCTGGTGAGTTAACAGAACCTGGCATTAGTCCCTCGGCATATTTAGATAATGATGTAACCCCGGTAATATCTCTTATTCCGGATGTCATGTTTTGCATCTTAATAATCTGTTCACCAACAAATACATTTGTTCCTTCATCAAATGCACCAAGATCCATAACATCAGTTGCTTGATCTATTGCATCCCATGCAACGATACCACCCATTATAGGCAACGCTCTTTTAAGCGCCCATGATTTCATTAATTCCTGCGCTGATCTTGCAGTGTTTGAATCAACTCCGAGTCCTATTCCGGTTGCAACTCTATTTAATCTCTCGGTAAGGAAATAACTAAAAACATTACCCATTTTATATCGTCTTGCGTTTGCTTCTGCTTGAGGCCCAAGTCTTGCAAAATCAGCATCATTAAGCATTGCAATTCTACCACCTGGTAATTTATAATTATGTGATAGCTCTGCTCTTAAATTATCATAAACTGTGTTTTTCTTTTCATGTGTTAATACCCCATATAATGGGCTGCTGTTTTTAATTGACTGATCAAGAACATCCATGTTGTCTTTATAAAATGAAGAGAAAACGGAATCATTTGATTTCTCTGTATGTAAAAGTTCCGACATTGCTGATCTTTCACTTTCTCCCCAACTTTTGGTTCCAAATGTTTTTGAAAATCTATTACTTCCTTGTCTTAAAATATTATGTTCTCTGTCTATCTTACTAAAATCAAGATGCATTTTAAAAGGATTAGATCCGCCTATTTTTCGTATTGATTCCTGTGTCGTAATATCAAGATTCTTATTTGTTGAAACAGTTTCAAATAACATAGAAAGATACGATTGTTCTTGACGATTATAAACAGCATCGGTATTCTCAACAAAAAGAGCCATGTGTCTCATATATTCAACATCACTAAAATCTTGTCCATGAATATGAGTTAGTTTCTTTGATATTGAACGACCACCTTTATGCGCATTTGCAATTCTTGCGGCTTCTCTAATATTCTCAAGATCATATGTTCCAATATTACCATTATCAATTTGTCTAGATAGTGTGTTTTCAGCATTTGATAGATAGGAAGCAATATCATCTATATTTGATTCTATTCCTGTCAATCTAGAGTGCATCATTCTTTGCTGTGTTGTGTTTAATTGTTTATCTGACACATTATCAATATAGTTAACAAGTTTAGATTTCCATAACGCGGTTGATTCATTATTTCTTATAACACTTGATGCTGTTTTTTGAACATCAATCATTCTATTTACAAGATTGAGACTATCTCTTTTAGATCCTATGATCTGTTCTTCAGGTGTTCCTGATAATACATTTAGAACCCTTGACGTTCCCTGTCTTTCCGCGAAAGAGTTGTATTGAGAATATGGATCAAAGAATTTCTTAAATGTGCTGAATATCTGTCCTGGTATTGAATGTTCCTGTGATGCATACTCTCCAAGATCATATTTATGTTTAAATCTTTCAAATGGTTTTCTAAAAGCAAGTCTTGCGGTTGTTCCAACATCTATTAGATTATCTATCCCTTCTGTTCCTGTTTGCAATCTATTTCTAAACCTAAAAGCATTTTCTGTTTCAATTTGTGAATATCTTGCTGAAAATATTTCTTCCTTTTTTCTCTTGATCTGTTCTGCTGCCATTAATTTATCAAGTGATCTGGCATAGACATCTCCTTCAACAAATCTAAATTTAGAACTATAGTCTGATCCTCTAAGTTTTATATTTGACTCAACTCCTCCTGTCATCTGGAACGGTCTTCCTGATATATAAGCGCCATAATGATTGATTGGTTGCTGTTCTAACTCCCCAAGTCCATTCACATCTATAATCTTTCCACCATGGTATCCGGCAAATTCATATAATGGTATTCTCTTCGTAAGTGCAGATGTTGCCATCATGTGGAATGGATTAAGATTAATAGGGCCAATAGGTCTACCAATTAATAAAGAAAGTGATTGTGTTGGGGCATTTATAGATACTTTATCTAACTGCCCAAGAACTGATTTACCAACAGATGTATTTAAATTACGAACTCTCCCATTTACTCTAACAGAGTGATCGATAACAACATCGTTTATATTTCTATTATTAACAATTGTATTTTCATATGATTCGGCTGCTTGCATGAATGATTGTCTACGTTCAAAACTCTCAGCAACCGTAGATGCTTTATTTCTTAATCTTTCTGCAATTTGGCTCTTTGTTATTCTTGTCTGTTTATATCTTCTTTGTCCTGATGCACCATCAGTATCGGCTAAAATATAACTAAGAAATGATGTTGATCTTGCTCTCTCATCTGCAAGTGCAGTGTTCATCTGATTATGCACTTGTTTATATAGCTCAACATTGTTTCCAGAATTTAATCCACTTCCGCGAACATCCATATAAGCATTAACATAATCGTCAATAACGTTCCCAGCATCATGGTCTCGAACCTGCTGATCCCATCTACTAATTGCACTTCTAGTTCTGGATTTTAGTCTTCCAAGTGTTCCTTCCGGGGCATGCATGAAATCATCACCAAGATATCTTCTACCCTCCTGTGCTATAAAGCCACCAAACTGTCCGATTCTTCGAACAGGATTGAAATACTTCATTCCTGTTTTTATTCTTTCATTAAATTCCTTTTCATAATATCTATTATTAACATCGGTAAATAGTCTTGATGCGTTTTTAACAACTGGTAAAACTTTATCATATGTTCTCGCTAATGCGTCATACCCGGGACGAATAAAATTATCCCGTATAAATGGATGTGAAAGACCACGAGCAGCAAGATATCTAGTTCCCTTGACAGCTGATCCAATTCCTTTAAATGCCATGAACCCTGGACCGACTTCACTTGCGTATCTTCCAAAATCTTTAAATGTCGCTGAAATATTGCTAAGTGGTTCTTTTGTTCTATTTTCAACACCATATAAATGGCCAAAATTTCTATCAAGCATGTACATCGCAGGTAACTCGAGTGCTGTTCTTCCACCACGAACAACTGAACCTGCAACGAATCTTGAGAAGTGAGATGTTTTTCTTGTTGCATCACCTATGAAATATCTTTCACTATCGCGCATGAAACCAGCAAATCCTGTGAGATTATGCGTCCGTACAGGATTAGGTTTCTCAAAGTTTAGAAATTCACTTACTGCTTTTCCGAAAGTACCACGCTGTGCTGATTTATACACACCACCGCTTATCATATCTCCGACAGATGGCGCAACATACTTCTTTCCTTCATATGTTAGAGTCGCACCTAATCTCTCAGCGATACCAGCACCTATAGAGCCAGCTCTATTCTGATTGGCTGCTATTCTTGCGGCGTTTATTCCACTTTTTGTTAATGTTGATGCAAGAGATTTAACTAAGAATCTACTGCCAATATTAACAGCGGATTCACCAGCAACGAAAATACCAGCACCAATTATAAAATTCTTAGCAATATCTTTTATTGATGGGGTCTGTTCTTTACGAGCTTTATCTTCGAAAGGGATTTGATTATTGGTCAGCACGGAAGTTTTCGCCTTCCTCTATTGCTTTCCTCATCGCGTCGGCTGCTCTCAAACTATATGTCTTTTGTCCAGATTTCATTGCTTTATATTGATCATGGATTCTAATACTAGGATCCACCTTTAAAGCAGCAAGTGGAATTGGTGTTGCTAGAATCGCACGGTTGCTTATTCTTTCAAAAGCAACAATATGTTTTATTAACTCGTCAATTGTAAGTTTAAGTAAAAATTCAACAGATATGCCAGCATTATAACTTAATGCATAGACAACATCCAATAAATTAGTATCCATTCCTATTGTTTTATAATAGTCCTGCTCTGTAATATCACCACATTGTAAAACTAACCAATCACACCCTTGTTTATACATTGTATTGGTTGTGCTTTGTAAACTGCCCTCAAGCATACATGTACCAAATAGATATGTCAATCCTGCTTCTTTATCACTTTCGGGATCGTTCATTATATTTTTATAGTGTGAAATTTCCCCAACTTTTGGTTCTCTTAATATTATGCGAATATCTTTATCAGTGTCTGTAAGGACCAGCACTTTGTGATGCTGGCCCTTATAGTATTTTAATTCATTAATCATACTTCGACGACTTGGACATTATCAGTAAATCCGGAAACAGCCCATATTGCTCTAAAAACAAGATCAATATATCCTGCATATTTGAGCTCTTCACCTGGATAAATAATGTGTGATTTTATAAGATTCATGTCGGTTGTTATTGCTTTCTGTTCTCTTATTTTCATATCCTTTTCGTTTGTTATCTGTTCTACTTCAGCACGATATGAAATATACTCAGATTGTAAAACAGGTTTAATGCAAAAAGGAATAGAATTTATCAACACAACACTATAAGATTTAATTGGATGTCCTTGCGTTTCCAGTTCGGCTTTAACATCGTTAATGTCCTTCTGATATGTTGCAACAAATGGATCATCAACCACCCCGGCTTTATCGTCAAAGCCACTCACGTGTTTAATAAACTCTTTAACATTAGATGCCCATCCTGATCTAAGCTCTGATAGTTTAAAATCATCAGGAAATAGAATATGATCCTGCATGATATTCTCTTCTAATGTTGGATCAACATAGTTTGGATTGTCTATCTGATCAGGTGTTGCTTTTTGTGCCGATTCCATTCTAAGCTGGGAATATGAGGTATGATTAATTGGTTTAACAACAAAAAACCTATCCGCTATTACACCAACAACACAATCAATTCCTTTATCCCTTTGTACTTTTGCAAACTCTCTCGCTTGTGTCTCTAAAGCGTTAATTGTCTCCATCTGAAGGCCTCCTATTATGTATTGTGAATCGCACTAAGTATATTGGCGGTGTTGCCATTTATCCTTCCCGCGACGAAGGAATACAGTGCGATGACGGGACCACCGTCATTATTTACAACTAATTGTCTATCTGTTATATGTAGATCATTTATTGTTTCAATTGTATGATTTTGTCTCGGATTATTATAATCACCAAAAACAATATAGAGTGAATATGGATTTTTAGTAGTTGATAGCAATTGAGTTATTCTTTGATATGAACTCAGTCCAACATCGTATTCCATTTCCATTTCATTTCTAATACGTCCCGGATAATGCGGATCCCATGTTGCTTTTCCTTGATCAATCATTTTAATTGAATTTCCATTTACATCGGTTCCAATATCTCCACCCCATACCTGATCCTCTAGTGCTGTTGCAATTGTCTCAAAATTACTTTCACCATCTTCTCCTGTCTCTACCATATAATCATATATTGTTTTGAAACCTACTTGTGGAGAATTATACGTCTGTCCATTTTTATCATAATTTGGCACAATATTAACCGCATTTCCATATATCGTGTTGCCATATGCTTCACTCTGAGCGGTTGGTTCAATGATGGTTGTTTTTGTAGATATAAGAGGAGTGCCGATTGTGGTTGTTTCGAATAATGTTGAACTATCGGCCGGGATGTAATCAAGTCCTCGTTTTGCAAGTATCTCATTGATGGATTCTCTTTTATCTTTATCCATGTATTCAGAAAGTTTCTGTCTAAGAACTTCGAAATATGCGCTCTCGCTAAATATAACACCAAATGATCCTTGAACAATTGCATTTCCTTTAGCAAACGCAACAGGATACTCTGAATTCCAACTATAAATTGCCTGTTTATCATATAGTACCCTATATGTTATTTGAACACAATCATTTAGAAAGAAATCATTGAGATATACACTTGTATTAGCTGATGAATAGACATCAATTGCGTTCTGATATATATACGGTCTAAGTACTTCATCTTGTGACTTTGCAACCGGCTCAGAATACAATGGCACATTTGACATATTAAAGTCTCCTTTACTTATATTATATCATATATTATGTTAAGATGTCAAGTAAAAAATTTATTATGACTGAGGAAGATCGCCGTTTAAATAAGGCTTCTGTGGATCATATGGATCCTCTATCTGTTTCTCAAGCATTGCAATAACTTCATCATAATTTCCTAATTCAAATTTCAATCTAGCGAGACCCTGTGTTTTGCCGGCCCATATATAATTTGTAACAGGTCCTACTGATCCTGTAGTGATATTAACAATTGGAATAAATTGAATAGTTGTTCCATCATCTATCGTTGATGCTTGATCGATATATGCTTGTATTCTTGCTCTTTCGAATTTTAAAGCACTGATATTATTATAAATTATAACATTCTCTGCAACACCGTCGGCGTTATAAACTCCCTCATTGATTGAATCAATTTGAGGTGATGAATCTAATGCATAAAACTGACATTGCACTTCAGTGACAAGATCATTGACTGATATTACCTTTGATTCACGAAATATAATAACACTATTCAATCTCTCGTTTGACATTCTTCCGTATTCATCATTATAACTAATTATAACATCGAATGGCGGTAGTTCGTCTAAGTGTGGATTTGCTGAACTGCCTCTTGTCATTCCATATGCTTTAGGAAAAACAGTATTGATTCCATATAGTGGAATTGGTCCGGCAGATGTTGTTATAAAAACCATAGTTCCGGCAATATTTCTATGTCCCCTGCTGAAATTATTAGTTCTTATATTTCCAAGTGTTGGTATTGGCGTAAGTGGTCTCTGTTTGTCAATACTTATTGTTGTAATATTGTATATATTAAGTGGTGTATTTCCAATATAAAAAACACTTACAATATCACAACCAGAGAACGCTGGTCTTTTAATACCCCCTTGATCAGGGATAACAGTACTATCACCAGTATGTGGATAATTTCTTCTTTGAGGAGAAAGTATCTCTTGTACTTCAGGCGTTAAATCCTCGGTTCCTCTAATGAGTGTTCTTTGGTTTTTCTGCCACAGTGTCATACTATTATCCCTAATAAAGGGAGGGGGAGATTATCTCCCCACTCCAAGTTCTGAAGAGCGCAGTGTCGCAAATTCTGTTCTCATATCTTCGGCCGTTCCGCCTTCGATTATGGGAGCAGGAGTCCAAAGGACAGCGTCACGTGCAACCCATGTATAATTTGCTTCGAATCCGACATCTGTAAGTCCGTGCGATGCACCTTCATTGACGATTTCAACGCCATATATTACCATGCTTGAAGCAGTTCCAACTTCCTTTCTACCAGTTAATGATAAATCAAAAGGAGGA